>JADMIO010823514.1_pt1 | contig 17400 bp, 15 predicted proteins | sample 8958161 | NCBI WGS metagenome assembly JADMIO01 (sample SAMN16585339, study PRJNA669376) | soil metagenome | isolation source: Crop rotation soil | place: USA: Cullars Rotation, Alabama | collected 2011
CTTTCCCGGAAAAAGCGCGATCAGCAGTAACCTGGCGTATACGCAGCGCTATTGCCCGGATCGAATCATGCCATCCCCAACTGGGTGCTCATCTTTCCAATGCAATAAAAACCGGGAGCTTCTGTTCTTATCACCCTGAAAAAGATCTTAAATGGGTCACTTTAATTCTACAGTAATGACTTTATTCGGTAATGTGAGCGTGTTTTTTTGATATGTTCTCCACATCCTTTATGAATGTGTCAATTTCAGGATCTGCGTACATGCCATAAGCATCCGTTAATGATCCTTTAGCACCGTCAGCAGTTTCGATCACATACAAAATAGCGCTATCAGATGGGTCACTGGCTCCTTCAAACCGGAAAAAATTTACAATGTGAACCTCGTCTGGTTTATAGATCTTCTCTGTTTCCAGTGACTGAAGACCGTTATCCGTTACTTTAAAATTTTCTTCATAACCGTCCTTCACAATTTTATTAAGAACGGATGCGAGCGTCTTCATGTCATCAGGGTTATTTGAACTAGGCATAAAACATAATTTATTCGATCAAATGGCCGGCAACCTGCCGGCCATTATCCCTACTTTTTTTAAAAGATTTATTTTTCTGCTGCGCGTTGCCTGTCACGATAATTTCTGATCGTGTCATGCGAGTTTTTTAAATTCCTTTTTTCCTCCTGGATCAGTGACCTTATATCTGCAGGCAGATCATTATCGGTAGCAAGGGCTTTTTCATAAGCCTTTTGGGCAGCATCTTCACCGTATTCGCATTCTTCCAGAACTGATTTTCTTTCCGAACTGCTAATACCTGACTTGATGTCCATCCATACACGATATATTTTTCCGGAAGCTGTTGTTCCCGATGCAGGGTCTCCACCCAGCCTTCTTACCTGCGCGGTCAGCTCATTTGCATATTTCCGGCTCTCCTGGGCCATTTGATTGAAAACAGCTGTGAGATCGAAATTGGTGCCACTGGCTTTATTAACTGCTTTTTCGTAGCCTTCGATACGATCATTATTAATCCTGATCAGGTCATTAAGCACTTCAATGGCTCTTTCATTTTTTTCCATAAAAAATTTTTTTAAAATAACGAAAATGTAGAAAAAAGTTCTCAGCACTGTCACCTCGAAATAATGTCAATGCTTGATCTCCTTTCATTTTAATAATAATTGTTGAAAGTTCTTTTTCTACTACTTCAATTACAGTAATAGGATTAAAAACTATGCCATTAAGTTTGAGTTCATAGGGTTAGCTGGCATAATAATTTATGTACACACAGAAAATTTTAACTATGGCAAAGTATTCAAAAACTGCGCAAAAGAAAGTAAAAAGAGCAATGCATGAAAAGAAGAAAGGCACATTAAAAAGCGGAAAAAGCGGAAAGAAAGTAACGAGCCGTAAACAAGCTATTGCCATTGGTCTTTCAGAAGCGCGGAAGAGCGGAGCAAAAGTTCCTAAAAAGAAATCAGCTTCAAAAAGGAAATAGAACTAAACAATAAAGCCCCATCGCGGGGCTTTATATATATAAGTTGAATAAAAACTATTTTTCTAAAAATTCTTCATAACTCTTCAGTTTATTGTAAAGAGTTTTTCTGTCAATATTCAATACTTCCGCTGCTTTTTTCTTATTGAATTTTACTTCTTTCAGAACATTCATGATGGTTTCATATTCTGCTTTGCTGGCGGCTCCCTTCAGGCCTATATCCTTTTTTAGAGTAATGGTTGTGGTTGCTTGCTCTTTATTTACGATCGGGTCCGGCGCGGCCGTAAGGGGATTAACATTTGTAATTTCCCAGGGCAGGGTTTTTTCAGAAATGAGATCTGTTTGTGTGAGAAGCACAGCCCGGCGAACAACATTCCTGAATTCTCTCAAATTACCCGGCCAGGTATAGTTCATGAACATTTCAATCACCTGGGGCTCAAAACCAGCCACGTTTTTCTCCAGCTCATCGTTGGTCCTTTGTAAAAAGAATTCAGCAAATGGCGGAATATCCTGTTTACGATTTCGCAGTGGAGGAAGGTTGATAGAGAATTCATTGAAGCGGTGATACAAATCTTCCCGGAACTTTCCTTTCTGATATGCATCCTGTAAATTTTCGTTCGAAGCTACAATGATGCGCACATCTACGTCATTTTCTTTATTGCCTCCCACTCTCTTGAATTTTCTTTCCTGGATCACTCTAAGCAAGGCTGCCTGGATATCTATTGACAAATTGCCTACTTCATCCAAAAACAATGTACCACCGTTTGCCAATTCGAAATGCCCTTCTTTATCTGCCAATGCTCCCGTAAAAGCACCTTTAACATGCCCGAACAACTCGCTTCCCGCCAGTTCTTTTGACAATGTTCCGCAATCCATCGCCACGAATGGCTTATCTTTTCTGCTACTTAATTGATGAATGGTTTTTGCAATTACCTCTTTTCCCGTCCCGCTTTCTCCGTATAAAATAATGCTGTAGTTTGTGGGCGCGACGATCTCAATTTGCCTGTAGAGATCTTTTGTAGCGGGAGCTTCACCCACTAAAAAATCCTGTTTGGGAGATCTTCCCTGGCCTGTTTTCCCTTTTGTGGTTGAATTATTCTTTACAGTGGATGCTTCGGGGGACTGATTGAGAGACTTATTAAGCACAGAAAGCACTTCATCAGGTATAAGAGGTTTTGTTATATAATCAAAGGCCCCTTGTTTAATTACATCAATTGCTGTTTTGATATCGGAATAACCCGTAATGATGAGTACGATCGTTTCCGGTTTTATTTTTTTGATGGCCAGCATAACCTCTTTGCCGTCCATGTTTCCCAGGCGGAAGTCACATAAGACCGCATCAAAATTTTCCTCTTCGAATTTCGCTATTCCTTTTTGTCCTGAGTAAGCTACATCCGTTTCATAACCGTTCCTGGTTAAGTACCTGGATAGTAAAGAACACATATCCATGTCGTCGTCAATGATCAAAACTCTTTTCTTCATAAGCTTGACACTTATTTATATGAAAGTTAATAAAAAAGACCTTGTGTTGAGTCAATTACAGGGTCAAAAATCAAAAGTTTGACGACACTATTCCAATTTCCTTGCCGTTCTTTGGATTAAAGGCACCAATAGATAACTTTTTTTAATTATGAATATTTTCCCTTAAAAAATTTGGTAGCATAATTGATTGAAAAAGGTGTATTTTCTATTTTAGCCAGACGAGTTATGCGAAGTGCAATGCATGAAAAATTAAAGGCCCTGATCGTAGATGACGAAATTGATGTATGTTACCTGCTGAGTAGTATTTTAAAATATAAAAACTTGCAGGCCAGTTACGTTAATTCGATCGGCGAAGCGAAGAAAGCGTTGAAGGAACATCATCATTCGATCATTTTCCTTGATAATCATTTACCGGATGGTTTTGGAATAAATTTTATCGATGAGATCCGGAAATTAGACCCCCATGTGAAAATAGTAATGATCACTGCTCACGACACAAGTAATGACAGAAATAAAGCATATGAGCTGGGCGTTGACCAGTTTATCGGTAAGCCGTTTAGCCGTGAGACTATATATAATGCAATTGAAGGCTTGGTAAATTAGTGTAGAATTTTTTCCCCAGTATTTAAAGAATACAAAGAACAGTACGAAGAAGCGATGTTAAATATTCCGTGAAATTTCCCGGAGTATTCGTACTTAAGGCGCATCCAATGAGTCACTCATAGATCCGGTCAATGGCGTCTTTATATTTTTCCATGATCACTTTACGCTTCATAGAAAGTTTAGGTGTCATTTCACCCGTATCGATGCCCCATTCATTAGGTAGCAACTCGAATTTTTTCACCTGCTCTACATGATTGAAATACTTATTAAAGCTTTCGACAAGGTCTTTATATAATTCTATTACTTTCGGATTGCGGATCAGTTCTTCGTTTGTTCCGCCAGGTATTCCATGTTGACGACACCAATCACGAAGGTTGGCAAATGAAGGAATGATCAAAGCGCCAACAAACTTTCTTTCAGAACCCACAACCATTACCTGCTCAATGAACGGTGATTCTTTTAATTTGTTTTCAACGGGTAGGGGAGCCACGTATTTACCGCCACTGGTTTTAAACAATTCTTTTTTTCGGTCCGTTATCTTCAAAAACTGGTTTTCAACAAGGATACCAATATCCCCTGTATGAAACCAACCGCCGCTAACAGCTTCTGCTGTTAAGTCGGGTCTTTTATAATAACCCACCATCACGTTGGGACCCTTACAGAGTATCTCTCCGTCTTCGGCAATTTGTACTTCAATACCTTCAATGAGAGGACCTACTGTGCCAAACATTCGTCCCTTTTCTTCGTAGCGATTGACGGCTATCACAGGGGATGTTTCCGTAAGACCATAGCCCTCCATAATTGTGATCTTGGCGGCCGTAAAGATCCTGATCAATCTTACCTGGCAGGCAGCGCCTCCTGTAACAATACACCTTACATTATTTCCCAGGCCTTCTCTCCATTTATTAAATATAAGTTTATTGGCAAGCGCTAATTGCATAGTATACCAAAACCCTTGCTTCTTATTTATTTCAAATTTCTCTGCCAGGTCATGTGCCCAGAAAAATAATTTTTTCTTGATGCCTGTGAGCTCATTCCCTTTTTGCATAATGCGATCATAGACTTTTTCCAGCAGCCGGGGTACCGTCGTAAACATATTTGGCTTTACTTCTCTCAAATTCTCAGCGATGGTGTCAAAACTTTCAGCATAATAAATGGATGAGCCTTTGAACAGGTACAAATAGGTCACCATTCGTTCAAAAATATGGTTGAGTGGGAGAAAACTCAATGCTCTTTCACTAACTGGCGGAAAGCAGGCGATGCATGCCATCACGTTAGAAAGAATATTCTTGTGGCTAAGCATTACTCCTTTTGGTGTACCTGTGGTTCCTGATGTATAAATAATAGTGGCTACATCCTCATGCCCTATTTTGTCTGAAAGAGGTTTTATTTGTGCTATCAATTCCGGAGTAGATTGCGTCGTCACATCTTTCCAATGCCGTGCATTGACAACGTGTTCGAACGTAAAGATCTCCCTGACTGAAGAAACACGATCTTTAATGCTTACTACTTTATGAAAAGTATCTTCATCATTTACAAAAACAATTTTTACACGGGCGTCATTCAGTATGAACTCCAGGTCATTTACATTGACCGTGGGATAAACGGGTATTAGCAGAGCACCGATTTGTTGTACAGCGAGGTCAAGCATGACCCATTCCGGCCTGTTCTTGCAAAGAATAGCTACTTTGTCCCTGCCTTCGACAGTCATATCATTGGGACCAATTCCAAGGCTAAGTAAACCTGCGCTAAGTTCATTGACGGTCTTCGCTGTTTCTTTTGTGCTATAGGTCTTCCATTGGCCACCTTCCTTGGCCGCAAACATATCATCGATCGGCGCATTTTGAAGATGTAGTTGGATACAATCAAATAGTCTTTGTGGCTCATTCATGGTACAATCGTTTGCGGGTTGTTCCTCCAAATTAACCAAAAAACGCAATAAAAAAAGTCCCGCCGCAGGCGGGACCTTCTATTTATGTTCATTAATATCATCTATCCTGGTAATATTGGCCGGTGGGCATTTTAAACACCCTCGTCTTTTGAAAAGCGATAAAGTTTTTATATTCTTCCTCGTGAGCCTTTGTCCATGTATCATAAGACGCTAAATTTTCGACGGTACCGAAAAGCCACTGATTATATGCATTAAAAATACCTTCCTGCATTAACTGGCGCTGATAATCGAATAATTTAAAGGGGAACCTTGCCGCATATTTATCGAACCATTCTAAAATGAAACGGCTGCGGATCATCGTAAGCGTTTCTGTCGTTACTCCCCGCGCCAACACGGAAGATTGTTTGCTTATGCAATCAAGAAATGCTTTTGAGAACTCGCTTTTATTTTTTTCCTGTCCGGCCGCAATGTTAGCGTCGGCAAATAACTTTTGTTTATAAGCATCCAGCAGCAATTGTTTCATCGCTGTGCCCCGATCGCTTAAACTTTCCATATTCACAAATATTTCCCCATAGACCAGGCTCCACACTTTATCCTTTGTGAAAAAATAGAAACGGGCAGCATTGTAATAGTTACCGGAATAACCCGGATCGATCTTTATTCCTCTTTCCCATTGGTCAATACATGAAAAATCTTTTTTCTCCCAAAGCAACTCTCCATATTCACTGTACAATGGGCCACTGTTAGGAAATTTTTTGAGTCCTGCCTTGTAAACTCTTTCACAATCTTTTACTTCTTCGAGTGCTTTATAAACATTTCCGCCAATCTGGTAACAAACTACGTCTGCATCATTGCGATCGAGTAATATTTTTACCTGGTCGAGCGCTTTTATATAGTCCCGCTTGTAGTAATATGACATGGCGAGATCTTTTTGCATGTCAAGATTATTCTTATCCAGCTGCAATGCACGGTTGAGGATAACGATCGCATTGTCAAAATCTCCGCGCTGCATAAAAGTTTTTGCATTTTCATACAGGGTTTTTGGATCATCGGTCTGTGCCAATGCAACAATGCCTGGTAAGAAAAAAATGCAAAAAACGAGAAGATATTTTTTCATGTATGCAAATTAAGATAAACAATTTCCAGGAAGACGAACCGGGTTCAAATTAACAATTTTAATGGCATCGGACTGGTCAAAGCAAATGAGTCAATAGTCCATCTCTCAATTTCGGTTCAAACCAGGTACTTTTTGGCGGCATCACTTTTCCGCTGTCGGCAATATTAAACAACTGCTGGATGCTCACCGGGTATAAACTAAATGCCACCTTCATTTCACCGCTGTCCACTCTTCTTTTTAATTCGCCAAGACCTCGTATGCCACCCACAAAATCAATTCGTTTATCCGTTCTCTGGTCGCTGATGTCTAAAATATTATCCAAAATATTCTTTGAAAGAATGGTCACATCCAGCACACCAATGGGATCTTCAGTAAATGTTCTTTTTTTTGATGTCAGGATGTACCACTGATGGTCGAGATACATTCCGAACTCATGAAGAGTAGTAGGCTTTACCGGCTCATCACTGTCCGTGATCATAAAATCATCCTGCAACCGGCTGATAAAATTTTCTTTGGTTAAACCATTTAGATCTTTTACTACACGATTATAGTCAAGAATGGTTAACTCACTGGCGGGGAAAATAGTTGTCAAAAAATATCTTGCGTTTTCATTTCCCGGTAATTGCTTGCTCACTTTTGCTGCAGAAGCGGCGCGGTGATGGCCATCAGCAATATAGGTATTTGGGACTTTTGTTGAAAACAGGCTGGTAATGGAATTGATCTTGGCATCGTCATCGACGATCCAAATAGTATGTTGGACCTTATCATCCGCCACAAAATCATAAACTGGCTGATGCGCAACTTTCCATTCATTAATTAAATTGTTCAGATCGGTCACATCTCGGTATGCCAAAAAAACATTTCCGGTTTGCGCCCCAATGGTCAGCATATGATCGATCCTGTCTTTTTCTTTTTCCGGCCTTGTGAATTCATGTTTTTTGATCACATCGTTAAAATAATCTTCAACAGACGAAACACAAACCAATCCGGTCTGGCTTCTTTCATCCCCGTCTGTACCGGCACGGGCGGGCATCACTAACTGGTAGATGTAATAACAGGCCTTTTCTTCGGTGAACAAAATGTCCTCTTGAATAAAATGCCGGAGGTTTTCTTTTGCTTTTTGATAAACTGCGGCGCTATGAATATCAATATTTACAGGCAAGTCAATTTCCGACTTGGTAACATGTAAAAAAGAATGAAGATTATTTTTTGCTTCTTCTCTTGCTTCATCGCTGTTTAGAACGTCGTATGGTCTTGAAGCTACTTGTTTTACCAGCCCCGGTTTTGGCCGAAGAGCTTTAAAGGGTTTTATAATGGCCATTAAAATCTAAAAATTGATTCAATTATCCTTTTTGTCTTGCAAACTCTTTCATCAGGTCAGTGATCGCGACTACGCTTTCCAGGGGCAATGCATTGTACATAGACACACGGAAACCACCCACGCTCCTATGACCTTTCACTCCTACCATTCCCTCAGCTTTGCAAAGCTCCAGGAACTCCTTTTCCAAAGTAGGGTTGTCAATGACAAAGGTTGCATTCATTAAACTTCGGTCATCTTTTGCCACTACACCTCTGAATACTGATAGATTGTCAAGTGTGTTATAAAATAGTTTTGCTTTTTCTATGTTTCTTTTTTCCAGGACAGGCACGCCTCCGTGTTCTTTTAACCAACGAAGCGTAAGTAACGCTACATAAACAGCAAATACCGGTGGGGTATTAAGCATGCTTCCTTCCTTTATGTGAACCCGGTAGTCAAGTATTGTAGGAATAGGTTTATTTACTTTCCCTAAAACATTTTTATTTACAACCACCAGGTTGACACCTGCTGCGCCCATGTTTTTTTGAGCGCCGGCGTAAATAATATCAAACTTATTAAAATCAATGACCCGGCTCAGTATATCACTGCTCATGTCCGCCACAAGAGGTACACCACAATCATAAGGGATGTTATGCCATTGTGTTCCTGCGATTGTTTCATTGGTAGTGATATGCAAATAAGCTGCCGTCGGCGATACAGAAAGATCTTTCGGGATGGTGGTATAATTGTCTTCTTTCGAGGAACCGGCTATTTCCACGTGAGCAAAGAATTTTGCCTCTTTAATAGCCTTGTTACCCCAGGTGCCTGTTTCAGTATACGAAGCAATATCATTTTCATTGACCATATTCATGGGTACCTGCATGAACTGGGTGGTGGCACCTCCATGAAGGAATAGTACTTCATGGTCACTATCAAGATCCATCAACTCCCTTACAAGTGCTCTTGCCTCATCCATTACTTCCTGGAACAAGGTCGTACGATGCCCGATCTCGAGAATCGACAAACCTGAATTATTAAAATCAATAATTGCCTGGCTTGCTTTTTCAAAAACTTCTTTTGGAAGAATTGAAGGACCTGAGTTAAAATTATGAATCACTGATTTCACAGATTCAATCATGATTATCTTAATTAATAAAAACTGTAAAGATAACTATAGTTTCCAGTTTGGCGTTAATGAGAAGGCCTGCTGTGTACAACTCAATAACAGGAAACAGGTAACCGGTAACTATTCTTCGTGCTCCCTGCCCTTGATCTTGTTGTTTTTCCAATTATTACTGAGGTCCTCAAATTCTTTAAGATCGTCGGCGGAAAATTCTCTATTCGAAAGTTTGGTAAGATCGGGTTCTCCTGCATTTATCCAGGCTGTGTACCAAAAAGAAGCTACCGAATAAATAGCCATTCTCATTCTACGCTCCACCATGCCTTTCAATTTTATGTCGTATGCTTTTGTAAATGCCGATGAATATTGCCTGACCAGGACTCCGTTCCTGTTTTCAAACGAAAATTTTTGATCCGCAGGAAATTCTTCTGACAATTCCTTTTCATATCTCAAAACGGTATCGGCAGCAGCTGCACTTTCAAGAACACGTTGCCAGATGAAACTCCCGGGATCTTTTATGTAATCAGCTTTGCCAATGAAGAAATCCCATTCTTTATCAGCCAGCAATTCCGGGATACGGCTTTCCCAAAATCCATGGATACCCTGCTGATGGGTGTACTGGCCGTTGTGATTACTGCTGGCATGAAGAGGTACATGCGCATCTGCTATATAGTGACCAATCTCGGCCGACAACTTCAAAATTTTTACCTGGTTTCTTTCTTTGAACGCATCCGTTAACCGGTACAACATGGTTTGAACCCACCAGGGCACAATGCCATGCTGCTGTAAACTATCTTGCGAAAATTTATCCCTGGCATCATTCCATTTGCGCGGTAATGCATCAAAAGGATATTTGCCATAGTGGTCGATGTCAATATAATGCCTGGCACCTTCCTGTGCGACCGCGTATCTTCTCATATCCGGATCGACAGCATGCTCAGTAATGAAGTCGATATGCGGTTTGTAAAGAACAAGCAATTGAGGTGGCAACAGGAATACAGCGTAGTTGTTTATTTTTTTATGGCCATAAAATCCCCAGCAAAAGCATTCAAGATGAAGCAAAAGCACCCATAAAACCAGGATCAGTTTTTTCAAGCAATATCAATTGTAGAAGTTAGCTGGTCTTTTTTTCCCGGAAAAACATCGTCGTCCACATGTGTAACCCCACCACTGATCGCAAATTTCATAGCATCCGAACTTGTGATGCTTGTAATGGGCTTTACACGATTTGAGGGTAAGATATAAACGTTGCCGGCAATGGAATAGGCCATGGGAATGTACACGGCAAGGTGGTCCCGCAAGCCCCAATTAGTCATGTCTCTTTGGGTAATAAAACCAATTCTCCATACATCAGTATCGTCTACGTTTGCGAGCACAGGTTTATCAAATTTTTTCTTTTCACCGGCAAATGCTTCAAAAAAATCCCTGACCGAGGAGTAGATATATTTCACGCCAGGCGTTTTTTCGAGCCATTTGTCGAACAGGCTGAATATTCTTGATTGAATGAAGAATGAACTGAGGTAACCAATAAGGATTACGGAAACGATAACGATGACAAATCCCAATCCATAATTTTTCACTTCGTAGCCGATCGTGTGTCCTTCAAAATCTTTAACGGGCTGACGAAAAATGGGTAACCAGCTGTCAACCGTGGAAACGATCCAGTAAATAGCATAGACCGTTACGGCGATAGGGGCTATGACCAGTAAACCCTGCAGGAGATATTTAATAATGCTTTTCCATCTAAATGGCTCAAGATGAAAACTTTTCTTAGAGGGCGTTGAGTTCATTTTTCAAAATTATGCCAAAGGGTTGCTTTAAAAAAATAGGCACTTCAACGAATTTTTAGGACAAATGGCAAAAAAACAGGGCTGGAAACTTTGGTAACGAAAAAAGTTTCCTTAGTTTTGTGCCCCTTATGACAAAAGATAGAATTACGGAAAAGGCGCATGAGCTGTTCATGCGTTATGGTGTGCGGTCGGTTTCAATGGATGATATAGCAGCGCAATTGGGGATGAGCAAGAAGACATTGTACCAGTATTATACAGACAAGGAAGAATTGGTGGATGCAGTATTGAGTGCTTTTCTTGAGAATAACAGGAAACAATGTATTGATGGCAGGCAAAATGCGGAAAATGCGATCGCCGAAGTTTTCAAGGCTTTTGATATGATGGAGGAAATGTTCAATAACATGAACCCTTCGATGGTTTTTGAACTGGAAAAATATCATACGTCGGTTTATAAGAAGATACAGCATCACAAATATGTTTTTTTATACCAGGTTTTAAAGCAAAACCTGGAAAGGGGAATAAAGGAAGAACTGTACAGGCCCGAGATCAATGTAGATATTCTTACAAGATTCAGGATCGAGAGTATGATGCTTGCATTCAATTCAGAGGTTTTTCCGACAAACCGCACCCAGCTGATAAGTATCCAGGAGGAGATCCTGGAGCATTTTCTTTATGGGCTTTCCACTGCAAAAGGGCAAAAGCTGATTCAGAAATACAAACAACAACGAAAAAATTTAATTAATGAAGCCAAGATATAAAATGAAGATTTGGATGATGGCATCAGGCATAATGGCCTCAGCTTTGGTTTACGCACAGGACTCTGCTATTCACCTGTTCACCGCGCAACAGGCGGCTGAATATGCAATGAAGAATAACGTGCAGGTAAAGAATGCGCTGCTGGATATTCAGCTACAGGAACAAACCAACAGGGATCTTACATCCGCCGCGTACCCGCAGCTGAATGCCAATGGTTCGTTTACCTACAATGCAAAAATTCCCGTAAGCCTTGTTCCTGGCGATTTTTTTGGTCAGCCAGGTACATTCATTCCAGTAAAATTCGGTGTAAAGTACAACGCGTTGGGAGGTCTTACGCTTGACCAGCTCTTATTCGACGGGCAGGTGTTTGTGGGATTGCAGGCAAGACAAACGGCTATTGATTTTCGCGCAAAGAATGCAGAGGTGACTGAGGAAATGATCAGGGCAAATATTTACAAGATCTATTACCAGCTTGTTGCCAGCAAAACACAGATACAATTACTGGATGCCAACATTGCAAGGCTCGATAAATTGTTACATGATACAAGAGAGATCTATAAAAACGGTTTTGCTGAAAAATTGGATGTCGACAGGGTCTCGGTCCAGCTGGCTAACGTCCAGTCGGAAAAAGTAGGTGCGTTGAACCAGATCAATAACGGTTTCCTTGGTTTGAAATTACTAATGGGAATGCCAATGCAAGATTCGTTAGCCTTGACGGAGGAAGTTACCTACGATAGAGTAAAACAAGGTTTACTGGATGGAAGTGCGTTTAATTATACTGACCGCAAAGAATACCAATATGCAGAGTTGGGGATCAAATTGAATGAATATAATATCAGGAGATATAAGCTGAGCAAAATACCTACATTCAGGATAGCCGGGTATTATAATAAAAATGCGCAACAAAACGAATTTACTTATTTCAAAAATACTCCTGATAAGATATGGTATCCCGCGTCTGCTCTTACGCTTAGCATGAACGTTCCGATATTCAAAGGTTTTTCTACCAATGCAAAAATTGCCAGCGCAAAATTGGACTTGCAAAAAAGTATCAATGAGCGTGAGAATCTGAAGCTCTCAATTGCCAGTGAGGTGGAAACTGCCAGAAATAATTTTCAAACTGCCATCACCACCCTTGATTTTCAAAAACAGAATATGGAACTGGCAGAAAACGTATATAACCAAACGAAGAAGAAGTATGAAGCGGGAACCGGTGACCAGATCGAGATCATCAATGCAGAAACCGATCTGCGAACAGCCCAGACTAATTATATCAGGTCCATGTACGATGCCATTATTGCAAAAGTTGACTATTTAAAGGCCATTGGAAAATTTTAGACAATTAAAATCATGACTAATAAACATAACTATATGAAAGATGTTTTAAAAATTGCTCCTGCGGTTGTATTCATAGTACTCCTGTCTTCTTGCGGAAGCGGATCGAAAGATGAAAAGGGGAGCCTTACAGATAAAAAAGCGCAGCTTGAGAAATTAAAGAACGATCAAAAAAAGCTGAGTGATCAAATTGCAAAACTGCAAAATGAGATCGGGAGTGCTGATACTTCTTCCAGCCTGAATAAAGGAAAATTGATCTCAGCAAGCCCGGTCACGGAACAAGCCTTTGAACATTTTATTGACCTCCAGGGGCACATTGATGCTGATAATATTTCCTACGTAACGCCAAGAGGCGGCCCAGCGCAGGCAAAAGCTGTTTACATAAAGCAAGGTGATTTTGTTAAGAAGGGACAGATCCTTGCAAAACTCGATGACGATGTACAATTAAAACAATTGCAGCAGTTAAAAACCCAATTGGCGTACGCTGAAGATGTTTATCGCCGGCAAAAAAATCTTTGGGACCAGGGAATTGGAACGGAAATACAATTGAAGACTGCGGAGAATAACGTAAATAATCTAAAAGACCAGATAAATACAACCACTGCCGCCTGGGATATGACCAATGTTCGTTCGGAAGTTACAGGGTATGTCGAGACAATGAATTTAAGAGTGGGAGAAATGTTGGGAAACACTCCGCAACCGCAGATCGTCATTGTCAATTCTTCTACCTTAAAGGCTGTTACAGATATCCCTGAAAATTATTTGGGAAAGATCCACAAAGGGATGCCTGTAAATATAAAACTCCCGGATGTTAACCTTGAATTTAACAGTTCCATCTCATTGATGAACCAAACAATAGGACTTAACAACCGGTCTGTTACCACTGAATCAAAGATCCCTTATAATCCTAATGTACATATTAACCAGGTTGCACAAGTTCGCATAAAAGATTACGCGAATCCCCGTGCGATTGTTATTCCATTGACTGTTTTGCAAACTGATGAAAACGGAAAATATGTATATGTTATAGCTACAGAAAACGGGAAAACGGTAGCAAGGAAAAAAGTAGTACAAGTCGGGGAGATCTATGGAAATAGTATTGAAGTGAAGGGTGGTCTTAGTGTAGGTGATCAATTAATAACCGAAGGATTTCAGAGTTTGTATGAAGGGCAAGCGGTAACAACAAGTTAGTCAGACGATATATAGGAAAGCTATGATGATACAAAGCCAGGATAAATCACTAAATACTTTTTTATGAGCGCTCTCGAAAAAATAAAGGAAAGATTTAAACAATTTAAACCGACCAGCTGGGTGGTTGATCACAAAACGGTGACTTATGTGGCCACCATTGTGATCACACTGTGGGGATTAAACATATTTACAACACTTCCGAAAGAATCGTACCCTGACATTGTATTGCCCCAGATTTATGTGAGTACATTATACCCAGGCACCTCTCCAAAGGATATGGAGAACCTGGTTACACGGCCCATAGAAAAACAGATCAAAGGGATCACAGGGGCCAAGATCCGTAATATCAAAAGCACGTCCATCCAGGATTACAGCAGCATATTGGTGGAATTTGAGACAAATGTGAAAGTGGAGGACGCCAAACAGAAAGTGAAAGATGCGGTTGATAAATCAAAGACCGACCTGCCAACTGATCTGCCAACACAACCTGATGTGATCGAAGTAGCCTTCTCTGATTTTCCTATCATGTTTGTGAATGTGAGTGGCAATTATGATGGAATGAAACTGAAAGATTACGCAAAAAAACTTCAGGACAGGTTTGAAGAGCTTCCGGAAGTGAGTAAGGCCGATATTGTTGGTGCACCTGAACGGGAGATACAGGTGAATGTTGACAAGATCAGGATGGATGCCGCAGGAGTTACCTTCAATGATATTGCTAATTCCATTGCAAATGAAAATCGCGACATCAGTGCAGGCAATATTAAGATCGGCGAAATGCAACCGACCATACAGGTAAAGGGTCAATTCAGAACTGCTTATGATATGCAGGACCTGGTGGTGAGAAGCATTTATGGAAACTCTGTTTACCTAAGAGATATTTCGCAGATCATCGACACGGCGAAGGATAAAGAAAGTTATTCAAGGCTTGGGAATAAAAATGTGGTCACGCTGCAGATCATAAAACGTGCAGGTGAAAACCTTATCAATACGGCCGATAAGATCAGTGCGATTGTGGATGAAATGAAAAAGACACAATTGCCCCGGGATCTTAACGTTGTGATCACCGGTGATCAGAGCGTGCAGACAAGAACATCTTTCAATGACCTGATCAATACAATTATTATCGGGTTTGTCCTGGTATTGCTTGTGCTAATGTTTTTCATGGGCGTCAGTAATGCATTCTTCGTAGCACTAAGTGTGCCGCTGAGTGTGTTTGTCGCATTTATGTTTTTGCCGGCTGCGGATTATATTGTCGGTACACATGTTACATTGAATTTCATCGTCCTGTTCGCCCTGTTGTTTGGATTAGGAATTATTGTAGATGACGCGATAGTAGTTATTGAAAATACGCATAGGATCTTCGACAACGGACGAATACCTGTGGAACGAGCGGCAAAGATGGCAGCGGGTGAAGTATTTGTTCCGGTGTTATCAGGAACCGTTACTACGTTGGCTCCGTTTTTCCCTTTACTCTTTTGGCCAGGCATCATTGGTAAGTTTATGATCTACTTACCCACCGTACTGATCCTGACTCTTACCGCTTCATTGATCGTGGCCTTTCTTATCAATCCGGTATTTGCGGTTTCATTTATGAAGCCGGAACATTATCCAGGTAAAGAGCCTAAGTCCGCTATTTTCAGAAAAAAGTATTTCTGGGCATTTTTAATTGTCGGGTTGTTGCTTCACGGTGCAGGTATGCACGGTCTTGCGAATTTTATTTTACTGATGGTGGCATTGATCGTTTTTAATCGTTTCGTGTTACGTAATGTGATCCATAGCTTCCAGCAAAGAGTATTGCCCCGAATTATGAACCGTTATGAACGGGCATTACGCTGGGGGTTAAAGGGAAGCAGGCCCGGATGGCTTGTGGCTTCAGTGTTTGGGTTATTTATTATTTCAGGGATAGCACTATACATGAATATTGCTTCCGGAAGAATAAAAACAGATTTCTTTCCGTCCGGTGATCCTAATATTATTTATGTATACCTGAAAATGCCTGTAGGTACAAAGACAGAAACAACCGACAGCATTACAAATGTTCTTGAAAAGAAGGTATATAAAGTAGTGGGGCAAAGTAATCCCATCGTTGAATCCATCATTTCAAACGTGGCGGAGGGAGCTACAGATCCTTTCATGGGTGAAAGAGGAACACAACCCAATTTGGGTCGAATACAGATCTCGTTTGTTGAATATGAAAAGAGACACGGTGAAAGTACGGGGCCTTATCTTGACAGGTTAAGGCAGGAGATCAAAGAAATTCCGGGTGCTGAGGTTAGTATTGCGCAACAGCAAAACGGTCCGGCTTCGGGTGCGCCGGTAAATATTGAAGTGGTGGGAGACGAGTTTGATGAGATCATTAAAACAGCAAGTTCTTTGAAACGCTATCTCGACAGTGTGAATGTAAACGGCGTTGAAAAATTAAAATTCGATGTTGATATAACCAAGCCGGAGTTAGCGGTAACTATCGATCGTGAGAGAGCACAAAGAGAAGGATTAAGCACGGCACAAATCGGCTCCGAACTAAGAACAGCTTTGTTTGGTCGTGAAGCCAGCAAATTGAAAATTGGAGAGGATGAATATAAGATCCAGATACGCTATACAGAACACCTGAGGAACGATTTGAATGCGCTACAGAATATGAAGATCTCATTTAAGGATATGAATACCGGTGCTAACCGTCAAATTCCTATCAGTTCTGTGGTGAACTTTGACTATAACAATACGCTGGGGGGAGTTAAAAGAAAAAATCTCAAAAGGCTGATCACTATTTATTCTAATCTTACTTCTCCCAATATAGATCCCAATAAAGTAAACCTCGAAATTTCAAAAGCGGTCGCCCAGTTTAAAGACAAACCGGATGATATCACCATTCGCCAGACAGGTCAGCAGGAAGAGCAGGCAGAGTCGCTCGGATTTTTGGGTACTGCATTGATCATCGCATTGGGGATGATCTTTGGGATCCTCGTATTGCAGTTCGACTCCCTGAGCAAACCGTTTATAGTGCTGACAGAAATTTTCTTCAGTATCATCGGTGTGTTTTTGGGATTTGCCATCACGGGCATGGGGATGCCGCTGATCATGGTAATGGTGGGCATTGTTGGCCTTGCGGGTATTGTGGTAAAGAATGCGATCCTGTTGATAGATTTTACGGATGAACTCCGGAGCCGTGGCGTTCGTATGCGTGAAGCCGCTGTGCAGGCTGGAAAAATTCGTATCATCCCGGTAATGCTGACAGCCCTGGCAACCATTCTGGGTCTTTTCCCTCTAGCAGTTGGATTTAATATAAACTGGGTTTCCTTGTTCCAGCATTTTGATCCAAAAATATTTTTTGGTGGCGATA
>JADMIO010796623.1_pt1 | contig 17396 bp, 15 predicted proteins | sample 8958161 | NCBI WGS metagenome assembly JADMIO01 (sample SAMN16585339, study PRJNA669376) | soil metagenome | isolation source: Crop rotation soil | place: USA: Cullars Rotation, Alabama | collected 2011
CTTTCCCACCTAGTACAAAATCCACCGCTTGGCCTACTTTTTGCGTATCAAGGTTCTTAATCTGGCCCGAGGGATCCTGAAAGGCCGAAATCACACCTCCGGTAGATGCCTGCGGTTCTCCCAGCAGACGGATGCGTCCCCACAGTTTGAAGCTATCGGTGGCATTGGCGGACGTGAAAACGCTGAGAAACATGTTCGTCTTGCTATTTGCCGACGCGATGCCCGACTGTTCCACTCCACCTACAATCTGAAGGCCCACTTTCTCATCGCTGTAATTTTCTGCTGTAGCCTGAGGCGGAGCCAATGCGCTGCCGCCCGCGATTTCCGCGGCCGGGGCTATTTGTGATGTTGCTCCAGCCTGTCCGCTTTGGGCTGAAGCAAGGGTTGCGTACAGCAATAGACATACTCCAGCAAATGTCATTTTTGAATAGAACACATTCCCTCTCGATTGCGCCCGGCGAAATTTTTCTCAGATGTCTTTTGAAACACTCAGTTATTTCCTGCCGGCTTGGCCGCACGCATTTTTTGTACTTACACGCTGATATGCAGAAAATGGAAATGTGTTACAGAGAAGATTTTGAGGGCGGGAAGAAGCTTGCAGACCCACACCGCTTCAAAGGAGAAATGTTTCGTTGGCTCGACAGGAAAGGCCCCTGGTGGGAAAACAATTGATGGGCAGTTCATTTGCGCTACGGACCGGAAACATCGAAGGGGAAAATCGCTGCCGGGCTTGTGCATTGGCTTACCTTAAATCCATAGTATCCCGACTCAATGCCATCCATTGGAACGTTAAAGACCAGCGCAAAATATTTGCCGGAATTAACAGCCTTTACTTGGCTGAACCAGGCCATCTTTCCAGCTGCCGATTGCAGCAGTACTTGGCATCGCGGCTGAGTAATGCCGCCCAGCAGCAACTCTACATGCAGGGTCCTGGCCTCTGTGCTAATCGTCCGCCTTGCCTCGGGATAGCCGCGGGCCACGCCCTGCCCGTAAAAGTTCAGATTGGCGACAGGCTGCGGCAAAGTGGCGAACGCTCTCTGTAATTTTACTTCCGCATTGGCGGCCTGCGCACGTTCCCGCTCGAGATCTCTGGTTTTTTGCGCGACTTCCAACTGAAGTGCGCGCTGCGAGTTCACCAGGTAGCCGGCAGGAATCAGGAACAAAAGTGCGGCTGCCCATCCTGCATAAGAGGTCCAGAGCGCAAGTCGGATTCGCCGGACGGGCACGGGCGCCGGCTTGAATTGTTCTTGCTCAGCACCTCTGGTGGCCAGATACTGGTTTAGCTGACGGGCGCGACGCAGCTTCTTCTGTCGCTCCGGAGGCCGCAGAAAATGGTGTTCCATTGCTACCCGCTCGGATGGGGCCAGGCCGCCTTCCAGGTAATCCTGAATGATCTCTTCCTCGATGAGGTCGGCCAATGCGGAGAACTCTTTATCCATCAGCAAGCGCTCATCCAGGCTCTCGGCAAACTCCGATTTCGGGTCGATGTTGCCCAGCAGATATTCGCGAATGGTTGTTTCATCCGATTGCTTCTCTGCCATGGGCCGCTACCTCATTTCCGTGGATTGTTTCCTGTTCATGCATTCCCCGATACAGTCATCCAAACCGTCATTGAGCCTTGTGCGTATCCGGCAAGCTTTAGTCCTTAAATTGCCCAAGCCGCCGTGGTCTTCCGCCAGACGTTTGCGGACCACGATCTTCTCCCTGCCTTGGAAACTAAAATATTGGGTGATCAGGTGGCGTTCAGGCTCCGGCAAATTACTCACGCATTCTTGCATGCAGTCTTCTTCGCACTCTTTGAAGGCCCAGTCCCTTGGATCCGTGATGCTGGCGCTGATCCTTTCCGGATCTAATTCCTCCGCGCGTGGTTTTCGAGTATCTTCCAGCCAGACAATTCGTGCTACGCCATGGCAGTAGGCCATTGGATTGAGATACTTGTCAGGCTCCTTGGATACATTTCTCGCTACGCGATCCAGGGTCTCGTCGGCAAGATCCTCGGAATTGGCACAGCCTTTCCTGATAAACTTTTTCACCATCTCCCTTCTGATTTCCAAATATAAAGTGGCCGCTCTTTCATCATCCGGCGAAAACCATCGCAGAAGGTTGCCGAATTCTTCAGGCGTGAGTGGGATCTTGGCGCGGGCGGGCTTGACGGTCATTGCGGCCACAATATTACAGCTATTCGCGTAATTCAATATCCTTACCACTATTTATAGTCGCCTTCCAGGACAAAGGCCGCCCAGTAATACGGTTTGGAATATCGATTATTAGCGCTTATTAATGCAAGCTGCGCTCTCCGGAGCGCGTTGCTGGGGCTTTCTCCCCGCTGCATGCGGCTGTAGAGCTCTTTCATCAGGATGGCGCTCGCCTCATCGTCCACTTTCCACAGGCTAGCGACCACGCTCCTGGCCCCCGCGTGGAGAAATCCTCGCGGCAAGCCAATGATTCCTTCGGCCTGCAAGTCTTTGCCCAGCGCCGATTCACAGGAGCTGAGCACCACCAGATCCGCAGAAAGCTTCAGGTTGTAAATGTCTCCCAAAAGCAGATATCCATCCTGCCGCTCTCCTTTTGCGTTCACCAGTGAGAGAATCAGACCGGACATTTCCGGATGACGGACGTCGATGATCCCGTGGGTAGCAAAATGGATCATCCGAAAGGCAGAGAGCCTGCCGTCCAGGGCGGCATTGCGGTTCGCGTCAAGCCCAAGAGCCAGGAATGTCGATCCCGGACCAAAGATCTCTTGAATGGACTCAGCTTCTTTGCGCGAACCGGGCAGGCTGTCAATATGCTCAGACGCGTGCGTATCATGCCGCGCCCGTGTCAATACTCGCTCGTTCTCGCTTTTTGTCACGGCAGGCACACGTACTGTGCCGGACGCTCTTTGCCCGCGTTCAAAAACAGGGTCGGCAAAGATCGCGATCCCGGCGGTGGCTGGGACGCGCTGCCTCGCGCGCATCGCTGCCAGTGCGGAAGCCGAAGGCACCGGAATGATTTCATGCTGTTCCAGAAGGAACATTCCCTGCTCTCCCGCATTGGGCAGCGGCAAGGCGGAAAATGGAATGTATTGCAGAGGTCCGTCGGGAACAATGATGATGCGCTGTCCGGGTTTGAGAGGAAGAGTCCCAATCAGCATTTCCACCAATTTCTGAGCGCGCCGTTCCCGCCCTTGCTTCGCGGCACTTTCACGTTCGGCATACTGCGTGGCCGGTTCGTTCGCGCGCGGCTCGAGTGGAATCAGATCATTGCGGAAGGCCAGCGCAAGACTGCGGATCCGGCCCTCCGGAGGCAGCTTATAAGAGGCGATTTTTTTCCGGTCCACTACCCACACGTAGCTGGTTTCATCGCCCAGCGCGTATTCGGCCAAAACAGTATCGTCATCCAGGAGGTTGGCCTGTATTTGCTGCAGCCGCAAGGTTTCCGCTGGACCGGCGTCTTCTCCGTTTCCATCTTGAAGCAGCCTGGGGGCAGCGCTGGAGGCCCATTGTTTTTCCAGCAATTCACCGCAGGACGAGGCTTGATCCGAGTTCGCGAGCAGGTCCAGCAATGACCGCACCTTGCTCCGTTCTGAAGCCTCGAAGGCAAGCTGCATCAGTCCCTGGTCCGGATGCAGTTTGTGCAGCGCCATGAGCACCTGGATATACAACGCATAATATTTGTGGACCGAGGCAAAATAGTCGGCGCGCGAGTCGAACTTCGCCAGCCGCAGTCTTTGCGATTCGATAATCTTGATGGTTTTCAGGATTTCCGACCGCGCTTCATTCAGCCGGTGCTGGCGGCGATAGATGAGGGCCAGTTCATATTGGATCCTGGCCACATTTTCTATCTGGGCAGTTCCTGTCTTGAGCTTACGGGCATTTTTCAGGAAGGTAATTGCTTCGTCATCCCTGCCCTGCGCCACCGACAAAGAGGCAAGCCGGATGAGTGCGTCGCCTTCGCCATAGGCATGGCCGACGGCATGATATTTTTCCAGTGCCTGACGATAGGTCTCTTCCACTTTGGCATAGTCCCGGTTTCTCTGGTAAATGCCGGCCAAATTCATCAAGGCGGAAGCTTCCAGAACCTGGTTTCCAGCTTGCTTCGCCAGGCGAAGCTTCTGTGCGTAAAGAGATGGTAGTTGCCGGTATTCGCCTAGGTCCGTCAGCGCAGCGCCTATCCCGGTGATCGCTTCTATCTCTCCTTCACGGTCGCCGAGGCTGGCGAAAATGGTCCGGGCTTTACGATAGTAGTCCAGCGCCGTTTGCGCGTCGCCGGTGTCTCTGGCCAGGCTGCCCAGGTCATTCAGAACGATGGCTTCATCGTCTTTGTCGCCCATCTGGTGAAACACTGGGAGCGCCTGGTCAGAATTGCACTGGGCCAATCCAAAATTGCCTGCCGTGTTGGCGATGAAGGCAAGAGCCCTGTGCGCCCTGGCCATGCCATAGCGATTTTCCGCCGTGGTCCACAGCCTCAGGGCTTCAATGGCATGCTGCGGAGCTTCTTCGCGATAGCTGTCTTCAGTGCTTCCAATCTTGGTATTGGCTAGCATCAGCAATGAGAGGGCCTCTCCTTCATGATCCCCTGCGCGGGAGGAGAGGTCGCGCGCCCGGCTAAGAGGACCGACGGCTTTCGGCCACTGCCCGCCCCAGAAGTAGGTTTCCCCCTGGGCTTCCAGAATATCCGCCTGCACTATTGGATCGGAACGGCCTTCATAACAATTGAGCGCACTGTTGGAGAGTTGCTTTGCCTGGGGAATGTTTCCCATGTTGGCGTAGGTACGTGCCATATGGGCCAAAACCGTGCACTTTGCTTCCTGCTCTCTTACGGCGAGTGTCCAGGCAAGTCGATAGTCGCGTAGCGCAGGCTGGTAGCGGCCCATCATGAAATAGGTATCGCCGGCCTCGCGTTCCGCCTCAGATGCTTTCAGGGCTGCGCCTGAGCTGTGGTATTGACTTGCGCTGTTCTCGAACAATTCGATGGCGGAGTTCAGGTCCTGGACATTCAGATTCTGGCGCAGGTGAAGAGCTCGGTCCACTTGCGCCGCAACATTGCTCTGATCGACTTCGGGCCTGCTGCCGGGCGGCTTAAACTCTTTCTTTGAATGATTTTGTAGGCAGCTAGCCCGAGACAGAGTTTGCCCGAGCGCCCCTGGGCACACCACAACAATAAATAAAATGATTGAGGCGAAAAGCGAACTTGCCTGGGCCCTCATCTTTTGACGTCCGTCGTAACCGGCCGGGCGCGGCTATGCTCGTCAGGCCTTTACCCGCGCTTTTTTCTTCCCCGGTTCAACTCTTTTGTCCGAGCCGGTTCCCGCACTGGAATTTTCGTAACATAGCTTACTCTTGCATTGGACTGATTTCAACAGGTTTACAGCGGCCTGCTGGGCGGAATATCTCAAATCGAGTTCCGTGGGCGTACGCAACGTCAGGACGCGCGTCCACACTTTCGCAATGAACCTGTACCAGCATGTATCGATGGCCAGGAACAGATCCGCGTAGTACGCTTCCGTATCAATCACCAATCCCCGGCGGATGCTCTGCAGCGTGTTGGCGGCCACGCGATTCATAATCGCGGTATAGCCTTTGCCGACCGTGTCCGTTCCGCCTTTCACCAGCGGTTGCCGGATCTCTTCCACCTCCTCATTCTTCATATAGGGGAAATAGAGGGAGAGGCCGTGGCACTCAGAGGTATCACTGGCCAGATTGGCGAGAATGCAATTTTGGGAGCCATAACCGTCGTCGTCAGGAAGAAGCAGGGCGTTGCAGACTTTAACGCACGCATTGTATATTCCTGTGGCTATGTCTTCCGGAATGGGCGGGATCATCAGGGCCGCGCTCAGCTTGTCGCAAAAGCTGAAGATGTCCACGTAGAGCCCGCCGGCAAAGTCCTTGGCGCGAGCGCGGCAGTCTATGAGCAGGCCAGCGAGGCCGGGTTCATTACGCGCGCAATAGAGAATATGGGCGAGTTCAGCCAATGCCTCCTCGAGTATGCACAGTTCATCGAGCCGGATCGCAGAGAGCGTGACCTTCTTCATGCCAGTGCTGGCGTTGCAAATGTAGTCCTGATAAGTAGTTCCATACATCTTTACCAGGCTTTCGCATAATTCCTCGGGTTCTTTTTCTTTGTACTCCATAATATAAGACACCAATCTGTCATACGGGAAACTCAGATCGGGCACCTCTTCCTGCGAGGCAATCATGAAGTCAACAGAGCCCCGGATTTCATAGGCGACCTCGAACAGGGCCATGGAGCACGCGTCAAACCCGATGACGTCGATATGAGGCCTCTTCGTATGCGCATCGGTGTGCTGAGAGGCATCCGTGTGCTGAGATTCCTCACAGATTTTGGGATCAGGACTGAGACCTTTCTTCAAGGCATCCCTCAACTCGATGGGAGTCAGGAAAAGCCCATTATTGTCGTCGCCGGGATCGCCGCAAGGGTCGGCTGGAATGCGGCCGGAAGGCGGCTCGAAAAGCAGCTCCGGGCCATGGCCCCACAAGATCAAAGCATAGCGCTTGGCCTTGGTATGCTTGCCGCTCCGTTTTTCTTCATAAAAAACCCAGTGCAGCATGCTGGTAAGAGCTTCCTGCTCGGTCATGTTCTTGGGCGCATCCAGGAAGCTGTCCAGGCTGGCACTGATCGGCCTATCGGGGTGCGGCTCGTCGAAGATGTACCGTGGGATCTTTTGGCCCCCAGGGGCATCGATCGCAAACTGGACCGCTACTTTCACTTCACGACGGGCGGTTGCATTCAACTCCTTGAGTGACTCGATGGCAAAATTGGCCAGGTTGCTGTCTGCCGCAATATAGATGATGATAGTCCAGTCTGCTATGTCTCCGTTCTGCGGCGGTATTCCTTCCGCGTATTGCTGCGCTGCTTGCTGGTTTTGCACACTACTCTTGCTTTTTGATGTTCTATTGTTCATCGCTTATTCACCCTAACGCGGTTGATGTAGATTCCGTCGCGCTTCCTTTTGAACCGCCGAGACATTCTGCCGACCGTTGCAGTGCAGAGATCCAAGGGCCTGGAAGATAGAACCGTCTGTGCTCCAGGCAAGCCTTCTCAAAACCTGGTTCGCCGTAGAATGTCACTTTGAGGCGGGACGACTACGTTATAAAACGCTGTTTTTGGCCGATTTCCTTTTGACGCCGCCATCTTTTGAAGTCGGTTCCGGTCCGGCCTTCACAAATGAAATGCGGAAAGCGGGAAAGTATTTCAACAATTCGCAAAAAACTGCGTCCCTGCAAGAATGCGTGACAGAGATACATGTCGATCACAAATGCAATGACAACACTTCCTCCTGCAAAAAATTGGAGAACTGACATTACCCGTCAATTTCGGCAAGATACTCGGCCTAATTCGCGCATTACCAAATAAAGCGCGTTGGTAGAGCACCTGGCTCAAGCGCAAGAGGGCCTGCCGAACATTGTTTGCTCGTTGAATCTAAGGGACTTATCGAGGGTCATCCCCCTAGCTCCGAACCAGATTCCAGGGTCTATTGGAATTGGTAGAAATCTGTTGCTCGTAAGTGATTGTTATTGGGCCTGTTGCGGCCCGTTCGTGGAAAGCAGTTGAACTTTTTGGCAGTTTGAAGCTCTGTGTGTCACATTTTTACCTACGGCCAGATGGGCGAACCCGTCGTTGAAGACAAATTTCTTTCGACATTTCGCAGGCATTATTTTTAATTGAAACTCCGCTCCCTCTCAAAACGAGCCCAATGGGTTTCTCATTTAGTTCATACGAAATATTTTTGCATCATTCTGATCCGTTACATAGAATGTTCCATCATCAGCAACAGTGATTGCAAGATCGCAGTTGTTACATATGTTACTGGTTTCGATGTTGTCCAGGACTTCCCCTGTCGTTGAATTAAGAACGAAGATTTTAGATTTAAAATTATCTTGGGTATCTCGCCCGAATAAGTAGACCAACCCGTTTTTCGCGGCTTGAAATACAGGGAGCTGAATTCTCGAATCAATCCACAAGAAAGCTCCTGTGTTCGTAATCGCAAAAAGCCGAGTTGGAGCAGCATCATTTGGGTTCGGCCGATTCAGGGCGTAAATCACTTTATCGGCGTAGGCGACAACCTGACTAGGATCTGTGCTGGTAAATATCCTTGTCGAATTGCAATTCGCATCAAATATAAAAATGTCAGCGCGTAACGATCCGAAGAGGCCCTCCGGACCAGAAGCTAATGAGTCCAGATTTACGGTAGGGCTACAGAATGGCACTCCACTACCATGATCAAATCCTGAAAGTGTTGTCCCAGATGTAGCTCCTAATAAAGTATATAAGTCTCGATTCGGTCCTTGATAGAGATTTAGGCGTCCTCCATTGGGGAAATCATCCCGCCATTTCACTGTTCCATCTGGATTAATAGCCATTATCGTTGCTGGAAAATCCGAAAAAGAAAATGTCGTGGCTCCTGAAGCGTACACGGTCCCAAGTCTTTGATCAGCGATAATAGGACCCTGAAAATGTTGCGGACCGACCAATACCGGCCACCCCGGGGTAGCCACCCCCGTAGAGTCTAAAGAAAATAGGGTTGCGGCAAACCCTGGAACATAAATATGGTCATTTTCTCCAATAGTGATGCTGCCTTCCACATTGAAGGAAAGGAAGCTGCCATCATTGGGTGTTTGCCAATTCAATGTGCCCAATGCTGCGATAGAATTTACACGTATTCCACACTGCCCGAACGGGCAGCTAAAGCCAAAATGGGTGCTCACAAATAACAAGTTGCCTTGACTATCAGTAATTGGCGTTTGAATCGAGGCAAAGAAAAACCGTTGCTTAGGATCTTGTGAGGCATCGAAAAGCAGAGTGGATGAAAGCTTTTGAGAATCTACTACTATTGATGCCGTGACTTCGCTGGATAATGTACCAAGATCCTCCCTTACGGATAGGGCCACTTGATGCAATCCAAACGTGATAGGAAAACTAAACGTTTTTTGGGAAGAGACTACGGCTCCGTCTATTTTCCATGTCCAGCCCTGGATTGTACCAACGTCGTTGGCGACGCTTGATCCCGCATCAAAAGTAACGGCAACTGATTTGCCGAGAGGAGCCGAAAGCTGCAAAGTCTGCCCGTCAGTCGCCGTTTGATTTTCTGCGCTCATTGCGAATCCGGCAGTGGGTGGGAGTTGGGATACAGCCGCAGAGAGTAAATCGGCTTTGATGGAATCAAAGAGTTGCTCATCCGAGCCGTTGCCTTCGAGCAGATCGAGATGATCATAATTTTGAAATACCCTGACATCTTTGACTTGGATACGTGCTTTTAAATCCTTGATTTCCAGTGGATAGATGATCTCGTTGCTACAAAAAAAGAAGCAGTCTCGTTCAATTTTGTACAGTGGTTCATCGCCTGAGTCTTTGCGTAAAAAAAGAGCGCTTTGCAATGGCACTAAACCATCATTTGCTTCAAACAATGAGACTGTCTCATTCTTCGATGGCGCAGCGGCTAAAATCTTTGATGCAAATGATAAGCCGACATGTTGGTTTTTGTTAGACACTGCATAATCACCAAGACTGGCATTTAGAATTGGCGTTGTATAGTAACCACCATATGCAATGATTTTATTAGTATATTTTTCGTCGTTGTTAAGTTGCTCTAAAGCTCCTGGATTATTGTGTCCATGTAAATCATTATCAGCTTCTCCAGGAGGAAGAACTGCTCCTTGTAGACCAGCATCTAACAGAGACAGTGTATGGGGATTACCAACCTCCACAGAACTCGCTGGAAATCCAACGGAAAAGCCGGGGGAGTAATCAATCCCGAATTCAGGCCCGTCAAAGTTATCCCAGCGCAAATCTTTACTGCCAGCCCGGTTAATGTTGAAAGCTGCTTGTGTCTTAAGGAAGGGCGCCTTGCAAAGAGTATTTTCATTGTCCGTTAATCCATACTCCACATTCACTATGCAAGCCGCGTTGAATATATTTGCATTTTTAATTGCCAGCAATCCCCAATCTGCTACCGCCAATGGAGTGCCATGATGGGGGGTGGCAAGAGTGAGAAGCAGGAGCACTCGATTCCCTTCGCTGCCGTCTCCATAACGGTTCATGAAAGCGCGAGAAACAAGTCCTCCGCGGCTATGAGCAATAATTACAATCTTCTGATCGCGGGGAAAAAGAGCATCAATAGACTGCCCAAGCTCCAGAGAATTACCGGAGTTCCCATCGAACCCGATCGGTTTTGAGCTATCATGTACGAATAAATATAAAGAAAATATTTGAGATAGATCATTTCCTGGAGTCCCAAAATACTCGATCAGCGCGCTCCAGCCAGCACAGTTTGGATCATTATCTTCGGAATGATTGCCATGCACTAAAATGACAGGGATTCTACCGTTTTGCAGCGTTGGAATTGGCGTCAAGACTCCTTTTGCTGGAGCAGTAACGGGACAGTTCATAGCACTAGCCACTGAGGCACAACAAGTTAAATAAAATGCCATAGTTATGGCAAACCGCCAGCATTTACGGTTCATTTTCCTGTCCTAAATCCTTTTCATTTACCAATAGCAATTTACCGAGGGCCTTTGTTGAAAATGACGCTGTTAATCCAGATGAAGAGACTGTTGCATTATCACCAGTTGGAATCCAATTATCTTTAAACCTATTTTCTTTCAGCACTAGCAATGTTGTGCCTGGGGGCAATTGGACTGTTAAAGGGATATTAAATTGTGCTTCGTATAAATTAGTTGCAACCGGGGTACTAGGGTCAGGTGTAACTGGGGTTGCTTGAAGGTCGATAGCAGCATAAATGGTAGCGAATTGGGGCACTGAAGGAGGAAGGTCGCTGTTCTGCAGCAACCCAATATCGAAGGTGGTTGGCATATGAGCGCGGTAAATTCTCGGTCACATAAACAATCGCAGACTTGCTTCATCAGGGACTCCGGTTTGCTTTCACCACTCTGAGTAGACAATTATTTAGACATTGCTTAGACTTCAGACACATATGGCGCGCGAAACTTACAAGCAGGCTTACGCGACAGCAAAGGCCGATCTGGTGCATCAGCTGCAAAAACGAGACGACCTGGACCAGAAGATCCGCAAACTTAAACAGACAGTCCAGGCCCTGGGCGAAATGTGCGGTGCCCCGCCGGAGGAGATCGACAAGCTGCTCCTGGTGGAGGGCTTTGCCATTGATGCCAAGCCGGGATTCACCGAATCCATCCGGCGGCTGTTCCGCATACACCAGACGGCGCTGAGCCCAACCGATATCCGCGAGGACCTGGTGAAGATGGGTATAGGCGTGGGCCAGGTAAATCTGCTTTCGTCAATTCACACGGTTTTGCGCAGAATGGCCGAGGGCGGCGAAATAGAAAGAACTGAGGACGCCAAGTTTCGGCTGCCTGGATGATTGTGCGGCCTTTCCCGTTACAAGAGTCTCAAAGCTCACGCCGGAGAACATTGACCACACTGATTACGCTGATTTTGCGCGGATCAAAGAAGTTCAAGATAGAACCATTTTGAATTTGCAAATCGTGTCCTCCGTGTGAGATTCGCTTTTTTGGGTGACGGCGCTCTCCATATCAACCTGTATCCACAATTTGAGCTATGCTTTCAGACGCTAAAATGCCCGAATTTAAAAAACTGATTGCCACGCTCAAGAAGCACTACGGCACTCCCGCTGTGCCGCCAGCGAAAGGACCGTTTGAGCTGGTGATGTGGGAGAACGCCTGCTATCTGCTGCCCGACGATCGCCGTGCCGCGGTGTTCGAAGGTCTGCGCAAACAAGTTGGCCTAAACGCGAAAGCGATTCTCAAAGCCAATCCTGATGTATTACTCCAACTCGCAACGATGGGAGGCATGCGTCCTAAAGTCCGTGTATTCCGCTGGCAGGAAATTGCACGAATCACCTTGAGCCAGTTTGGTGGCGACCTGAACCAGATTCTCAAGCTGCCATATGCGCAGGCAAAGAAAGCTTTGAAGCAGTTTCCGAATATCGGCGACCCGGGCGCGGAAAAGATACTGATGTTTTGCGGCGCTTCGCCGGGACTACCACTGGAATGGAACGGCCTTCGTGTCCTTAGCCGTGTTGGCTATGGACGGTGGCAGAAAAATTATGGCGCTACTTACAGATCAGTGCAGGAAGCATTGAAAACGGAGCTTCCGCGCAAGGCCGAAGCCATTGCCCAGGCGCATTTGTTGCTGCGGCAACATGGAAAAGAAATCTGCCGGGACAAATCTCCGCAGTGTTATGAATGTCCCATCAAGGAGCTGTGTGCATATCCGGCGAAACAGGTCAAGATGTTTAGCCGAGGGGCGTGATTTTGTTGTTGGGCTAAAAACCATCTTCATAGCCATTTCCAGTACAGACCGAGCTTCCGCGGCGAATTCGACCGCTTCCCTTTTCAAGCGACCCAGCTTCGCCATCAGAAGCAGCAGATATCCAATATAGATGACCCATGCAACAATGTAGCCGCTGTACATAAAGACACGCTGGCGATGCAGTTCAACTTCCGAGAGTGGTTGGAGAAAAGAAACGACCGGCAGCACAACAGAAGCAAGCACCCCCATTTTCTGAACGTGTACCACGGCAATTTTCTGCGCGATGCGCTCCACATAATAACGAAACCAGACAATCAGAGCCGCAAATGCCAGGAAGGCAACCATGGTGGTCATGAGGGCGAACTTCATGCGCGGATCATCGAGCGTCACCGGCTGGGGATGGTTGGTTCGGAACCAGCGGTTTGCCATGTAATTGATCGGGACATCGATAAACACCATGACCGCCAGCGCGGCAGCGGGGACCGATGTGGAGCCGGCTTCCGCTGAACGACGCAGCATGCGGTAACTGATATAGAGCAACCACAGAATGAGAAATGTGGTGAGACGCATATCCCAGGCCCACCAGTGTCCCCAGGCATAGCTGGCCCAGATCATTCCAAGAGCAAGAGTGACGGTGGCAAAGACCAGTCCGACTTCGGCTGCGGCAAGGGCCCAGGCGTCAGCACGGGCGCTACGCTTCACCAAATAAATGATAGAAGCGGCGAAGGTTACGAAGAATAAGCTGTACGCCGCGGTGGCCGCGGGAACGTGATAATAGAAGATACGTTGCGCGTCGCCCATAGTCTCTTCCCGAGGCGCAACAACGAGGCCTTGGTATGTACCATAACCCAGCAACACCAACGTGATTCCAGCACAAAGAATGAAGGCATTTTTCATTAGGATTCCGCAAGTTTAACCAGCGCGGGAGAACGCAGCACGGCAAAAACGGGTTGACGCTATATCTCATGGTCCCCCCGGTGAAAGGTCTGTGCAGTATCCGCAAAGCAGCTCAAGATGTTCAACCTGTCAAGACCGGCAGCCAACAGAGCGCCAAACGCCAGCAATCAAGATCCGGTAACAAAATCCCATACGGAAATGCGAAACCAAGGGTTTGCTCCATTAAAATCCAAAGGTGCATCAAAGCGCATCTCACAAATATGGTTTGTTGCTAAAGCTGCTTTTCAGCCGTCCATCCGAGTTCTTTGATCGGGTCAAAACCGCGGCTGAAGGAATGGCTTCGCCGCCCCGATCTGCCACCGGGGCCGTGGGGCTTGATCTTCCCGCAATGATCGATCGGAGTTCGAAATATCTGGGCATGGATCTGAGCGGATTCCTGCGCAACCCGGACGCCGTAGCTATCCGCGAGCACATCGCATCCGAGCAGTCTCTTTTGGACCGGCCGGCATCGGCTTCCATGCATGATGCTGATGCGGGGCTCGCGGATTTTTGCTATGTCATTTGCCGCGCCTTAAGGCCGCGTGTCGTGGTGGAAACGGGAGTTGGCAGCGGCGTGACCACTTCTTTTATTCTGCAGGCCCTGGCCGCCAACGGCGAAGGGCATCTCTGGAGCATTGACCTACCGCCCATAGGTGCTGAACACTTTGCCGGCAGCTTTGTTCCGCAGCCTCTCCGGAGCCGCTGGACCATGCTTCGCGGCCGCTCCCGCGATTTGCTGCCGCAACTTCTAGCTGACCTGCCCGCCCCGGACGTGTTTCTGCATGACAGCCTGCACACCACCAGGAATATGACGTTCGAATTTCAAGCTGCGTGGGCAAAGATGGCAGCCGGCGGAGTTCTTCTCTCCGATGACATCCATATGAGCAAGTCCTTTGCCCACTTCATTACCAACAGACAAGTTGGCTTGTCGCTGGCCGGCAGCCGGTTCGGGGTGGTGTTTAAAGGTAACGGCTGATCCGATGGAAGCCTTAGCGCTTGCGGATTGAGTTGAAAAACTTGCTTGGCGGAAAAATCGTTAAAGCACCTAAGCCGCTGGTGGAACGCTATCCAGAACAGTTGGGGAAAATCGTTCGAGTCGGGTTAAATTATCCGTCACAATGACCATCATTTTCCTTGCCCACAAGCTGCCTGACCCGATCTCAGATGAACTTGCCCGTCAAGGACACAGCGTCTATGAATGCTTGGCAATCCGTGAGGTTTTCGCGCTAGCCGAGGAACACTTGGACGCGCAGATCGTGATTGCTGCCGAAATGGAAGAGAGATGGGCGACAGAAAAACAGAAGCACTATCCGACACTCCACCTAAAACCGGGAGCCGCTGCGAAGGATGTTTTATGGGAAATGAACGTAAAAGGCGGAAAGGTGCAGTGAATGTGCGGACGGCGCAAGCCAAATTGTTTCTGAGAATCTGCCATCCTATCCAATATGCAGAAGGACCTTCGGGAAAGGCCGCTCGTAAACATACCGCGTTTCATTGCCGCAATGAAGCCGAAGATGGTACCCAAGATGCCGGACGACCGATTCCAAATGGCTGTTGGCACCCAAGCTGAACGGATGCGTGTGAGTCATGGAGGGTCGCCTCAACACGCTGTAGATGAATTTTAGGCGACGAAAGCCTGCAAGTTCAATAAAAACCAATAAACTTCAACCGGCAGCTCACAAAGGATTCAATATCAACCACTTAAAAATAGGCAATTTCAATAGAGTTCGATAAACAGTTAACTCTGGTTCGGGACCAAGTGCACTACTATACAGCGATCCGCACCAGTGCTTTTCGACCGTTCTTCAAATCGATGAACCCACCGTGATAGGCAATCTGGCCATGGCGAAATAGCCGGGCAAGCATCGCCACCGCGTGGAATGCGAGTGTTTGGTTGATAAAAGGCTCTTGGCGCTCCAGCGCTTCAACTGCACTGCACGAAAGGAGGTCGTCATCTATATCACATGCTGATTGGGCGACCTCCGGGAACAGCTCTGCAGCAGTTAGCAGTCTGTGCTGAGTCCTGCGATTTCTGCCGTTCTTTGGCTTAAAACGAATTGACCTTCATCGGCAGTATTTTCAATGTCGAGCCAATAGTCGCATTTCTTGAAAAACGGCGAATGGATGATCTCGAATCGCGCCGTTCGCGTGTCGACACAGGAAATCAGAATGTCCACTCTGCCCCCGGCTCCCTGGTCACGTATTCTCTGGAGGCTTGCCAGTTCAGTCCCCAAAATAAATTCAGACGGTTAACCAAAACCGTCGATTTGAATAATCCAATTTCAGATTCGGAGAATGGTTGCCGGACACAATTGATTGCAGAGACTTTGTCGCCGTCGGCGACGATTACTTAAAGGCCAGGATGACCAGTTGCCGTCACTGCCTGGTGCAGGAAGGGCAACCCGCCGATAAGGGCGGCGCCAGGAAGGCGACCATGGTGGTCATGAGGGCAAACTTCATGCGCGGATCATCGAGTGTCACCGGCTGGGAATGGTTGGTTCAGGAACCAGCGGTTTGCAATGTAATTGATCGGGACATCGATAAACACCATGACAGCCAGCGCGGCAGGGAGGACAGATGTGGAGCCGGCTTCCGCTGCACGACGCAGCATGCGGTAACTGATATAGAGCGACCACAGAATGAGAAATGTCGTGAGACGCATATCCCAGGCCCACCAGTGTCCCCAGCATATCGGGCCCAGATCATTCCAAGAGCAAGGGTGACGGTGGCAAAGACCAGTCCGACTTCGGCTGCGGCAAGGGCCCAGGCGTCAGCACGGGCGCTACGCTTCACCAAATAAATGATAGAAGCGGCGAAGGTTACGAAGAATAAGCTGTACGCCGCAGTAGCCGCGGGAACGTGATAATAGAAGATCCGTTGCGCGTCGCCCATAGTCTCTTCCCGCGGCGCAAACAACGAGGCCCTGGCATGTACCATAACCCAGCAACACCAACGTGACTCCAGCACAAAAGAATGAAGGTATTTTTCATTAGGATTCCGCAAGCTTAACCAGCGGGGGAGTGACCGGTGGCGTGGTGCTAGGATGCATGTGTTCGTTCTGTGGATCGATGGAGGCGTCCACAATCACACACCTACCACCGGTGCAGTTTACGACCCAGGCAAGAGGAAGGGATTCGCTTGGCATGCAGTCATCCGTTTACAGCACGCACTTTCTTTTTGCCGAAAGGTCCAAGCAGGTCGATTTGCTGCAAGTTCATGACGCAAGATTCCAGGCTCTTCATGCGTGGATACAGCTTCAATTACGAGATAAACTCAAAACTACCCCTTTGAACTAATCGATCGGCTCCAAACCGGATTTGTATTCCACGTATCTTTTCCCATCAAATCGATACCATACAGTGAAAACCTCTTTTGCCGTGGCTGACATAAGAGTGATCTCGTAATGGCCCTTCCACCGTGTGTTCTTGACTATCAAATCGTGGGCCGGCGCGGTCAGAACCAATTCATATCCGTGGACAGTGGCGCAAAAAACCCAAAAGGTAACCACATTTGCCCCACGAAGCGGCCCCACACCCATTACTACAAGGTCCGTTTTTGGGTGGCTACTCAAATGAACGGTCCCGGCAAGGAACCAGGATGAAGGAATTTTTTCTGGCTGAATATTTTCATCTTCCAATAAACCCTGAACGTGCTTGTCTTTTGCCAAAATGGTCAGCACGCTCTTAGGAACAGAAACCGGTTCTTTCGTGATGTCGCCTTCAGCGCTGAAGTGTTGCCGCTCGCTGGATTGAGCCTGCTTGCATGCTCCGCTTCCAGCGCTAAACAACAAGAGTATATTAACGAAGGTAACTCCCGCTTTTTTTATCATTCTCGATTTCATGGCCTGTTTATCTTGTGGTGCTGCAACCTTCAGCAGCCGCTAAGAAAGTCTGCACTGCGGTGGCAAGCGGTAGGGTCTGTTGCCCATATCGCGATCCGGGCATACTGGCCCACTGTGTGCCTGCATCTGCCAAGGCAGACTGAATATTTCCTCTTGCCGCATCCCTGACGGCATGAGACTGGCGCAAAAGCGTATCCGCAGCGGCGTCCTGGCCTGCCGCTGAAAAATCATTCATACCCATACCATCAGCGGTGCCAGCGAGGAATTGATATCGACCAAAAGCGGTGCTTCTGAGGCCATACCGATTCACTTGGACAAGCTTTCCAGCACAGTGGGATCCGAAGCTTGGAATTCACGTGACTTGAAGTCG
>JADMIO011472279.1_pt1 | contig 17396 bp, 17 predicted proteins | sample 8958161 | NCBI WGS metagenome assembly JADMIO01 (sample SAMN16585339, study PRJNA669376) | soil metagenome | isolation source: Crop rotation soil | place: USA: Cullars Rotation, Alabama | collected 2011
GGGAAGCCGCGCGTGAGGCGATCCTCAATTTATCCGCCGTTGATGCCCCAGCCGGTGCCATGCCAGTGGTGTTGGCCGGAGGCTGGCCCGGCATTCTATTGCACGAGGCGATCGGTCATGGGCTTGAGGCGGATTTCAACCGGAAGAAAACCTCCGCCTTTTCGAACTTGATCGGAAAGCGAGTGGCGTCCGATGTCTGTACCATCGTGGACGACGGCACGCTGCCGTTTCGTCGCGGGTCCCTGAACATGGATGATGAAGGAACACCCACCGGCTGTACGACCTTAATCGAAAAGGGCATCCTCCGCGGCTACATCACAGACAAGTTGAACGCCCGCCTCATGGGTATCGCTCTCACGGGTAACGGGCGGCGTGAGAGTTATCAGAGTGTGGTGCTGCCGAGGATGACGAATACCTTTATGTTGTCCGGGGAATCGGACCCCCAAGACATCATTCGTTCCGTCAAGAAAGGCCTCTATGCCGTGTCATTCGGCGGAGGGCAGGTCGATATCACGAACGGCAAGTTCGTCTTTTCGGCCAGTGAAGCCTACTTGATTGAAGACGGCAAGGTGACGAAGCCGGTAAAAGGGGCGACGCTGATCGGCAACGGTCCTGAGATTCTCACCAAGGTGTCGATGGTCGGACACGATCTGAAGCTCGATAACGGCATCGGGACCTGCGGCAAAGACGGTCAGTCGGTTCCAGTCGGAGTCGGCTTGCCCACCATCAAAATCGACGAAATCACCGTGGGTGGAACGCAGGGGTAAGAGGCCGCGTACATCGTCAATGGTCAATCGTCAATCGAAGGAGAGAAAGAGCCGACACGAATGACGCTTGACGAATGACGGCTGACGAGGGATCTGGATGGACATCGTAGACAAAGAACGGGCGGAACGTTCAATCGCGGCGGGCAACGGCGGCTATGCTCAACTGGCGGCGGACGTGCTCGCTCGCGCCAAACAATGCGGGGCGACGGAGGCCGACATCGTTGTGGCGGACGGGGAGACGTTTTCGGTGCAGGTTCGTGTCGGCGCCGTCGATCGATTGACCAAGGCGCGAGAAAAACGGCTCGGCCTCCGCGTGTTCGTCAGGAATCGCTCCGCCACCACCTCCACCTCGGATTTCTCGAAAGCCTCCCTTGACCGGCTTGTGTCGGAAACATGTACGCTGGCGAAAGCTGTGGTCGAGGATCCGGTATCCGGGCTGCCGGAGGCGTCGCAGATGGCCGTCGATCGGCCGGATCTCGATCTCTATGATGACACAGTCCTCGGGACGGAGACGCAGATTGATTGGGCCAAGCGCGGCGAAGCGGCGGCCTTTGCCGCTGATTCACGGGTGACGAACTCAGAAGGCGCCGAGTTCGATTCATCGTCGGGTCGGGTAGTGCTCGCGAATAGTCACGGCTTCGTCGGATCATACAAAAGCTCCAGTTTTTCCTTGTCGGTGTCGCCGATTGCGACCGAAGCTGCTACAGGTTCCATGCAGCGGGACGCCTGGTATGAGGTCCAACGAAAGTTCGGGCGATTGTCATCCGCGGAATCGATTGGTCAGGAAGCGGCCCGGCGCGCAGTCCGCCGATTGGGAGCGCGGCGGGTGCCGACGAAGCGCGTGCCGGTCGTGTTCGACCAGGAGACCGCCGGAAGCCTGCTGGCGAATTTGTGCAGCGCTGTCTCCGGTTATGGTCTGTATAAACGGGCATCATTTCTACTCGATCAACTCGGACAGACTATCGCCTCCGATACAATTACGATCTATGACGACGGTCGCATGGCAGGCGGCCTGGGGTCGCGTCCGTTTGACGGGGAAGGTCTGGCGACGCGAAAGAATACGATCGTCGAGCGGGGGGTTCTTCGGAGCTATCTCCTCGACACTTATTCGGGAAAAAAACTGGGACTCGCATCGACCGGGAGCGCTTCACGGAGCGTCGGAGAAAGTCCCTCGGTCGGGCCGACTAATTTTTATTTAGTGCCGGGCATAAAGACGGCCGAAGAAATTATCAGGTCGGTGAAGGAAGGACTATTCCTCACCGAGGTGATTGGATTCGGCATCAATATGGTGACGGGCGATTACTCTCGAGGGGCTTGCGGATTTTGGATTGAAAATGGCGAGCTGTCCTTTCCCGTCGAAGAAATTACCATCGCGGGCAATCTAAAACAGATGTTCAAGGACATCGAAATGGTCGGCAGCGATCTGGTCTTTCGTGGCCGCATTGCCAGTCCGACACTCAAGATCTCCGAAATGATGGTCGCGGGCAATTAGCTGCACGGCAGCTAGTCACCGGTGTTGAGTGTTGAGTTCGAGCGGGCAGCAATTAGCGCTCACAATTCAGAAGTGACGATTCGCGTTTGTGAGGTGAACCATGGCTGCGTCGATCAGAGAAGCCACAGTCAAATATCTCAGCGGCTCCGTCAGCATGAAGGCGTTCGTGGCCGCCCCCATGACGAACGAAAAGAAACCCGCCATAATCGTCATCCAGGAATGGTGGGGGCTCACCGACCACATTAAGGATATCGCCAAGCGCTTTGCGGCGGAAGGGTACGTCGCGATTGCGCCGGATCTGTACTCGCGGCTAGGCCACGCGCTGACCACCGATCCCACCGAAGCAGGGAAGCTGATGAATGCCCTCAAACAGGAGGATGGGCTCAAGGATCTGCAAGCCACGGTGACGTATATCAAATCGGTCCCAGAAGTCGATCGGATGAGGATCGGCGTGACCGGGTTCTGCATGGGCGGATCCTATGCGTTGCTGCTGCCTTGTGTAAACTCGGACATCAAGGCGGCCGTTCCTTTTTATGGCCAAGTGCCGAATCCGGACAGGCCGCTCCAACAACTGTCTGCCCCGGTGCTCTACTTTTATGGAGAAGACGACGGCTGGATTACCAAGGCCGACGTACAACGGCTGGCGGCGGCGTTCAAGAAGCACGGTAAAGTGGGTGAAATCAAAACCTATCCGGGGGCGCCGCATGCGTTTTTCCGTGACAACGATCCGTCCGTTTATCGCCCGGAAGCCGCAAAAGATGCGTGGGCACGGACGAAAGCATTCTTCAAGAAACATCTCAGCTGATGAAAATGTCCTCCAGCTTCGTTCTCAGTCGCTCGTCTCCCTACGACGTACCTCCGAAGGTACGCCTTAGTCGCCGATCTCCGTGCGGCCTTGCTGGAAGGCCATTTTGATCAGCCTCGCGGATCGTATGTAACACGTGAAGGATCAACTATGCCGCTTGATGCAGAGTTCGGAAAAAAGATGCTCCAGATGGTCACGTCGCGCTACGACGACCGGCACTGGAGAAAGCGCATCGAGAAAACCCTCAGCCTGCCCCAGGCAGGAGTTGCCGATCCGATTCAGCAGCAGATTTTCACCTATCTCAAGCTGGGTCTAAAAGCCTACAAGTCCCGTCGTGCTGATCCGGACGCGTGGGTTCTCGGAGGCTACGCGACCAAGGAGGTAATCGACCGGGCCAAGTTTCAGCCCCAACTCGTCGGTCCGACCATCAAGAAAGACGACGTGGCGTTTCTAGGTACTGATCCGGGCCAGGAGGTTACTGAAGCCTGGTGGGATGACATGCTGGCGCAATGGTTCGACGTGCCGGAAGAGGAAAAGCCGGCTGAGGAAGAAGGCGCCAAGACCGCGGAATCCTGACTCCTTTCACACCAACGCGAAAGCGTAGTCTGCACCCGGATTAATTTCAAACGGAAAGCCGGTGCTTTGGGTTATTGCTGCTGTGCAAAGCCACTGCCAAAAACCGCCCCGTGTGGGAGGCTGCTACCTTCGCTACTTGTTCGGGCCGGCCTTCCGCGACGATCTGTCCGCCGGCTGCGCCGCCTTCAGGCCCGAGGTCGATGATCCAATCGGCCGACTTGATCACATCCATATTGTGCTCCACGACCACGAGCGTGTTCCCTGCGTTCACGAGCTTGTGCAGGACGGCCAATAGTCTTTTGACATCGTCAAAGTGCAGGCCTGTGGTCGGCTCGTCCATAATATAGAGCCAGTCCTTCGCTGCACCGTCTTTCAACTCTGCCGCGACTTTCAGCCGTTGAGCTTCGCCTCCGGAGAGGGCCGTCGCCGACTGGCCGAGACGCAGGTAACCCAGTCCGATCGACGACAGCAGATGGAATCGCTCTTGGAGCCTCGGTGTATCCGTGAAAAAGGCCAGCGCTTCGTCAATCGTCATGGCGAGAACATCCGAAATCGATTTGCCACGATAGCGAATGCCTAAGATCTCAGGCTTGAACCGTTTCCCCTCGCACATTTCGCAGGGAGCATAGATGTCTTCAAAAAAATACATCTCAAGCTTTTCGACGCCGGCACCTTCGCATCGCTCGCAGCGTCCGCCCTGTGTGTTGAAAGAGAAATGGCCGGCCGTCAATCTTTGCCGGATCGCTTCCCGCTCGCCTGCAAACAGTTGACGGATTTCATCGAAGGCTTTCAAATAGGTGACGGGATTGGAGCGTGGCGTGCGCCCGATCGGTTGTTGGTCGATGAGGCGCACACCTTTGAGATGTTCGATGCCTTTGATGGCCGTGAAACGGCCCATGGGAAGCGACTCGATACGGAAGGCGCGGGCAAGTGCCCGGTAGAGTGTGTCTTCCACTAAGGTGCTCTTGCCAGACCCTGAGACGCCGGTGATGCAAACGAACATGCCGAGCGGGAGGCGAACGAGGAGATCCTTGAGATTGTGTTCCGACGCGCCGGCCACGACGAGAAAGTTGCCCGTCCCCGGGCGGCGAATGTTCGGCAGCGGAATAGAGTCCTCTCCCCGAAGATAGCGGGCTGTTGTGGCGCGAGTATTGAGCATGAAGGTCTCGAAGGGAGCGGCGCAAACGATCTGTCCGCCCTGCTCTCCCGATCGTGGCCCCATTTCGACAATGTAATCGGCTGACTCGATCATATGCCGGTCATGCTCGACGACGACGACGGTATTGCCGGACATCGCCAGGTCTTTAAGAATGCCGGCGAGCAAGTCCGTGTCCCGCGCATGTAACCCGATTGTCGGTTCGTCGAGCACATAGAGCGTCCCCACCAATCGGGCGCCGAGCTGGTTGGCAAGCGACACCCGCTGGGCCTCACCGCCCGACAGTGTTTTTGTTTGCCGGATGAGCGTCAGGTAGTCCAGACCGACTCGCCTGAGAAAGCCTAGTTTTGCCCGCAATTGACGCAGAATATCCTTGGCAATGTCCTGCTCCATGGGGCGTAGCGGCAACGATTCCATCCAGGCGGCAACCTGTTCAATGGTGAGTTCCGCGACTTCGTGAATGTCGAGGCCGGCGATCTTCACGAATCGAGCGTCCCGCTTGAGGCGGCTGCCTCGGCAACCGGGGCAATCGAACGGTGTGCGATAGCGGCTGAGCAGCACACGCACATGCAGCTTGTACCGCTTGCCTTCAAGGTACTCGAAGAAATCGTTGATCCCGTCGAACGACTTATCGCCGGTCCAAAGAAGTTGTTGGATGTCTTCTGAGAGCAGCCGGTAGGGGGCAGTCAGCTCGACGCCTTTGCGCTTCATGGCGAGCAGCATCTGTTTCTGCCACCAATCGGTGCTGGGCTTGCTCCAGGGTTCAATGGCGCCTTGAGCCAGCGACTTATTGCGGTCCGGAATCACCAATTCCGGATCGTAACGCAGGACGTTGCCGAATCCGTTGCATTCGGGGCAGGCCCCGAGCGGATGATTGAAGGAGAAGAGAATCGGCCGGATCGGCTCAAATGTCCGTCCGCAACCCTGGCACAGAAAAGTGGTGCTGTAGGTCTGAAGACCTTGACCGATGATCTCGACGGCGCAACGGCCCTCGCCTTCGCGCAGCGCAGTTTCCACGGCCTCAGCCAGCCGCGACCGGTCGGGCTCCCTGATAATGAGACGATCCAGCACCACGTGAAGAGTCTGTCGTGCTCGAAGCGACGACGGGACGATCTCCTGGAGCGAAACTGTGTCGTCGTCCATCTTCAATCTCGTAAATCCACGGGTGAGCAGCGCTTGGATGAACGCCGCTTCCGTCTTTGCCGTGGGCGGGGTGATGGGAAACAATACCATCGCTCTGGCTTCCGGGAATCGCTTGAGCAAATCTTCCGTGACCGCAACCGGATGAAACGAGCGAACCTCTTCACGGCAGTCCGGACAAATCAGCTTGCCGATCTTGGCGAAAAGCAGCCGCAACAGATCGGCGATCTCCGTTGTGGTGCCGACGGTCGAACGGGCGGTGCGCACCTGGTTTTTTTGCTCGATCGCGATGGCCGGACGCACATTCAAAATGCGGTCCACGTCGGGGCGGGCCACTTTGTCGAGAAACATGCGGGCATAGGTTGAGAGCGATTCGACGTAACGCCATTGGCCTTCGGCAAACAGGGTGTCGAAGGCCAGGGAGGATTTCCCCGATCCGGAGACGCCGGTAATGGCCGTGACTTTATCGTGTGGAATCTGCAGCGAGATATTTTTGAGATTATTCTGCCTCGCTCCTTCGATGATGAGAAGCGATGGCCGATCGGAGGTCTTAGGGGCTGGCTGCACAGCTAGACTCCTGAAGAAAGAAAGGGAAAATCCTAGCAGCCTCTCCCGATCCCTTCAACAGGGATGCAAGGGAGCCGCCATTCAGCTCAGCGCAGCCACAGCCGCAAGGCGCCGACGCAACCCATGTATAGGACGAGTGAGCCGACCATCGCCGGCCAAAAGCCGAAGCGGGGAATGCCCATGATCATCGTGGTCACATAGATGATCCAGGGAGGGACAAACCACAAGAGATTTTTGGCATAACCGACTATCGCGTCGTTGCCCCCATTCAGGTAGATCAAGATAAACGTCGCGCCGGTGATGGCGGGAAAAGTGCTGGCGAAAGCGGCGAGAAACGATTTGCCCTGCGAGCCAAGATAGGTCGAGACGCTGACAATCGTTCCGCCCAGGAGAAAATATACAGCATACTTCACAAGATCGTTCACAAACGTCTCCTCCTTATCCTCTCTGAAACGCCTCCAGCGCTTCCTGTTCCAAGGCGTCGCCCTGGCCGGTATAACGCGGTGAGAAGTGGAACACAACGAGATCTCGGGCGCGGGCCTGACGTGCCATGAGTCCTGCCTGCCGCGCCGTCAGATGGTAGCGGTTGCGGGCTTTTTCGGCATCGGCATCCAAATACGGCGCTTCGCAGTAGAAAACATCCGCATCCTGGGCGAGGGCCACGATCTTTGCTTCATTCTCCTGGTCGTAGCGTGCATCGACCACATAGGTGATCTTCTGTCCCCGTGAGATGGTTAAGAATCGCTCCTTGACCTCTCCCAGTACGAATTCACGCTCTTCCCTCCGGTGTTCATCATAGAGCGCCACCGTGAAGTGGAAATCATCCGGCATGCCGTGCCAGATGTGTTGCTTCACCTCTGCGAGCCAGGCGCCGACCCGTAGCCCGGCCTCATGTAATTTCTGTTTGTTGACGTTGATATGAAATTGCTCCTCCAGCGAGTAGGCAAAGGAGGGAATCCGGTGATTCAGTGCTGCCGCCTTGACTGTGAACATCGGATCGTCCATCACGGTGAAGAGCGGGCCGCCCTGAGATGGTGCCGTACGGAGCGATCGGTCGGGTCGTTGAAAGCCATCGCCGGCTCGGATCACCGCCCGGTGAACCTCTTGGTCATAATACTCCTGGACGTCGATGGTCAGGGGATAGCCGTCGACAAGATTCCACGTATAGCCTCGCAATTTGCCGAGCACGTTCTCGATGAGTCCTGGCGGACCGAACAGTCTGAGCTTCTTGCCGCGCCCCAAGGCGACTCGCAGTACGGAGTCGAACCCGATGAAATGATCCATATGCGTGTGGGAAATAAAGATTTCACTGGCTCGCAGTAATCTGGTAGGGCCCAGCCCGTCATTGTGTCCCAAGTCGAAGAGCAGTGCCCGCTTGGACCAGCGAATGTCTACGTAGACTCCTGGGTCGCCGAAGACATCGTTGATTAAGTAGCTGGAAAAGGAGGGGTTCATCGTGCTGTCATGACCGGTGGATTGATTAGCTTCACCCGATCGCTGCCCGTACTGCCAGGTACATCATCATCACTTCGACCGCATGCGCCACAATCGTGATGGAGAGGTTGCCGGTATACAACCGGATGGCTCCCCAAATCAGTCCATCCCAGAGTGCGATCCAGTGCAGATGCCGGAACGTATGCACCAGGAACGGATCGAAAGCAAATAGCAGGGCGCTGGCACTCAACGCAAGGGGCGGGAAGCTACCGTTGATTCCAGATTTCGACAGGGTTGCTTCCAGCGCCGCGAACCGTCCCAACAAGAACCCGCGAAAATTCAGCTCCACGAAGAGCGCAACGACACAGATGACCCACGGAACCATGAGAAGAACGGGCAGACGACCGTGCGGGGTCACCTTGAGAAAGGCGATGTCATAACCCAGTGACGGGTAGACCGACAGAATGACGAAAGTATTCAGGCTGCCGAGCAGCAGTCCCGTCGTGAACCCCCAACGCAGACCATTGCGGAAGTTGGCGCGGTCGATTCCGAGTCTGGACCAAATAGTGTGATTCCGGGATGCCCAGAGACCTAGTGTCACGTACGCGATGAATTGCGGAATGAACTGAACAAGGGTTCGTTCTTGGAGAGTGGCAGGCAGGAAATAATAGCCAGCTGTGGCGGCAATGGGGAGCAAGGCCAGCGCGGATCCCCACTCCACCGCCTGCGTGTGAGGGGGCCGATCCGCCTCGGAAACCATGTCTGCCAATCAGTCCAATGTAAGATTGTACCGCTCCAAGGTCGTCGCCTTGTGCCGCGCAAAATTAGAGAGCGATTTGTTGTAATCGACGGTGGCCCGCAGTTCGTTGGCCTGGGCTGTCGCCAGGTCCCGCTGGAAGTCGAGGACAAAGCGGGTCGTGCTGAGGCCCACCCGCAGACGCTCTTGTTCGGCTTGCAATTGCTTCTCAGCCATGATGCGGGCCGAACGGGTTGTCTCGATACGTTTAAAGTCAGTCTGCACCCGGCGCACCGCTTCCCTGATGCCCACAATGACTTGTTGGCGGATCTTGGCCAGCATAGCCTCGGCATTCCTGACTTCTAATTCGCGCTTGTTATAGGTGCTGATGGACGAACGATTGCCGAGGGGATAACTCAGCACCAGGCCGGCGCCATAGTTGTAGAAATCGCCGCTGAAATTCCGAGTAAATGAGTCGCCGTAGTCCTTTCCCAACCCGGCCATCCCCATGGTGCCTTGGAAGGAGAGAGTGGGAAGCAACTGGTTGCGGGCAAATTGCTTGTTCAACTCACCCGATTCGATATTTTTCTTTGCTTGAATCACCTCCGGCCGCTGGTCTATGGCCGTGTCGATCGCTTCCTGGACACTGATGGGTTCTAATACGGAAATGGGGATATCGGTGGGAACTATCCAAACATCTTGGCGCAAACTCTCCTCCCCGGGATTGAGTAGCCGTCGCAGTTGATCGCCTTGGTCGCGGATCACTCGCTCCGCCACCAGCACCTGTTCGACGCGCGATGCGACCGCGGCTTCGGCTTGGAGGACATCCACAATGGACATGATGCCTGCTTTGGATTTGGCACGATTCGTAGCCAGTAGCTCCTCGGCGGCCTTCAGGGCGGCTTGAGCCACCTTTAGATTCTCGTTCGCGAAGACCAATTCCCAGTAGGCTTGTTCCACCGTGGCGATCACGGTCAACACACGATCGCGAAACACGTGCTGTTCCACTTCGGCATTGTTCTGCGCAACTCGAATGAATGTTTTATTGACTTCGATGCCCGCGTTCCGGAGCAACGGTTGGGTGAAAGTCAAAGCCAAGCCACCCGTCCACGAGGGATTGAACAAAAAGCCCCTCGCCACGTCTTGGTTGACGTTTGTGCGAGAGGGGCTGTAGTTCAGATCGATGCTCCCGCCGGTGACCAGGTTTTGCATCAAATCCACGGTGACGGTCTGGGTTCGCTGATCGAACAGAGTGATGGCGTTCAGGTCGGTGGCGGTTCCGCCGAACACCGGTCGATTGAGGGGACTCGCAGCGCGCGTATATTGTCCGTTCAAACTGAAGGTCGGGTCAAACTTGGACTGCTCGATGACGATGTCAGCCAGTCGGCTTTCTCTGGTATGGCGGCTGATACTGATGTCCAGATTGCTTCGTAGCGCGCGAAGCGCCGCCTCCGCCAGGGAGAGGGATTCGCGCTGCTCTGTGGGTGGCTCGGCATCGATCCCAGCGCTCCATACGGCGGTCGGTCCTGAGATGCTCAGGAGACCGGCCAGGAAGAGCGCTAACCTGGAATATCCACGAATTGATGCGATCATCATTTACGCCTCCCGAGCCCACATTATTCATGAGCGCTTCTACTGCAACCGCCGATACACCGCTGCGACCAGCCGGCTGCGAGTTTCACGCAGCCAGGCGGGCAGGCTCGCCCCTCTAGACCTCGACATACTCTTCAAGTATGCCTTGGTCTCTCGGGACTCCGCGTGCCCGTCTCGCGTAGTGTCTTGGCGGTTTCGCGACGAACCGTCATGAAAAATGCGGGCTAGCTCGACAGTCGTCGCCGATGCATCATATAATGTTCCATCTGAGGCGTCCATGTTTGATGGAATGAAGACATACGTTGGAAGGGCGGTGCCGATCCTGCCTATTCTATTTTGGGTCTGTCTGCTGGCAACCGCCGGTGGCGGTTCGTTTGCATGGGCTCAGGGTGTGTCGGGTGTGCGGGGCTTCGGCGGCGGTGTCGCGCCGCTGGCTAGAATGCCAGGGGGAAATCTCTATATCGACAATCAGGGCACGCAGGGCTTCATGTATACGCCGGGCCAAAATTTTGAAACGTACAGTTTTCGAAATCCCACCACTGGACAAGCCTGGAGCGGAGCGGTTGGGACCTTAGGTCCGCAGCTATCCATCGGGCTCATTCAAGGCGCCAATCAAGCGGGCACGCCGCTCGTTCTGCCGGGCCCCTCGCGACAAACGTCGCCGCTGCCTCCGGTTGAATCCACACTCCTCGATCCTGGTCCGGCTTCGCTCCTCGGCGAGGCTCCATAGCAGGTCGTACTTTCAATCAGTTTTCCACCAGCAAATCCGATCCAAGGATGTCAGGCGACCACTCATTCATTTCCAAGTGGCCGCCTGCGGTAATTTCACTGTTCCACAGTCCGATCGGTTTCCCAAATCAAGACTTCTGCGCCATTGTTCTCCGCTGTCAGGGACCGAGCGCCCGCCCATGTCAGCCGGGCCTCATCGCCGGTGTTCAGTATATCGGCCTGCTCAAGGCGCGCCGCGCCCTTTGTCACGAACACATGGACATACGGCGCATCCGGCACTTTCACAGTCTCGCCGGATCCAAGTCTCCCGCCCCATAGCACGGCGCCCTTCTGTCTGATTGAAATGGCGGCCTCATGGCCGCGGCCGGATGCAATCGGGACCAATCCGCCTTTGTTCAGCTGGCCGTTGATGTCCAGTTGTTGATAACCAGGCGTGATGTGTTCCATATCCGGCGGCACCCACATCTGAATGAAATGGACCGAATTATTGTTTTTGGGATTCATTTCCGAATGCCAGATGCCTGTTCCCGCGCTCATGCGCTGAGCAAGCCCCGGATAAATGATCCCGTGATTCCCTTCCGAATCTTTGTGCTCCAGTTCGCCGTCCAATACCCATGTCACGATTTCCATGTCCCGGTGAGGATGTGTGCGAAATCCTGTGTTCGGTTTTACGAGGTCATCATTGTGCACGAGCAGCAACCCGTGATGGGTATTCGTCGGGTCATAATGATTCGCAAAGCTGAAGCTGTGACGGGACTCAAGCCAACCTGCATATGTGTGAAACCGCTCTTCCTTACGCCGGATCTCAACGCTGCCCTTCTGCTGCAGTGTCATGATGGCTTCTCCTTTCTCGTTCACCCCATCTCTGGAACCGGGCCTTTGTTTCACCCACTGCTTTTCTGTATAAGACGGGGAACAGCGAAAACAAGAACGCACCGTGTGGTGCCCTAGGCACCGATAGGATACTGAATGGTGAGACGGAACCCCAACACGAAGCACCTGGCTTGCCCTGCTGAATTCACGGCGGATCTTATCGGCGGCCGATGGAAGATTGTGCTGTTGTGGTACCTTTCCCAAGGGGTGCAACGTTTCTCCGACCTTCAACGGGCTGTTCCCGGGATTACGCAAAAAGTGCTTACGCATCAGTTGCGCGACATGGAGAAAAGCGGCCTTCTCAAACGGACGGTGTATCCCGAGGTTCCGCCAAGGGTGGAATATCAAATTACTGAGCTTGGCTTGACTCTCAAACCTGTGGTCGACGCCATGCATCAGTGGGGGACGGAGCACGCCTCAAAACAGTAGACGATGCCACGCCTAATTAAGAGCACCGGACTTCCATGGTGGTCTAATAGCCGACCGTAAAACGACGGTTCACATGTTGGGGACGTTCAACCTCGTCCATCATCGCCATGGCAAAATCCCCCAGTGAAATCCGGCTTTCCCCGTCCGCATCTTTTAACAATTGATCTGTTCCAAGCCGGAACCGACCTGTCCGCTCACCAGGGAACAGATCAGCCGAGGGAGAAAGGACTGTCCAGGCAAGGCTGGTTTCCTGACGCAGCAGGTTCAGCGCGTCGCGGGTGGCCAGTGCGCCTTGTTTATACTGCGCGGGAAATCCGGGAAGATCGACTCCCTGCACTCCTGGTTTTACTTCCAAACTGCCGGAGCCTCCGACAAATAAGAGCCGCTTTACGCCGGCTTTCTTAACACCATCGATAATGGCTCGCGTCCCTTTGATCTGGAGATCGTAGATGTTCGGATTGCCCCATCCCGGATTGAAGGCGCTGATAACTGCGTCATGGCCTCGAACGAGCCGAGCAATTTGATCCAGGTCGTATACGTCTGCTTGAAGGGCATGAACGGCGGCGTGTAAAGGGAGCTTTTCCGGATCCCGGGTTACGGCGCTCACCTCATGCCCCCGCAGTAACGCCTCGTTTAAGATGGCTGATCCGACAAAGCCGGTTGCCCCAATAAGAACAATTTTCATGCTGATGCTCCTTTAATCCAAAAGCCTGGTGCAAGCCACGGGGTGGTTCGAGATGATTGGATTTTGGCCCTCCACCAGGATAGGCCAAATTGCCTGCGGAATCGATGAGGAATTCGGAGGGGACAGTCCCAGAATCGGGCCCGAGCTCAGGGGCGAGCATCCTTGACCATCGCCGAGCTATCACAGCGCGTTACCGAGGCGTGAGATGTTGTATTGTCTGCCTTGCAAGAGGACGTGACGATCAGGCATGTCTCAGTCTCTTTTAGGGCTTTTTGCCAATGACATACCCACGGATCGGTCTCGCACTCGGGAGCGGCTCAGCGCGCGGCTGGTCGCACATCGGAGTCATCGATGCCTTGGCCGAGGCCGGCATCGAGCCCGATATCGTGTGCGGGGCTTCCATCGGCTCTTTGGTCGGTGCGGCTTATGTTGCAAGGCGACTCGGTGAGTTACGACAGTGAACCAGCTTCCTCCAGACTGCGCGAGCAGGCTACCCATATTGCTCCCCGCCTCCTGACGCAAGAGCCATCGACACCGGGCTATTTCGACGTGTTGGCGAATTCGATCAATATCATGCAGGACTATATCACTCGTGCTCGTCTCGCCGGCGACCCACCGCATGTCTTGCTCGTTCCTCGCCTCGGACACATCGGTTTGATGGAGTACAATCGTGCCAAGGAAGCGATCGCGGAAGGACGTCTTTGTGTCGAGCAGGCGCTGCCAATGCTGAAGCTATTGTTTTGAGGCTCAGGATCACACCGGGACACCGAATGCCTTGCGCAGGCAAGGTGAGAGAGGTGAGGGAGGCGACCAATCGCAGAGTGCTGAATGAGGCCGAGCAGTGGGTGGTAAGGGTAGTGGCACTAGGTTCATGTTAAAAATCCTTCGCATAATAGTCTGGGACGGGGACGTTGCTTTCTTGTGCAGCTTGCAGGAGGTTCTTATATGAAGTGGTGAAAATAGCCGCCCAGTGATTTTTTGCTAGGTTGTGTCTGATAGTTGCTACCTTGTCGTAGTTCGAGCTAAGGGCCGACACCTTCTTCCCGGCCTCATCGGTCCAGAGTTTTGGCTTCCATAACTCAAGTCCGTATCTCTGAAGAAGAATTCCAACAGTGGCTGCGCGTAAACTTTCTGTGTTGGGCTGCCGTCCTTTGCTAGCGACGGCCCCGACAGAACACTGGAGTAAGGAGCCGATTTCTTGTGCTGCAAGCGAAGGAGAGTTTGAGGTGGTAGCCGTGTTTCCGCAAGCAGTATCAATTGAAACGTTGGTAAAGAGGCTCAATGCGGCTTGCGTGTCGCCGTCAAGCACATGGGGCAAGAGCCGTCGCCATGTATCAACCAAAATTACGTACGGCATGTCCGAGTCTTCGAGAGACTGACTCTCGCGTTCATGGAGATCCAGTGCAGATTTTGCGGCAGGAAGACCAGCCTTGGCAGCGGCGCGAACCCAACGCAATCCTTCTTCACTGTCCGCCGGCACACCCTCACCTTTCATATGCATCGATCCTGCGCGCATCATACCTGCAGCAATGCCTCGAGTGGCCGCTTCGTTAAACCACAAAAATGCCTTGCTAAATTGGCCTTGCTTGTAGTGGTAGACCCCAACGTTGTAAATGGCCTCCGAATCACCGGCCTGAACCGCCTTGGTCCACCATTTGACTGCCTCCTCCCAATCTTCAGAAACTCCGATACCGTTGCTGTATAAAGCAGCCAAGTCGCTCATCGCTTTGCCGTGTCCGAGTTCGGCGGCTTTCCTCAACATTTGAGCAGCCTCATCATGTCGACCAGCAGTGGCGAGCAACGCCGCGTCTCGGTAGATCGCCTCCGGATCCTTCTGTGAGCTAGCTGAGCAGCCAGCAACAACTAGAAAACCAATGACAACGATTGAGCAAAGCCCGCCACCGAATATTCTCACAGGGAAATTGATAGACATAAACTGAATCTCTCTAATGCGTAGGGTTGAGGTGGTGCCAAGCGCCGCTCCGGTTTAATCACGTCGAGGTTGTGTTGACGATTACGAGGCGTTGTCAACTACGCGCATATCTTGCTGCTATTCGTTGCTCCAGAATCCTTTGAGGTCGAAAGACAATTGCCGATGATGCTTTACTGCGAGAAAGCTCACCTGGCCTCGGCGCACTAGGTAAAGCACGAGATAGTCGTCGATCACGAATTCGCGCAGGTCGTCTCCTTTCGTGAGGAGCTTGCGCAGTTCCTTGGCTCGGGCGTTCGCTTTCGTGGATCTCACCGCCCGGGTCAAGAACGATCGGCCGGATCGCGGGAATCCGCAGAGCGTGGGAATAACGTTGTCGAAGAGACGGTCGAGCAAACGATGAAGCGCGCGCCCGCCGTGCGACCCGAGGAACTCTTCGATGGCCGCCAGGTTGGTCGAGAAGTTTTCAGTGAAACGCGGCTGCTTACCGGCCATGACGCGATTTAAGCTGGGCGAGACTGAGCGTCTTGCCTGCTTTGACGTCGGTGAGCCCCTTGATCGCTTCTTCCAGCAATCCGAGATGGATGTGTTCTCGTTCCAGCCGATGGTAATAGTCCAAGCGGTCCGCATCGATGAGTGCCGCACAGCTGCTGCCGTTTTTCGTAATGAGTTTCTCGCTCCCCGTGGTCTGCACTTCTTCGCACAGTTCAGTGAGCTTGGCGCGTGCGTGGCTCAGCGAAATGATGTCTTTGGATGTAATGCTCATTGGGTCCTCTCCCCCTTGAGGGCGTACAGGACAGGCTAAATACTGTACAAGATTATGTCAAGCTTGTTCAGGGCCTTGGGTTCGGACGGGAACAGACCCAACGGGCGGAGGCGGTGTCTTTTGGGTTCACGGCGCATTCGCCAGCTGCCAGGCCAAGGCCAGGACGTACCGCGCTATGTTCCGCAAAATTTCCGGATTGATCGTGTCAGCGGTGTCGGTAGGCTGATGCATATGCGGATGGGCCCCGCCGCTTGCGATGCTGAGGGTTGGAATTCCTGCCTCCTTGAACGGTTCGTCGTCGCCTCCCGGCAAAAATCCGTAGTAGTCAAGCTTGTTGACCAAACCCGTTGCCCACCCTGCTTCCTTTAACGTGGATTTCTTAAGCTCTGTGACACGGAGGGTTAACACTCTGTCTCCCACTCCGACATGGTCGATGTTGATCATGGCTTTCGTTGAGCCGAGGGGAATGACGGGTCTCGATGTATAGAGGCGTGACCCGAGCAAATTTCTCTCATGTCCACTAAAGGAGACAAAAAGGATGGTCCGTTGAGGACGCAGGCCGGTTTTCCCAAGGGCCCGTGCGACCTCCAGAGCGATGGCTGTTCCTGATGCATTGTCGTCAGCGCCTGGAAACCAGAGGCCCGCTGGACGTCCAAAATGATCGCGATGGGCACCGATGATGACGGCCTCCGGTCCTGTGCCAGGAATCATCCCGACCACGTTGGTCAGCAAGCCGTCCGTTATCGTGGTTTTCCAACGGAGAGATGCAAATCGATTGGTGAGGCGCGATCGCGCTGATGGGGCATTATTGAGTTGCTCTTGGAGAGTGCGAAGGTGGTCAGGATTGGACTCCTCCCCGCTTCCGGCGAGGAGTGTTTTGGCCAATTCCGTGCTGATCCATGCACCAGGAAGGGCTTGGTCAAGGGAAACCTGCCCATACAGTGCGTTGGGTCTTCCCGTGGCACCGCGTCGAATTTCATAGGGGCTGATAATCGGCCCTGTTGCAGTCATGTAGGCCAAGGCTCCTCGATCTCGTGCGAAGCGGATCTTCTCGGCGTGGCTGATAGAGCCTTGGTAGTGATCCGGTTTGCCACGCAGGAAGAGCACGATGCAGTTTTTCACATCAACGCCGGCGTAATCGTCGATTCCTTGAGCGGGATCGACAATGCCGTAACCGACGAAGACGATCTGACCCTGGAGATCGGCAGAGGGGGAGTCAAAGACCGGGAGGTAGTCTCTGCTCAACTGTGCTGTGACCAACTGGTCCGCTGCGCCGGTGCGAACGACCGGGTCGGGTTCGACGAGTAACCTGGAAACCATCGAGGCCATGATGCCAACGGGCTCTTCCGTCGCAGCCCCGGGAGAGGGGAAGGCGATTCCTTTGTTGGCAAGTAGCGGGAGTTGTACCCCTGCCGACGTCAATTCCTGTGCAACCCATTGTGCGGATCGCAGGTCATCGGCGGATCCGGCTTGCCGTCCGTTGAACGCCGGGCTGCTCAACGTGCGCACGTCGGCGAGCATCCGTTCGCTCGACAGGGTATTGAGTGCACCAAGCCATGCATTCGGGTCGTCCTCTGATTGTGCGTAACCCCGGTTCCCCAACGGAAGGAGAGCGAAAATGATGCCCAGGATAATGATCACAAAAAGGGAGGGGGAGCAGCTGCTTTCCAGCACATTGGGATCCTAAGCTTAGAATTCCACGTGGACAAGTTGTCGCG
>JADMIO011276621.1_pt1 | contig 17395 bp, 15 predicted proteins | sample 8958161 | NCBI WGS metagenome assembly JADMIO01 (sample SAMN16585339, study PRJNA669376) | soil metagenome | isolation source: Crop rotation soil | place: USA: Cullars Rotation, Alabama | collected 2011
GAAACTCCAACGAATTCTTTTCCGGCCACCGTCCCTCGCCGCGCTGGCAACCGACAATGGCCGCATCGGGCGTGGTGGCGCCAGGGCCGGCCGAATTCCGCACCTGCCACGCGTTCGGCGTGAGATCCCCAAAGTCAAAATGCGCCAACAATGTTGGATCGCTGTTCAGTTGCTCGCTGGCGTCCTGCCATCGCTCATAACGCAACGCCTCCGCCGCCAGCGAACTTTCCGGGAGGTTGAACAACGCCGCAAAGGCCGTTGCATTCGCCTGCATGAATCGCAGGTTGTCATTCAATCCGGCGGTTACCGCGGCCCCCTCTCTCAAGTCCTGTTCAACAGCTTTGAGGCTGGGCTGGAACTTGCCCCCGCCCTTAAAAACGTGAAGCTCCGTTTCCCGCTCATTCACTTCGAGGCCAAACGATGAGGGCGCCTCCGTCACGCTTAGGTGCGGCGTCTCCAACTGGAATCCGCGAGCTTGCGCGGGCACATCCGCTTTGATCCGGCCGCGTCGGCAGGCAGCCTTGTTTTGCGAAAGAATCGCCAATTCGGCGGGGCCTTCCACGACCACGCGCGCCCCGCTGTAGAAGACCACTTGGGCCAAACCTGAGTCCAGCCGCAAGGAACCAGGCTCCAGTGGAGCTCCCAGGCGCGGCGCCTTCGCGTCCACGCTCCACTTCGCGTCCACCACACGGTTTAACATCGCCACCGCTTTGCTCGTTTTTTTCTGAGCGGCTGGGCCGAAGAGCGAAAAGCTCAACAGCCCAGCCGCGGCGATCACAAAACAGACGGCCAGGGCAAACGCCCAGTTTGTTTTACGCCCACGGCTTGGCCTGTTTTGTTGAATTGGATCGATCCCTTGCAGATGCAAAAGGGCAGGGGGATCAAGGGCTTCCGCCGGCATCGAGTTCAAGGACGAAAAAAGATCGGGATCGGAAGCCAGACGCGCATGAAGCTCGATCCGAAAAAGATATTCATCCCGCGCCGCCGCGTCCCTTCGCAACAGCTCATTCAGCGCGCGCATCTGCTCATCGGAAGGGACGCCACCGCAAACCGCGCCCACCGCCTGGTCAAATTCCACCGAAGGAAAGCCGATCTTCATGTCGCTCCCTCCGGCCTCGCCGCTTTCTCGACACAATCTTGCAGCATTTGGCGGATGCGCTGCAACGCCTTGTAAGTAGCCTCGACCGTCCGGCCCGAAGCCTCCGCGACTTTTTCAATGGCCAGCCGGTCGTAATAGTATTTCTTTACGATGGATTGCTGGTCTTCGCGCAAATGGCCCAGGCACTTTTCCAGATGGCTGAGGCGCGACTCGAAATCCGGCCGCAACTCCTCACGCCGGGTCGCCAATTCCTCCGCCAGGCCATTTTCCAGCAACGCCTGCCACCGCTGCCTTCGCTCGATCCATTGTCGCGCTTTATTCAAGGCAAATCGGCACGCCCACGGCGTAAACGGATGCGTCGGGTCGTACGCGTCGAACTTCTCCCAAAGCGCGATGGCTGCTTGTTGAACGATCTCCTCCGCGTCGACGATATTCGGGACCAACGCCGCCACGTAACGAAAGATTTCCCGTTCGCTGCGAAGAAACAGCGAAAGGAACTGCTGTTGGGCAGCAGCGTCCTCGGGACGGCGAGGCGTTTCGGTTGACATGCGTTAGATGTACATACTTCCAAGCAATCGCGATTATTGGACAAAAAAAGCCGAGAGCCGATCATTCCGGATCCCGCACGTCTTCTAACTTGTCTTGCCCCCGCTTTCAATTTATTGATTGCGACATGCTCCGCTGCTTTCTGTTGTTTCTCATCTGGCTTCCCCCTGCGTTCGCGGCCGATAAGCCCATCCGCGCGCTCATCCTCACCGGCGGCTGCTGCCACAACTACGCCTTCCAATCACAAGCCATCACCCAAGCCATCAGCAAAGTCGCCAACGTGGAATGGACCATTCTCATGGATCCCAGCAAAAACGAACGCGGCCAGCTTAATCCGTACGCCGATCCGAAATGGGCCGATCCCTACGACATCATCATTCACAACGAATGCTTCGCCAGCACCGATGACCCTGAATACATTCGTAAAATCACCGCCGCCCACGCCGCCGGCAAACCCGCCATGGTCATTCATTGCGCGATGCACACCTACCGCGCTTCCAAGGAAGATGACTGGCGCGAATTCCTCGGCGTGACCACGCGCCGTCACGATCATCAATCCCATTATCCCGTCAAACCCGCCGCCGCGGATCATCCCGTCATGAAAGGTTTCCCCGCCAGTTGGACGACGCCCTCCGACGAACTTTACATCATCGAAAAATTCTGGCCCAACTCAAAAGCCCTCGCCACCTCCGTCAGCGAAGAAGACGGCAAAACCTATCCCGTCGCCTGGGTCAACGAATACAAAGGCACCCGCGTTTTCGGCACCACCTTCGGCCACTCCGACGAAACCTTCCGCGATCCCGTCTTCCTAAACCTCCTCTCCAACGCCTTCGTTTGGGCAACTGAGAAAAAAAAGTAAGGACATGAACTGGAGCGAGGAGCTCTGCGAGTCCAGTTCCTTTTCGGTCCGACACTCGACTCGCAGAGCTCGTCGCTCCAAAATCACTGTGCGCTCGGCGGATTAAGGTCAGATTTTTTCCGTTTCTGCACCGCCTGCTTCAGCACATATTCGATCTGCCCATTGACGCTGCGCAATTCCTCCTGCGCCCAACCCTCCAACTCCTTCAAGAGCTGCGGGTCGATCCGAATCAGAAATGGTTTGCGACCTTCCATGCGTCAACGGGCGGCGTTATCCGAAATTGCCCGTTAACTATAAAGCGTTCCCGCGTTAATCACAGGATGCACATCGGAATCTCCGCACAAAACAACCATCAGATTGCTGACCATGGCTGCTTTGCGCTCATCATCGAGATGCACCACTTCCTTAAGCGCGAGTTCCTTCAACGCCATATCCACCATGCTAACCGCTCCATGCACAATCTTCTGCCGCGCGGCAATGACCGCTTCGGCCTGTTGTCGCCGCAACATCGCGCTCGCGATCTCCGGCGCGTAAGCCAGATGCGTCAGCCGCGCTTCATCCACCGCGACGCCCGCTTTCGCGAGACGATCCTGCAATTCCGTCTTCAATAAAATCTGCACCTCTTCGCCGCCGCTGCGCAACGTCACTTCGTTTTCTTCACCGTGATCATACGCAAAACTCGTCGCCAAATGCCGAACCGCCGTTTCGCTTTGAATGCGCACATATTCCCCGCAATTCTCCACATCGAAGGTCGCCTGCGCCGTATCTGCCACCCGCCAAACCACGACGGCCGCGATTTCAATCGGGTTGCCCCGCTTATCGTTCACCTTCAATTTTTCGCCATTGAGATTTCGCGCCCGCAACGAGATGGGCAGTTTCTTCATGAACGGATTGGCCCAATGAAATCCGCTCGTCCGCTCGGTCCCGCGATATTCGCCAAACAAAATTAGAACGCGCGCTTCATTGGGTTGCAGCGTGAAAAAACCGCCGCACATGATCGCGGTCAAAAGGGACCAAAGAGCCGCCGCCAAAATCAGCGGAATCGAATTCGCCCGCACCGCGAACACAAAAAAGAACGGCGTCGCGATCCACATCAACAGATTGAAGGACAGTACCGGCCAGCCATTCATCGTCACCACCGCCCGTTCCGAACTGACCGGTCTTTCCGGAGAGGTTTTCATAGTCTTTCCTTTATTTCAAAGTGATATCACTATGATTTCAGATGACCGTCAATCACTTTTTTTAATTTTATTTGCAACTCGGCGCCCCTACGTTGCGTCAAAGCATCATGATTCAATCAATGCACTCGAAACTCCTGGCGGTCGGCCTTTCGATGGCTTTCCTCTCGGGCTGCGCCAACTCAAATAACTCCGACTATCGCCGCGCCGATTTTGGGTCCAAACGCGCCCTCAAAGGCCACTACAACAGCGGCGATCAATTAAGTGAACAAGATGTCCTCGGCATCGGCGCCCCCAAAACACCGACCGAAGCCGACATTCGCAAAGCGCTTGACCGCGCTACCGGCGTCGATTTGCGTCCCGGCGCGACCGTCCTCGCCCTCCAATCCGGCCAAGGCGTTCCCGACCCACGCCTCGTCAATGAATTGAACAAACATTATCGCGCGGTCCCCTTCTCAGGCATTCGCGCCGATTGGGGCAAGCGCACCTCCGATGATCCCGAAGATCATTATTCCAAAGCGCTCCGTTTCGCCGCCGCCCAGGCTGGCGCGCAAAAGATTCTTTGCTTCTGGGGCAACCTCGAAGTCGCCCGCCACGATCTCTCCACGAAAACCATCACCTGGCTCCCCGTCATCGACGTGCTTGTTCCCGATCAAAAAGACAATGTCCGCGTCCATCTGAAGGTCGCGGTCGTCGATGTCCGCACGGGCGCCTGGAGCGTCTTCCGCACCGAACCCCTCCAATCCGAAGTCGTCACCACCGGCTGGGGGCGCGAGCACCTCGAACCCGAAGAAGTAAAAACACTCAAAGAAAAGAGCTACACCCTCGCCGTCAACTCGCTGCTTTCCGGTAAGCCATAAGCACCCTCTCGCGCTTCGACAAATCGCGCACGATTTCAATCTCGACCCATCCCGCGCCCGCGAAAATTTCGCGCACTGCCGGCCCCTGGCCATCCCCAAACTCCACCATCACACGAGGCGCCGGTGCGTTCGCGGCAATTGCGCGGTAAAACCTCAAGCCATCCACGCCTCCATCCAGAGCCCCGCGAGGATCATGATCCCGCACCTCCGGTTGCAACGCGTCGATTTCAACGCTTGGAATATAAGGCGGATTCGAAACCACAAGGTCGAATTGTTCCGTCATCGGCGAAAAAATATCGCCCAGGCGCAGTTCAATCCGATCCGCCAGATTATTCTTTGCCACATTCTCTTCCCCAATCGCAATCGCCCCTTTCGAAATATCAATCCCAACTCCGCGCGCGCTTTTGGCGTGGGTCGCGATGGCAATCGGCAAACATCCTGAACCCGTCCCTAAATCCAAGAACCTCGATTCTCTTCCCAACGCGTTCAAAAACTTCCAAGCCTCTTCCGCCAGCGTCTCGGTTTCGGGCCTGGGCACCAGAACTTCCGGGGAAACGACAATCGGGCATCCGCAAAACGAAGTTGAACCTACCAAATGCTGCAGCGGCACATGATTCCCGCGTTTAACGAGCAGCTCCCGCAGTGCGCTGCTCTGCGCTTCCGCTAACGGCCGCTCGAATTCCAGATAAAGCCGCAACCGCGGCAAATTTAGCAAATGAGCCAGCAGCAACTCCACCTGCAATCGCGGTGATTCAATCCCTTTTCGCTCCAGAAATTCCGTCCCCTTCGTGATCGCTTCCAAAACCGTCATAAACGCGCGCCCGTCTTCGAGTCGAACCGATGAATGTTTTCCTCCCGCGCGCGCAGATACAATTTGTTTCCCGGCCGAAAATCTCTTTTCTCGCGCGTGCGCACGATAAAATCTCCCGCCTGCACATCCGTAAACGCGCCAAGGTATTGCGCGCTTTGAATCTGCCCGCTGACCAGCGCCTCCGCTTCTCCGCAAATTTCGAAATGCTCGGGCCGAACGCCCCGTACCGGCTCGCCCGCCATGAAATTCATGGAAGGCCGCCCCACAAATCCCGCCACAAAACGATTGGCCGGACGCTCGTAGATTTCCTTTGGTGTTCCCACTTGCTGAATGTGTCCTTCAAATAAAACGGCCACGCGCGCGCCAAGCGCGAGGGCTTCTTCGTGATCATGCGTCACATAAAGAGTCGGCCGCGGACGTTCCCGATGAATTCGCAAAAGCTCGCCGCGCAAATGAAATCGCAAATCCGGCGGCAAGCTCGACAACGGCTCATCCATTAACAACGCGGCCGGCTCCCGAATCAAAGCGCGCCCCAGCGCAACGCGCTGGCTCTCGCCGCCAGACAGCTCGGCGGGCTTGCGTTGGAGAAGCGGTTGCAATTGCAGCAGCGACGCGAGCGCCTCCACGCGACTGGAGATTTCCGGCCTGGCGACGTGCCGGAGCCGCAGCGGAAAAGACAAATTCTCTTCCACCGTGAGATGTGGATAAAGCGCATGGGTTTGGAAGACCATTCCCACGTCCCGCTTTTCAGGCGGCGCGGAACTGACATCGTTTTCGCCAATTGAGATTCTGCCCTCGCAGCTTTCCAGTCCCGCGATAATGCGAAGGAGCGTCGTTTTCCCGGCTCCCGAAGGACCCACCAGCGTGACAAATTCCTTTTCGCCGACTTCGAGATTCAAGCCGGCCAGGATCGGCGCGCCTTTGCTAAACGCCTTCGTGATCTCTTCCAAACGGATTCCCGACACGCCGGGAGTAAACCGGCGCCAAGGCTTGATTGCAAAAAAAAACCCTCGACGTGAGGTCGAGAGTTCTTTTCTTACCCCTGCTCCACCGGATTTCTCCCGGTGGACGCCATCCCTTGCTGCGAAACACTACGCCCCAACCGCCGTCAAACAATAAGGGCCGGCCCCGATAGATTTTTGCTATTTCTTCTCTGGAGCGTCCGTACCCTTACGGGCCTTCAGGATCGGTTCCAGAATTTTCCAAACGTTTTCCGCGAGAATTTTGTGGCCCGCCGCGGTCGGATGAATTCGGTCCGCCTGATTGAGTTCCGCATCTGCCGCCACGCCTTCCAGCAAAAACGGAATCAACGCCGCCCCGTTCTTTTTCGCGATTTCTGAAAACACTTTCTCGAATTCCTCAGTGTAATTCGCGCCCATGTTGGCGGGCATTTTCATTCCCGCGATCACGATGCCGACGTGCGAATCCTTCGCTTTTGCTCGGTCGATGATCGCTTGAAGATTTGTGCGCGTTTGCGCAACCGGAATTCCACGAAGTCCATCGTTGCCGCCAAGTTCCACCACCAGGACATCCACCGGCTGCTTCAGAATCCAATCCATCCGCCGCAGACCGCCTGCCGTTGTATCTCCGCTCACTCCCGCATTCACCACCACAAATGGCAACTGCGCGGCCTCCACTTTTTGCTGCAACAAAGCGGGATAAGCCTCTTCCGCATCCACCCCATAACCCGCCGCCAAACTATCGCCAAGAACAACGACCCGTTTCGGCTCAGCGGCAAAAAGAGAAGCTCCGAAAAACAAAAAGGTAATGAGACGGACTAAACGAGCATGTAGTTCCGCCTTCAGGCGGCCCCACGCCCAACCACCTGAAGGCGGAACGATGCGGTTGAAAGCCGTCGGCCCCTCACCCCAGACCTCTCCCGAAGGGAGAGGGAGACGGAAACGCCCGCCTTTAAATTGCTCATTGTTCAGTCTGTTAGATCCACGTTGGGGTTCTGGTTCCCTCTCCCTTTGGAAGAGAATTCCCCGCGCCCAAAGTGCGCGCATGAAACCCATGAACGCCGACCAATTCCGATGTGGGGCAGACATTCTTGTCTGCCGGTTAGCGGGACTTTCCAGTCCCGCGTTCACGGAGATGGTTAGGGTGAGGGAATTCTCTTTCACGAACTGCATCGATATGCCTGAAGGCGGCGCTACATACAACGCGCGCTCCTCTGTCATTTTGCCGGCCCCGTAAACAAATCGTCATAACGAATCGGCGTCGTCGCGTAAGGACTGCCGCCAATCGAGGCCCGACCCGCCGCCGGCGCTTCCGTATCCATCGCGGTGACCGTCGCCTTCTCCGGCTCCTTCCCGCCATCCTCCCATGCCTTTCCTTCAATAGCCCATTCGCCGTCCTTCACCTTTCTGAAGGTCAACGACAGCCGCGTCCATTTCCCACTCGCCCACTCGAAGGGCGCAGATGCTTTCAACGCATCGGCCTTATACAACTCCACCGTCTTTTTTCCCGGACTCACCTGCAGCTTATATCCACCGACACCGTTCAACCCCACGCTGAACGTCGGAAACCTTCGACCTTTTCCCGTCCCAAAAATCCGCGCCGAAACGGTTCGATTTTCTTTTTCCGTCGGGCCAAAGAGCAGCCCAAACGAATCCAACGGCGCGCCCGGCAGTTCCAAAAACTTATTCCCGCCTTCCTCCGCCACCACAAAGCCGCCATCCAACACCATCATCTCTTTCGGAGTCTCGCCGACGGTCGCTTTTTCAAAATCGTTCTTATACGTCGCTTCCTGGCCGAACGCCGAAGCCGCCAACAAACCGACCGCGATAAAACGTCGCATCATAAAAAATTATTCGCTTCGCAAAGAATCCAGCAGGTTCCCGCGCAACGCAAGCGACGTTGCGAACCAGGTCGCCGCCAACCCAAACACCACCACCCCGCCCAACGTCGCCGCCAGGGACACCAAAGGCAACCCCGTCCGCGCCTGCAATAATTGCGGCAACACCGCCAAAATCGCCGCCCCGGCCCCGATCATCAACCCCGCCGCCATCAACGCCGCATGCTCGCCCAAAATCAAATTCCTCACCCGCTTGGGCGCAAAACCAACCGCCTGCAACAGCGCCAATTCCCCGCGCCGCTCAAACACATTCCGCAACACCACCACGCCCAACCCAAAACTTCCCAACAGCAACCCAAGGCCGCCCAGCACCTGGAACGTATTGATGTAAGTATTTTGCACCGCGTTAAACTGCGCCAACCGCTCGCTCGCCCGCGTCAATTCCAAACCATAATCCTGCAACGCGCGCGTCAACTCGCGCCCGACTTCGTCCGCATCCTTCGACGGCGCATCGATCAAAAACATTCGATACCCCGCCTCCGTCGGAAATCGCTCTACGAAATGCTTTTCGGAAATGATCAAATTCCCCTGCAAAATCGAATTCGCAATCGCCCCCACCAACCGCACTTTAAACGGCCGTCCCCGCTCATCTTCATAATCAATCGTATCTCCAATCTTCGCTTTCAACGCCCACTGGATCGAATTCGCGTCGCCAATCGCCGGCACAACGCCAGCCTCCGCGCTCTCCAACAATTTCCACTCTTGTCCTTTCCCGAAAGAAAATCTCCCTTCCAACAGCGCCGGATTCACTCCCAGCAACCGCGGTTTCTGCGCCTTATTTAAATTCAAACAACTCGCGTCATCCCCGGCGCGGACTCGAAAGGGAATCCAATTCGCATTCGTGCCTTGAATGCCGTACGCGTCGCGACCCTCGCGCGAGTTCAAATCATGCACAATCGGCTGCGCACTCTCCGCCACAAACGCAAATCCCCCCGTGCCCGATTTTTTGTCCCCGGCGCCGCTCGCAGCGTCTAATCGAAACGCCCCGATCGAAGCGATGATAAATGCCCCGGATCCGAGCAGGATTAAAACAGCCCGACTCCGCTTTCGCCGTCGCGCGATGTTCCGCAAACCCAGCGCTCGCAGGGATGGAAGCGCCACCATCTCCGTTTCATTCTGCTTCCGCATCCACACGGCCGCCGCCGCGATGCCGCCCATCAAAAGCAAAGCGCCCGCGCCAAAAAACGTTTCCGAATTCATTCCTTTGAAACCGCTGGCCATCAGAGCGACCGCGCCAACAACCCCAACCCACATCACGATTTTGGCGATTCCTTTTTTCCCTCTGACTCTTTCGGCTTCTTCGCTCGCGCCCGCCAACAACTCGCGCGCCGGCTTTTTGCCTTCCTTCCGCAGGGCCCACGCCAGCGTGCCCACTGCCACCAAAACACTGGCGCCGGCTCCAATCATCACGGTCATCGGCAAGACATGAGCATGCAATGCGCTCGTGCCCACGGCCGATTTCCAAATTGTCGAAAGCCCCGCCAGCATCGCTTTGGCATAAACGATTCCGCCGATCAAACCCACCACCGTTCCAACCACCGCCAACCCGGCTCCTTCAAAAAACAAAAGCCGCCGCACTTGTTTTGGGCTTAAGCCAATCGCGAGAAGCGTCCCCATTTCAACCGCGCGCTGTTCGATGCTGAATCCGAACAGCAACGTCATCAACATCAGCGCGGCAACAATCAGGAAGAAACTAAAGCTCAAGAACAACTCTCCGAAATCCTGACCCTGCGAACTCGCCGCCAGCGCCTGCGCCCGAACCGGTTCGAATTTCAATCCCACCGTTTCCGGATCCAGCTTCGCCAGGAACTCCGCTTCCACATTTTGCCCTGCCGGCCACCGCACCGCCGTCAATTTGCCGAAACGATTCGCCCACAGCTTTTGCCCTCGCGCCAAATTGATGAACGCCTTCGGAGTCCCCCGATAATCGTCCCAATACTTCTCATCCTTCTCGCGAATCGCATCCGTCTTGATCGGAAAGCCGGTGTCCCAATCGCGGCAATTGGCCTTGTCGGTCATCCCCGGAAAATCCGGCATTAACGTGCGATCCCCATAAACCCCCGCCATCGGCACAATTTCCTTCACGCGAAACTTCGCCGATTCCTCCACCAATTTTCGCATCGGCCCAACCACAAAATAAGTCAGCTCCAACTCATCGCCCACCTTCGCTCCCAAATCCTCCGCGCACCACGAATTGATCCGAATCTCATCATCCCGGAGATCATTTCCTATCGCCGTCACCATCGAGTATGGAGTGCCGGCTTTAGCCGGTTCCCCGTTCCCGCCCGCCAATGCCAGCCGATTCACAAAGTAAGTCAGTATCGGCGCCGGATTTTTTCCCACCGCCAGCGCCGCTTCTTCCACCGCAGGATCGATAAACACTCGCGACGTGCGAAGTTCCGTTTGTTTTCCCTCGGCCGTGGACCGAAATTCCACTTCCACATCCGCAGCCTTCAGGCGCCGGCCGAGGACGGAGCCGCCAATTGTTTTTTCGGCTGCCCACAAGAGCAGGTTCGCTTTATTCGTCACCCCCACTCGCCTGGATAACGATTCCCGATTTACGAACGCGTTGAAGGGCGCAATCTGGCTCGCCGCCAAACCGAACCGCCCAAACTCCTCATCGCTCAAAATCCGATCCACGTTCAGCCGCAGCGCCGCCGTTTGATCCTCCCCTTTCGCCAGCGGCGCATCCAGCGAGAGCGCGCTCGGCTTTTGCACCCTGAGCAAAATCGAATCATTGGTCGAAACCTGCAATTGCCGCGCGAGAGCCTCGTTCAAAAAAGCCCCATCCGGCGGAACATCCAAGTCGCGCGGTTGCGTAGCGAGCCGCCAAAAGTCTTTGGCGACCCCGAGGGCTTGAACTCGATTCGCGCGCGCGCTGCCTTCGGAATTCACCGCGGTGGCAGCGAGATTAAGAACCGCGGCAGATTCCTCGAAATTCGTCGCGAACGAGGTCGTAAACATTCGGTCGCCCGTTGCCATCGCCTGCTGAACTTTTCCCAACCGCGCCAGCGCCATTTCGCGCAGGCTGCCGCGCACCGAATCGCCAACAATAAGAGCGCCGACCAACACTGCCGCGCTCACCGCCGCCCCCAGAATGGCCCCTAAATGCGCCCGCGCATAAAACCTCAAACTCCGGCGGCTTAATGTCCCCAACCTCATCGTCGCGTGAGTTTAAGGTTCCAACCAAAATACGCAATTGGCTGGATGCGACCGGCTGTGGTAGGACTCCTCGCGCCGCGAGGAGTCGGGCCCGCGTGGGAGCGGGCCGCATTCAACCCCATCGCATTCACTTTCCGTCGCCCAATCCGAACCCAAACGCCTCCTCCTGAATCCGCATCCGCGCCGTTGTGAACAACGTTCGCACCTGCACCCATCCCATTGTGAGCTGATTGAACCAGGCGCCGAACTCGGATCGCTTGCGCACCAGCGTGAGGTCAAATTTCTCAAGTTTCCCCAGGATGCCGCCCCAGAATTTCACGGAGGCGCCAAGATGAACGTCCAGCCGCGCGATCTCCGCCTCTTCTTCATCCATCCAGAGCGCCCCGGAAACTTTGTTGATGATTTTGTCGATCATCTTCGGCGTCGGCGCGTCCGTTTTCGGATCGAATTTCACCATGAGCATCGTCCTGCCATCCACATTGGTTCGGCCCGTCACGACAAAGACGAAGCGCTTCAACAAATCCTCATCCACGAGCGCTTTCGGTTTTACGTAATCAGGATTCCGTTCCATCGCGATCTTTCGCTTGAAGCGAACTTCCTCCTCCGTCTTCGCTTTCTGATCCGATTCCCCCAGCGCCTTGCCGTCCTCAGCGATCAAATGCGCGCGCGGCAAGCCATGCTTCAAAGTCACGCGATAAACCTTCTCACTGCGGCTCTTTTCCTTCCCGTCGACCTCGGTCATCTCGATCACATTTGTGCGCATGTAATGATAGACGTTCGTATCGCTCGCCACTTTCTCGGATCGCTCCTTCAATCGCCGCAAAACCTCCTTCACATCGGGCAATGGCGTCGACTCCGCGCCCACGGCGGCCATCAAACCAAACGCCATCCACACCGCGGCAAATCGAATCATACCTGACCTCTACCGCAAAAGATTTGCCCATGCGAGTCCATTTTAGGCATGCTGCGGTCGATGATTACAATGGTGGTAGGGACGAATCGGCCCGGCAGCCGCGCGCGCGCCGTTTCAAAACACGTCGAGGAAATCTATCGGGCTTTGGGCGTTGAGTTGCGCGTCCTCGACCTCAAAGATTTGCCGCCGGAAATCTTCGACCCCAAATCCTACGAGGAAGCGCCCGCCAGTTTCGCCCCCTTTCAGGAAGCCATCACCAACGCCCACGGCCTTGTCATCGTGACGCCCGAATACAACGGCAGCATGCCGGGCGTGCTTAAATACTTTATCGACATGCTTGATTTCCCGGTCAGCTTCGAACATCGCCCAGTCTGTTTCGTCGGCGTCGCCAAAGGCATGTGGGGCGCGCTCCGGCCCATCGAGCAGCTTCAGCAAATCTTCGGCTACCGCAACGGTTACATTTATCCCGAACGCGTTTTCATGCCGGGCATTACTGAGCTTATCGATGCCAACGACCGCCTCAAAGATCCGAAACTCCTCGACCGTTTGCGCAAACAAGCCGAGGGCTACGTCGATTTCGTCGAAAAAATCAAAAGCGTAAAACTTCGCAAATAACATGACTTTCAAAGATCGCCTCGCTGTTTGCAGTTGGTCGCTTCAACCCGAAACGCCCGACGCGCTTTTCCAAAAGCTCGACCAGATCGGCATCTCGCGCGTGCAGATCGCCCTCGATCCGATTCGCGAAAATCCCGCCTGGGCAAAGTTTTCGGAGCAGGCGAAAGCCCGCGGCGTGACCTGCGTTTCGGGCATGTTCGGAACCGTGGGCGAGGACTATACGACGATGGAAACAATCCGCCGCACCGGCGGCGTCACGCCCGATTCCACCTGGGAACAGAACTGGAAAAATATCCAGCAGACCGCCGCGCTGGCGGTGAAAATGAATTTCAAACTGGTCACCTTTCACGCCGGTTTTCTCCCGCATGAGGAAAGCGATCCAGCGTTTTCAAAATTGCTTGGGCGCATCACCAAAATCGCGGACCTCTTCGCGCAACATAATCTCGACCTTGGCTTCGAAACCGGCCAGGAATCCGCCGACACCTTAAAAATCTTTCTCCAGAAACTCGGCCGCAAAAACGTCGGCGTGAATTTCGATCCCGCGAATTTGATTCTCTACGGAATGGGCGATCCAATTGCCGCGCTGCGCACGCTCGGTCCCTATCTCAAACAAATTCACATCAAAGACGCCAACAAAACGAAAATTCCCGGCACGTGGGGTGATGAGGTGACCGCCGGCAAAGGGCAGGTGGATTGGAAGGCGTTTTTCAAAACCTTGAAGGATCAAAACTTCACCGGTTGGTGCTGCATCGAACGTGAAGCCGGCGCCCAACGCGTCGAAGACATCAAAGCCGCGCGCAAACTGGTCGAATCCATTCAATTGTAGGAGACGACGTGAGGAGTCTCACTTCCATGACAAATTTTCGATTCTCAATTTTCCATTTTCGATGAACTCCCCCGTTCGCATCGGCATCGTCGGCCTCGGCTTCATGGCCGCCACACACATCCGCGCCTACCAGAAATGCGCCGACGCCCAAATCGTCGCCCTCTGCAGTCCCAGCGGACGCCATCTCGATGGAGATTTTTCGACCGTGGCCGGCAACATCCATACCGGCGACCCGCTGAAGCTCGATGTTTTGAACATCAAAGGCTTTCGCGATTTCAAGGAAATGCTCGCGATGCCGGGCCTCGATTTGATCGACATTTGCGCCCCAACCGCGGCGCATCCGGAGCTTGCCATCGCCGCGCTCAAAGCGGGCAAACATGTGCTTTGCGAAAAGCCGATGGCTCGCACCAGCGCCGAGGCGAAGCAAATGGTCGCCGCCGCCAAGACCGCCAATCGAATTTTGATGCCCGCGATGCCGCTCCGCTTCTGGCCCGAGTGGGCGTGGCTGCGCGAGAAGATTCAATCCAATGAATTTGGCCGCGTCCTGTCCGCGCGCTTTCGCCGCGTCGCCGAGCCCCCCGCGTGGGGGCACAAACATTTCGGGAACGGCGCCCTTTCCGGCGGCGCCCTCCTCGACTTGCATGTGCACGATACTGATTTCGTGCATTTCGCCTTCGGTCGCCCGAGCGTCGTTTATTCGCGCGGCTACACCAAGTATACCGGCGCCATCGACCACGTCGTCACGCAATACGAAGTTCCCGGCGGCGCCATCGTTCACGCCGAAGGCTCCTGGGCCATGTCGCCTGGGTTCGGCTTCAACATGTCCTATACCGTCAATTTCGAGAACGCCACCGCCGACTACGACATCGCGCGCGGCGCCGAAGCCCTCAAACTTTCCCAAGCCGGCAAATCTGACGTCATCAAATTAGAATCCCCGGACGGTTACGCCCTCGAGGTGCGGCATTTGATTTCCCAAATCCAAACCGGCCCTTCCGCCATTGTCACCGCCGAAGACGGCCTGCGCGCCGTCCAAATCTGCGAAGCCGAGGAACGTTCAGTGAAAAGCGGTGTCCCGGAGCCGGTGCGTTACGACTAAATCCGGTGGTTCTTTTTACTTGCGCGGGAGGGGGGCATGAATAAATCTTAATATCAGGAATCCGCCACTATCGATGAAGGGAATTTGCACATGGCTTTTGTTGGCGGGGATGCTCGTGCTCTTCCAGGGCTGCCTGATGGCGCCCGGCCTCACCATCCAGTTTTCGGGCGTGGACGCGCCGGCGGATCATAGCGCGAAGGTGAAGTCCGTTGAAGGCAAAGCCCAGGTGCGTGCCAACAAGGATATGAAATGGGAGGATTTGTTGCCGGACAAGACCGTGGCGGCTGGGACGGAGATTCGCACTGAGTCGGGAGCGAAGGTGGAATTGGAGTTTTCCGATGGCTCGATCATCGTGGTGAAACCGGAATCCGTCATTTCGGTGAAGTCGATCGAATCGCCGGTGGTGGGGGATCGCGCGGCTCTGAACGTCGCCATCCAGGTTTTGCAGGGGCGCGTTGATGGCGAAATTCACAGCGGTTCCGGCGCGACCACTTTTCAGGTGATCACGCCGGATGGCACGCCAATGTATTACACCCCGGCGCCCGGCCAAACGATGTCGCTCGCGGTTGGCGTCGCGGCCGGTGAGCAGTTATTTGTTTTTCCGCATCCAGATTGGGGAATGCATCCGAACTTCTCCGTGAACGATTGGAAGTTGCTCAGGCTCCAACCAATTCCAGAGCCTTATCCGCTGGGCTTGATCGTGCTGGGATTGCCATTGATCCTATTTTTCCGCACGCGCCGGGGCCGTCGCGAACTCACCGCCATGACATTGTCCTCAAAGAGTTCGTGCCAGGCGCCGCGCTTTCTGCGATAACCGTCGCAGAAGCCCATGAAAACTTTCCTCGCAGGCTGCGTGGTGGCCGCGCATTCAATGCTCGCGGCCGATTTCAAACTCAACGGCCACACCTTCACCCTTCCAGAGGGCCTCACCATCGAACTCGTCGCCAAAGCGCCTTTGGTTGATCGCCCCATCGAAGCCGATTTCGATGAGAAGGGCCGATTGTACGTCACCGATTCTTCCGGATCGAACGACAAACCCGACAAGCAGATCGTCGACAGGCCGCATCGCATCGTGCGGCTTGAAGATGTGAATGGCGATGGGCGTTTCGACAAGAGCGTCGTCTTCGCCGACAAGATGATGTTTCCTGAAGGCTGCATGTGGCTGGATGGTTCGCTCTACGTCAGCGCGGTCCCGAGCATTTGGAAATTAACCGATACAGATGGCGACGGCGTGGCGGATAAGCGCGAGGAGTGGTTCAAAGGCCAGACGATGACCGGTTGCGCCAATGATTTGCACGGACCGTATCGAGGGCCCGACGGCTGGATTTATTGGATGAAAGGCGCGTTTGCCAAACAAACGTATGAACGTCCCGGACAGGCGCCCTTCGTCACTCGCGCGTCGCATATTTTCCGCGCGAGACCGGATGGCAGTGGAATGGAAGCGGTCATGACCGGTGGGATGGATAACCCAGTGGGCCTCGCATTTTCCGCCGAAGGCGAACGCTTTTTCACCTGCACGTTCATCCAACATCCCGAGGCCGGCCGACGCGACGCGCTGCTGCACGCGATCTATGGCGGCGTTTACGGGAAGATTCACGACGTGATCGATGACCATCCCCAAACCGGCGAAGTGATGCCAGTCATGACGCATCTCGGGGCGGCGGCGCCGTGCGGCGTGATTCGTTACGAAGGCGAAACCTTTCGCGATAACTTTTTCGTGTGCAATTTCAACATGCACAAAATCACGCGCCATATTTTGCAACGCGCGGGCGCCACTTACAAAACGGCCGATAGTGATTTCCTGGTCGCCGCTGACACCGATTTTCATCCCACCGATATTTTGGAAGATCGCGATGGCAGCATTTTGGTGATCGACACCGGCGGTTGGTACAAACTTTGTTGCCCCACTTCCCAACTCGCCAAGCCCGATGTTCTCGGCGCGATTTATCGCATTCGCAAAACCGGCTTGGCCCCGCGGACTGAGATGCGCACGGTGCCGAATTCGTCGGATCGCCTGAAAAACTTTTGGAAAGTCGCCAGCGCCAATACTCCCGAAGCGCGCCGAAAAGCCAGGATCGCCCTCAACGATTACGATCCCGCCATTCGCATCGCCGCCGCTCACATCGCCTCCCTCAACCGCGACGCCGGCGCCAAAGATTTGCTGCTCACACTGCTCAATGAAGGTTCAGCGGCCCAGAATCGTGTGGCCGCGGAAGCTCTAGGCCGCCTCAAAGATGAATCGCTGATTCCGGCGCTTCTGTCTGCCGCGGCCAAGAATCCGGATCGCACCCTCGAACATTCGCTGACTTATGCGCTGATCGAGATCGGCAAGCCCGAGGCAATTTGCGCCAATTTTGAAAAAGCGCCCAAAGTCGCGCTGATCGCTTTGAGTCAAATTCCTGGCGGCCTCGGCGCGCGCGATCTTGTTCCGTATCTCACCGAAGCCAGCGACCTCCGCAAAACCGCCGAATGGATTGCCGGGAAACATTCCGATTGGGGCGCTGATTTCGCCGAGATTTTTCGCGCGCGCACCGACTTAACCTCGATCGAGCCACTGCTTGCGAAACTGGCGG
>JADMIO010941446.1_pt1 | contig 17394 bp, 10 predicted proteins | sample 8958161 | NCBI WGS metagenome assembly JADMIO01 (sample SAMN16585339, study PRJNA669376) | soil metagenome | isolation source: Crop rotation soil | place: USA: Cullars Rotation, Alabama | collected 2011
TGTTCGGCGCCAGCGGCGGAAACTCCGTCTCCCAGTAGCGCAGCACGTACGGCTGCACCTCGGCGATCTTGCAGACCTCGCCGATCTTGTACAGCCGCCCTTCGTCGTCAACAGGCATTGCGTCGATTATAGAAGCCTATCTGCGGCTTCGATCCACCGACCGCGCGCGCCGCAGCGCGCAGACAACCGGCAACGCGGCAAAGCCGCAGGCAACGCGCGAAACGCAGCTATTCGCTGCCAAACGCCACCGCGCCGGCGCCGTCGGTTTCGATCTTGCCGTCGATCTCGTTGAACAGACCGACCGCGGCGGCGAAGACGTCGTCGACGGTGATCTCGTTCATGCAGCCGTGGTGCATCAGCGGACACTCGCGTTTGTAGCAGGGCTGGCAGGCGAACGGTTTGCGAACGACCCGCGATGCGCCCGGAATCACCGTGCGATCGGGATCGGTCGGCCCGAAAATCGACACCGAGGGGACTGCCAGTGCGGTCGCCAGATGCAGCGGGCCGCTGTCGTTCGTGACCACGACCGAGCAGTGCGAGATCGCGGCGGCGAGATGCAGCACGTCGCCCTCATCGCCGATGATCGGCAGGCCGCCGGTGGCCGCGGAGATGGTATCGGCCTGATGCCGCTCTCCGGGACTGGTCAGCAGCACCACCGAGAAGCCGGCGCCGCGCAGCCGCTGGGCCAGCTCGCCGTAACGATCGTCGCCCCAATGCTTGGCGCGGCCGTAAAGACCGCCGGCGTGCAGACCGAAAACCGGCTCGTCGAGCCGGACGCCGGCATCGCGCAGCAGCCGTCCGGCGCGCTCGCGGATGTGCAGCGGGATGGTCATCGTCGGGATCTCGTCGACCACGCGCGGGGCGTTCATCGCCGCGAGCAGCATCGAGTAGTCATCGAGCTGATGGCCGCGGGCCGGATCGCGGCGCACGCCGTGCGTCAGCAGCATGCCGCGGGCGTCGGTGGCGTAGCCCCAGCGCTCGCCGATTCCGGCGGCGAAGGCCACCATCGCCGCGCGAAACGAATTCGGGAGGATCACCGCGCGGCGGAAGCGGCCAGCCTTGAGCAGCCGGATGCGCTCGCGCGTGTCGCCGTTCCAGGGAATGACGTTGCGGAAGATGCCGGCCGAGGCCAGCAGCGAGGCGATGTGGCGCGGGGCGGCCACGGTGATTCCCCCTTCGCTGCGATAGCGATGGTAGAGCGCCCGGTACGTGGGGAGAGCGAGGACATTGTCCCCGACCCAATTGAGGCCGACTACGACGGTTTCACAGGTCATCTGCTGTTTCGACTTCGATCTCACCCGACGCGTTCCCCTTCCAGCGGTCGTGCATCCACAACCATAACTCCGGACGATCCGCGATACGGCGGGAAATCACGTCATTGATGCGCGTCGTCAGCGCCTCGGCGTTCTTCTCGTCTTCGCCCAACTGCTCGATTCGGATCGCTTCCTCGAACTCCAGGTAGTGCCCGGATTCGTCCGGAATGCAAAAACCGAACACAATCTCTGACTCCTGGCGCAACGCCATTTTTGCGGGGGCATCTGTGGTCCATGCGGGACGCCCGAGAAAGGGAACGAGAATGCCTTCGCGCGGCTGCACGGCCTGGTCGGGAAGGAGGACGACGACACCCTTCCGCGCCAGCGTTTTCAGGAGGACGCGCGCGGCGCGTTTGCGATCGACGACCTCGGCGCCCGTCCGCGCGCGCAGGGCGACCAGATCGCGCTCGAGGAGCTCGTTGTCGAGCGGCCGGGCCACGGTGCTGACGTTTTTCACCAGGGCCATGATGGCCAGCCCCGCAATTTCCCAGGCGCCGTAGTGCGCGCTGATGAGCATGGCTCCGCGGCCGCGCGCGATGGCGTCTTCAACCAGCTCCCCATGGACGATCGGGCAACGCGCCGCGATCTCCTCGATCGGCAGGTGCTGCATTTGGATGGTGGCCAGCGCCTCGCGGCCGAAGTGCCGCCAGCACTCGTCGGCGATGCGCCGCCGCTCGGCCTCGCTCTTCTCCGGAAAGGTCTCCGCCAGGTTGCGCATCGCCAGCCGGTCGCGCCCGCGCAAAACGATGCGCCCAAGGTTGCCGAGCCGCGTTCCCCAACGATTGAGCGACTCGTTGGAGCGCGAGCGAACGGCGCGAGCAACGGCGCGATACAAAACGTATTCGACGCGCTGCAGGAGCGCGTTCTTGCGACGGCGGCTCATGGATTGGTGCTTGGTGCTCGGTGGTCCGTGGTCAGTAGCCATTGCCGAAGCCTTCTGAGCACCGACAACCGAGCACCGAGCACTAACTGACTCTCTCTGCGATTGCCGCGAGGATTTCGGGGTCGACGATCATCTCCGCGGCAATGGCGATGATGTCACGGTCGTCGATTTTGACCGCGTCTTTTTCGGTCGTGACGATCGCGGCATTACCAGCGGCCGTCTTGATCGCCGCGAGATCCGCCGGCGTGTAGCGATGGTGATCGCGGAAGCTCATCGTGCCGATGACATTCAATCCCAAGCCGCGCAGGGAATCGAAAAACTGGTCGTTGCTGGCCAGGCCGGAGAAAGCGAAGAGCGGCTTCGAGATCAATCCCTCAGGTACGACGATGCGAAGGTTGCGTTGAATGACGAAGTCTGCATCCGCGAGCGCGGAACGCCCTTCGCGCATCAGCCCGCCGGCAGTGTCGATGACGACGTCGACGTCGCGCGCCAGCTGGAGGTGCTGGAAGCCGTCGTCGAGCACGAATAAATCGCAATCGTTCTGGCCGATAAACTGTGTAGCATTGTCATACCGTTTCGATCCAACGATTACATCTATATTTTTAAGCTTGCTTTTGATCAGCACCGGCTCGTCGCCGAAACGGGAAGCGTCGAGCGATGTGACCACGCCCGAGGCGTTGCCGGCCCGGCCGTAACCGCGCGTCAGCACCGCCACGCGGAAACCTCGCTTGATCAGGTAGCGCGAGATGGCGATGACCGCGGGTGTCTTGCCGGCACCGCCTGCGGCAAGGTTGCCGATCGAGATCACCGGGCGCGGCAGACGCTTGCCCTTGAAGATCCCGCGGCGGTAGAGCGTGCGGCGAAGCCGGTTCACGCCGCGCCAGAGAAGCTCGACCGGTTTGAGAAGGATGTTCACGCCAGCAACTCGACGATGCGAGCGGCGGTGCGCGCCGCCGCACCGCGGTTCTGTTCCACCGCCCGGCGCGCCCGCTCGCTCATGGCGCGCTGCGCGGAGGCGTCGTCGAACATCCGGGCGGCGAATGCGAAAACGGCGGCCGCGCCGGGCGCTTCGACCGCGCCGCCGTCGCGCAGAAAGACGCGCGCGATCTCGCGGAAGTTGGACATGTGCGGTCCGAAACTCACCGGCACTCCCGCTGCCGCCGGCTCGATCGGATTGTGCCCGCCGGTGCGCACCAGGCTGCCTCCGATGAAGGCCGCGGTGGCGAAGCGATACACCTTGGCCAGCTCACCGAAGGTGTCGAGCAGCAGCACGTTGGCCGGTTCGTCGTTCCAATCGCTTCGCCGGACGAATGGGATGTTCGTCGCCCCAAGCAGGTTGGCCACGATCTCGAACCGCTCCGGCTTGCGCGGCGCGATGACGACGAAGGCGTTGTGCTCGGCGATGAAGCGCTCCAGCTCCGGAATCAGCGCCTCATCCTCCCCTTCCATCGTCGACCCGAGGACAAGGACCTTGCGGCCGGCGATCAGCGACTCCAGTTTCGGAGCAATCTCCAGCGGACGATCGTCGGGCACGTAGTCGAACTTCACGTTGCCGCTGGTCTCGACGATCGAATCCGACGCACCGATGGCGATGAAGCGCTGGCGATCGGTCTCCTCGCGCGCCAGGATGCGGTCGTACTGCCGCAGCACCGGCGCCACGAACGGGCGCAGCAGGCGATAGCGCGGGAAGGAGCGATCGGAGATCCGCCCGTTTGCCAGCAGCAGCCGGAGTCCGCGGGCACGCGAAAGGCGCGTTGCATTCGGCCAGATCTCGGTCTCCATCGTGGCGAACACGCGCGGATCATGGTGCCCGAGGAAGCGCTTCACGCTGACGGCGAAATCGAACGGGAAGTAGGTCACGGTGGCCCCGGGGAACAGCCGCAGCGCCTGCGCCTGGCCGGTGATGGTCGTCGTCGTAAAGACGATGGTCGTCCCTGGACGCTGGCGCAGGATCTCGTCGACCACCGGCCGCGCCGCCAGCGTTTCTCCGACCGACACCGCGTGAATCCAGAGATCGTGGGCCGTGGCCGGCGTCCGGTAGAACCCCATCCGCTCGGGAAAATTGGCGAGGTACTTTCCGCGCAGCATCCCCGTGACCAGAAAGTACGGCAGCGCCAGAATCAGCACGAGGTAGAGCAGCACCTCGTAGAGGACGAACATGGCCGGCATCATAGCGGCGTGGGAGCGCGGGCGTCCCGCCCGCTGTCAAGCAGGATGTTGCCAAGAACTGCGGGCGGGACGCCCGCGCTCCCAGGAAGTCAAGTCGTTGTCGTCGGTGGCGGTGGCGCCGTCTCCGTCGGCGGCGGCGCGGTGTCGGTGGTCGTCGGCTCCGGCGTGGCCGTATCCGTCGGCGGCGTCTGCTCCAGCGCGGTGTCGGTCGTCGCCGTGGTCTCCGTCGTCGTTGTCGTGGGCGCGGCCGGCTCCGGCTTCTTCTCCGTCAGCACTTCCTTCTCGAAGAGGTAGCCCCAGCGCTTCATCCGCGAGAGGACCATGCGCTGGCGGAAGCGCAGCCGTTTGTTCGGCGAAGCCGGGCTCATGATCCGCGGATTCGGCAGACAGCCGGCCAGCAGCGCCGCCTGCGATGGCGAGAGCGCCGATGCAGCGACGTGAAAGTACGCCTCCGAGGCCGCCTCGGCGCCGTACACGCGCTCCCCCATTTCGACGACGTTGAGATAGAGCTCGAGGATGCGCTTCTTCGAAAGGTGGCTCTCCAGCGAGCGGGCGATGAAGTACTCCTTCACCTTCCGCAGCGGATTGCGCGACGGCGAGAGGTAGAGGTTCTTGGCCAGCTGTTGGGTGATGGTCGAGCCGCCGTGGGTCATCTTCTTGCGCGCCCAATCCTTGCGGATCGCTTCCTGAAGCGCATCGACGTCGACGCCGCCGTGCTCGTAGAACGTGTCGTCCTCGGCCACCAGCACCGCGCGCCGCAGATACGGCGAGATCCGCGCGTACGGCACCCAGCGATAGTCGATGGCGTCGCTCTTTCCGGCGGCGCGCAGCTCGGCCTTGCGCCGCTCCATGAAGGCGGTGGTGGCAGGCGGAGTTGTCGCCAGCGCCGAGACGTCGGGAAAGGTGATCCATTCGTATCCGACGAACAGGACGACGGCGATGACGATGATCAGGAAGAGGCGGCGAAACACGGCGCGGCGATTCTATGATGACGGCCATGACACCCGTGATCGTCCTGACCACTGTCGGCGCCGATTTCGATCCGCGCCCGCTTGCGCGCGAGCTGGTCGAGCAGAGGCTGGCGGCGTGCGTGAACATCGTTCCGGCGATGACGTCGATCTATCGCTGGCAGGGACGTGTCGATGAGGAAGGAGAACAACTCCTGATCATCAAGACCGTCGATGCGAATCTTCACGACCTCCGCGCCGCGCTCTTCGCGCAGCATCCGTATGAGGTGCCGGAGCTCGTAGTGCTGCCGGTCGCGTCGACGTCAGAGGCGTATGGCGCCTGGCTTCTGGAATCGACGGCGCGTTGAGATCACGATGACGAGCACGCCCAGCGTAGCGAACGAAATCGCACGTCCTCGGGTGAATGACTCCGGCAGGTATTGCAGCGTCACGTGATGATGCCCCTTCGGCACGAACACGCCGAGAAATGCGTGATTGGCGAAACGGACCCCGACGCGGCGGTTGTCGATGTAGGCGCGCCACCCCTTCCACGCCGACTGCGACGCCACCACCCAACCGTCGGCGGCCATCTCCGCGTCGATGGAAAGGCCGTTGCCATCCCTGTGCAGCGTCAGCGTGCCGGGACCGTTCGGGACTTCGTGCGGCGTCAGCTCCGGTGCCTCGATCCAGGCTATGTCCGCAAAGTCTTTTGCCAGCGACATCCCCTGCAGAACCGGCTCGCCTCTTCGTTCGTAACGGATGCGGCGCGGAACGAAGGCGCGCGGCAGGACGCGCCTGTTCTCGAACAACTTCGCTGTCCGGTCCTTCATCACCTCGATCCAGCCTTCGGGCGCGTTCACGCTGGTCGGGACGATGGCGTACCTGACGTTGAGGAACGAGAGAAACGGCGGCGCAAGATCGCCGATGGCGTTGAACGACACCGGCTGCCCGATCGACCAGAGCGGATAGGTGTCGGCCAGCCGCGCGAACGTCATGGCCTCGTACCCGCGAGGATCTTCGAGCTGGTAGAGCGCCGCCGAGTCGGGGATGAGCACGAAGTGCGCGCCGGCGACGCGAAACGGCTCGGCGCTGTCCTTCGGGATCGCGCTGAAGATCGGAATCTTCGGATAGAACGCGCGCCGAGGCAGCGATGGATAGATCGCGCCGTCTTCGACCATGCGCTGCCCGAGGATGAGGATCAGGATGAGTGGGAGGAGGCGAATTGGCGTCAACAGAAGGATGGCCATGATCGCCAGCGGCAGCATCTCCGCGAGCGCATTGATGCGGATCACCTTCGGATCGACGCCAACACCGAGCTCGTGAGACCACACCGCGTACGTGCCGGCGGCAAGGGCGAGGGCGACGACTGCGGCGATGAGTGCCGTTCGCTTGCGGGACTCGACCAGGCCATCGATCGCGAGCCCGGCCAGGATCGAAAGCGAGAATGCCGCGGCGAAGGCCAGCCGGTCGTTGATCGCCATATCGAACAGCGGCAGTTGATGCAACATATTGCTCACCGGTGGAGCGCTGAATGCTGCACACAAACAGACGAGCGCGAGGCCGAAGAAGAACCACGTTTCTTTGCGGCGCCACGCAATCAATAGCGAAGCGATCGCCAGAGTCAGGATGATGCTCCCGACCCGCGCCGATAGTGGATCCCACTCGGCTGTCGTTGAGCCGCGCCACGGCTGCCCGCCCCAGAACGGAAAGAGCATCATCGCCGCGCGGTGCTGGATGTGCACCGGCATGAACGGAAGGGGCATCGCCCGCATCTGCCGGCGCCCGTAAATCTCCACCGTCTGCTGCGACGCCTCCAGAAAGGGCAGGAGGAAGATCGCCGTCAGCAGGAGCGCGATCACGCCGGACACGCAGGCGGTAAGAATCGCCTGGGAGCGCGGGCGTCCCGCCCGCCGTGCTTGCGACACATCGGACCCGAGAACGGCGGGCGGGATGCCCGCGCTCCCAGGGAAGACCATCTCGAAGAGACCATACACAACGCCGACCGCCGTCACGTGCAGCAGCGACTCCGGATGTCCGGCGAGGATCAGCAGCGTCAGCGCCATCGTCAGAATCACGCCGCCGCGCACGCTCGTTTCGCGCACCACCAGGCGGATGGCGAAGAAAATCAGCGGCAGAAAGGCCCAGGCGCGGGCCAGCGGCCAGCCGGCGAAGAAGGCCATGTTGCCGCTGAACATCCAGCCGGCTGCCGTCACCAGCGCAGCCAGCTCACTGCTGCCGAGGGAGCGGAGAAAAACGAAGGCGCCAAAGCCGGCCAGGAAGAACGTCATCGCCGCGGCGAACGTCAGGCTCGGCGCCAGCGGGATCAGCATCCCGATCAGATTGAACGGATCGTACGGAGCCGGCTGCGCCGCCGCGGCCAGGATGTCGCCGCAGAGCATGAACGGATTCAGAAGCGGCCACTGGCCGTGCGAAATCGCAGCCCGCACAGCGCTCCGCCACGGGATGATCTGGCAGTAGAGATCGGAAAGCGTCCCGTTATGTGCCTTCGGGACGCCAAACTCAGCCGCGTACGCGTTCAGCGGCTCCGACATGTATGGCAGATCGATCGGCGCGTACACGCGGCCGGTGAGCAGCGCCCGGCCCGTAAAGCAAAGAGGGAGAAGGACAAGCACGATCGCCGCGGTCCGTGACACCGGCTGCACGAACCGCCGCCACGCAACGATCATCACGATCGTCGTAGCGAGATAAAGAAGGAGCGCCGCCAAGTCGCGGAGCTATACGCGAACGTCCCATGAGCGTCAAGTTTCCTACGCCCAGTAGAGCGGGAAGAGCGGTTGAAACGACAGAGTTAAAGTCGTCCACACACATGGAATCCATCATCATTCGCGGTGCCCGCGAGCACAACCTCAAGAACATCGACGTCGTCGTTCCGCGCAACAAATTCGTAGTCATCACCGGCGTCTCCGGATCGGGGAAATCGTCGCTGGCGTTCGACACCATCTTCGCCGAGGGGCAGAGGAGATACGTCGAATCGCTCAGCGCCTATGCCCGGCAGTTTCTGGAGCAGATGGAGAAGCCCGACGTCGACTCCATCGAAGGTCTCTCGCCGGCCATCTCCATCGAGCAGCGCACCACCTCGCGCAACCCGCGCTCGACCGTCGGCACCGTCACCGAAATCTACGACTACCTGCGGCTGCTCTACGCATCGATCGGCATCCCGCACTGCACCAACTGCGGTCAGGAGATCCGGCCGCAGACCATCCAGCAGATGGTCGACCGGCTGCTGGTCCTCCCCGCCGGCACCAAATTCACCATCCTGGCGCCCTACATCCGCGGCAAGAAGGGCGAGTACCGCAAGCAGATGCTGCAGATGGTGAAGGAAGGCTTCACCCGCGCCGTGGTCGACGGCTCAACGATTGAGCTGGCCGATCCGCCCACGCTCGACAAGCAGAAGAAGCACACCATCGACGTGGTCATCGACCGGCTCGTGGTCAAGGACGGGATCCAGCAGCGCCTGGCCGACTCGCTCGAAACCGCCACCCGCGTTTCCAAGGGGCTGGTGAAGATCCTCTACCAGGAAGACAACCGCGAGGAGCTGATGTCGCAGGCCTACTCCTGCCCCGACTGCGGCGTCTCCATCGGCGAAATCACACCGCGGCTCTTCTCCTTCAACTCTCCCTATGGCGCCTGCCCGCGCTGTTCCGGCCTCGGCGTTCTGCTCGAGGTCGATGAGAAGAAGATCATCCCCGACTGGAACAAGTCGGTCGAAGACGGCGCCATCGCCATCTGGAAAGAGGGCGCAGAGAACTGGCGTCTTCGCCAGATCCACACGCTGGCCAAACACTACAAGTTCAAGATCGACGCGCCGTGGCACGCCCTGCCGGAGAAGGCCCGCCAGGTGATCCTTCACGGCTCGACCGAGAAGATCAAGTTCCAGTTCAGCGGCTCGGAGAGCACCTACTCGTACAGCGGCACGTACGAAGGGATCGTCCCGATGCTGACCCGCCGCTACAAGGAAACCGACAACGACGATATCCGCGAAGAGGTCGAGCGCTTCATGACCCCGATGGATTGCCCCGAGTGCAAGGGTCGGCGACTGAAACCCGAGGCGCTGGCGGTAACCGTTTCCGACAAGCCGATCGACAAGATTGTCGCGCTGCAGCTCAAAGATGCCGAAGACTTTTTCAAGACCATCTCGCTGAGTCCGCGCGAAGAACAGATTGCCGGCAAGATCCTGAAAGAAGTCCGCGACCGCCTCGGCTTTCTCTGCTCCGTCGGCGTCGGCTACCTGATGCTCGACCGCAGCGCGGCCACGCTCTCCGGCGGCGAAGGACAGCGCATCCGCCTGGCCACGCAGATCGGCTCGAAGCTGATGGGCGTCCTCTACGTGCTCGACGAGCCGTCGATCGGCCTGCACCAGCGCGACAACCGCAAGCTGATCGATTCCCTGGTCGAGTTGCGCGACCTCGGCAACACCGTCATCGTGGTCGAGCACGACGAAGAAACCATCGAGACCGCCGATCACATCATCGACCTCGGTCCGCGCGCCGGCGTCCACGGCGGCGAGGTGGTGGCCGAGGGGACGCTGGAACAGATCAAATCGTTCCCGTCGTCGTTGACGGCGAAGTACCTTCGCGGCGACGCCTCGATCGCGATCCCGGCGAAACGGCGGCCCGTCACCGACGCCAAGCTGGTCATCCGCGGCGCCACGCAGAACAACCTCAAGAACCTCGACGTCACCTTCCCGCTCGGCGTCTTCATCGCCGTCACCGGCGTCAGCGGCTCGGGCAAATCGACGCTGGTCAACGACATCCTCTACAAAGCGCTGTCGCGCCATTTCTTCGATGCCCACGACACGCCCGGCAAACACAATCGCATCGACGGCCTGGAGCTGATCGACAAAGTGATCGACATCGATCAGTCGCCGATCGGCCGTACGCCGCGCTCAAATCCCGCCACCTACACGCAGCTCTTCACCGAGATCCGCAACCTGATGGCCCAGACGCCGGAAGCGCGCATGCGCGGCTACGGGCCGGGGCGTTTCTCTTTCAACGTGAAGGGCGGCCGCTGCGAGGCATGCAAAGGCGACGGCCAGATCAAGATCGAGATGCACTTCCTCCCCGACATCTACGTCACCTGCGACGTCTGCGGCGGCAAGCGCTACAACCGCGAAACGCTGCAGGTCACGTACAAAGGCTCGTCGATCGCCGAGATCCTGGACATGACCGTCGAGCAGGGTCTGGAGATGTTCCGCAACATCCCCAGAATCGCCAACATCCTGCGGACGCTTGACGAGGTAGGTCTCGGCTACATCAAGCTCGGCCAGTCATCGACCACGCTCTCCGGCGGCGAAGCCCAGCGCGTCAAGCTGGCCAAAGAGCTGGCCAAACGAGCCACCGGCCGAACCCTCTACATCCTCGACGAGCCGACAACAGGCCTTCACTTCGACGACATCGACAAACTCCTCCACCTGATGCACGGCCTGGTCGACCGCGGCAACACCGTGGTGGTGATCGAGCACAACCTGGACGTGATCAAGACCGCCGATCACGTGATCGACCTCGGGCCGGAAGGTGGCGACGGCGGCGGCTACATCATCGCCACAGGGACACCGGAGCAAATCGCCAGGACGCCGAATACTCCGACCGGGGAGTATTTGAAGAAGATGTTGGCGAAGCAGGCGACGACGGCGTAGCCCATCGAGCACAGACAAGAGTGTCTGTGCCACATTGGTCCGGGTTTCTCGGCAAGAAAGTGCCACAGGCCAAAAACGATGTGGCACAGACACTCTTGTCTGTGCGGGCACTGCGCAGCCGCGTGTGCTACGAACGCTACGTGCGTTGCACGACTACGATGTCGCGGTGCGCGACACTCTTCGAACGATTTATTTCCGCGCCCTCGACGCCTGCGCGCCGGAGCACCTCGTCCGCGTCACGCCGGGCATGCCGCGCGTCGTCGTCGCGATCGGCAAGTGCGCGGGGGCGTTGCGGGATGGACTCGATGATGACGTCGATGCCTTCGTAGCCATCCCGGCTGCATATCGGAGGCCGAGAAAAAACGCGGAGGTCGTTGAAGGCAGCCATCCCGGCATTACAAAAAAGAGCTTCGAAGCCGGCAGACAGCTACTCGACTTCGTCGATGCGCACGACGAGATCCTCTTCCTCATCTCCGGCGGCGGTTCCGCATGCGTCGAGCAAGCATTAGAGCCGTGGTTCAGCGAACGCGACCTCATTGACGTCAACGAAAAACTCGTCGCCTCGGGGTTGAAGATCGGCGACATCAACTGCATCCGCAAGCATCTTTCGGCGATCAAGGGTGGGCGGCTGGCGGCGCGGGTGAAGCGGAGCGTCACGCTGGTTTACTCCGATGTGGCCACCGGCGCGCTGGCGGACGTCGCCTCGGGGCCAACGCTTCCGGACGCCACGACGAAGGACGACGCCATCACCATCCTGCGGAAACTCGGCGGGTGTGACCGAATCGTTTCGATCCTGCGCGACGACGGCTGTCCCGACACCGTCAAAGAGATCGATGACAACCGCGTTGAGCTCATTGCGGACAACAGCACACTCGTCGCAGCAACGGCGCGGATCGCATCGGAAAGCGGCCTCGCGCCGGTGGTCGTCGAGCAGCAGATCGAATCGGATGTCGGCGATGCCGCGCACGAGTTGCTGCGGATGGCCGAGGGGTTGCGGAGCGGTGAAGTGCTGATCGCGGGAGGAGAGCCGACCGTGGAACGGCGCGGCAACGGCAAGGGTGGGCGGTGCATCGAGCTCGCCGTTCGGATGGCGCTCGAAGAGGGGACGATGAATATCGAAGCGCTCCTCGGAACCTCGGACGGGGTCGACGGAAACAGCGGCGTGGCAGCCGTTGCCATCCAACTTCCGGCGCCCATCGACAGCGCCTTCGCCAAACGGGAGCTGGCACGCTCGAACAGTCTCGCCGTCATCGAACGGATCGGAGAGGCGATTATGATTCCCCCCGCGGGCAATAACCTCCGTGACCTCTATCTTTTGGCTCGCAGTTAGCAGGAGTTGGCGGCCTCGACGAAATGACGACCGAACCGGCAGAGGAGCACCATCACCGCTCCGCGCGCGAGAGGCAGAGGAAAGGTCCCATGTGGGGCTGCCTCAAGTGGATGGGATGTTCCACTATCGGCTTCTTCGTGCTCCTGGCGCTGATCATCGGCGGCGGCTGGTGGTACCTCGGCTCGTCCAGCTTCGCCGGCCTGGTGCGGCTGCGCATCGAGAAAACTCTCGAAGCGCGCTTCGGGCGTGACGTCGTTGTCGGCTCAGTGCAGATCGAAGGCGGACGGCAAAGCCGCATCATCATCAACGACCTGCGCATCGCCAACGCGCCCGGCGGGGTGCATCCGTACTTCGCTACCGCCAAACAGGTCATCGTCACCGGCGGCATCGATTCGTTCTGGGGCCGCAAGATTCGCGTCGGACGCATCGACATCGTCGAGCCGCATCTCAACTTCGAGATCTTCCCGGCCGGCTCGAAGCTCACCCACAATTTTCCGCACTGGAACTCCGGGCCGCGGTCGCGATTCGAGATCTATCACCTCGACCTCGGCAATCTCTACGTCACCCACGGCGCCTTCGAATACCTCGACCGCCGGCACCTGCTGAGCGCAACCGCGAGCGACATCGCCTCCACCATCTACGTCACGCCGAAGGAAGACCTCTACGCCGGCGTGATGACCAGCCCGCGGTTCGCGCTGAATCTTCAGGACGCGGTTCCGATCCGCACGGCGCTGCGCGGCAAGTTCCGCTTCACGCCCGACAACCTCGAGCTGCAGTCCGTGGCGCTCGAAAGCGGGCCCGATCTGCGCGTCTTCGTGAACGGGAAAGTCGCGCCGCTCAGCGACGCCGTCTACAACCTTCACGTCACCGCGCAGGTCGGCCTCAATCGCGTCCGCGAAACGTTCAAGGTGAAGAAGGTGCTCGACGGCCTGATCGACGTCGACGGCATGCTGCGCGGCAAAGGCGGCTCGGTTTCGATCACCGGCGGATGGCTGGCGCCGAAGATCAAGGCCGACGTTTACGACCTGGCCAATGTCCGCGGCACGATGGACATCACCGGCGACCGCGCCCTGGTCGACATCCAGCGCGCCTCGTACGGCGGCGGCACGATCGCCGGCCACTACGAATTACCAACGTACGCCGAGCCGTATCCGATGAAGGTCGACCTTCGCTACAGCGGCGTCTCGCTGGAGAAGCTGTTCAACGACTGGGGCATCAAAGACAACGGCCTGCGCGGCGGCGCCACGGGACACCTCGCCTATCACTGGGAGAAGGACCGAGTTCTCGCCGGCGCCGGCGAGGGAACGGCCACGCTGGCCAGGCACGCGCAGGCGTTCTCGAACGCCGCCTATCCGGTGCCGCTGTCCGGCTCCACTGATTTCGCGCTCGACAACGGCACGGTCACGTTCAAACGTGCGCAGCTGGTCACCGCGGCCTCGACCATCGACTTCACGGGCAAGTTCCGCATCGACGACGCCTGGACCGATTTGCTGATGAAAATCCACAGCGGCGATTTCGGCGAGCTCGATCGCATCGGCTACAACTTCGCGCACTCGGCCGGCAAGAAAAACTACACGCTGCTCGGACTGGGCGGCAGCGGCGACATCACCGGCAACGTCAAGGGGAGAATCAAATCCCCCGAGGTCGTGGCGCGGATTGTTGGAAGCGCGACGAAATACAACGAAATCCTCCTCGGCGATTCCGAGATCGACCTTCGCTACGACGGCGCGAAGAGTGTGCTCACCTTCGAGCGCACCACGTTCCGCGACGGCGCGGCGCGTTTGTCGATGACCGGCACGCTCACTTTCCCCGACAAAGGGCCGTCGCTGCAATTCGATCTCGCCCTCGACGCCGCGAATTACAACGTCGAACGGGCCATGCAGGCGGTCAATCTCAAGCTGGCCATCAAAGGCAGCGGCACCGGCAAGCTCGTCGTCACAGGGACGCCGGACGAAGGCAAAGTCACCTTTGCCAACTTCGCCGTGCATCAGGCCAAAGGCGACCTGCGCCTCAACGGCACCGTGGCCTGGGCGCCGGGCAAGGGCAACACCTCGTTCGACCTCGACATCACCACGACCTCGTTCCCGGTCGCTGAGATCATCACCTTTCTCGACCTCGGCAAGCAGGACATCAGCGGCGATGTCAGCGGCAAGCTCCATCTCACCGGTCCGAAGGCGAAGCTCGAGGGATCGGGAGCGGTCACCATCACCAACGGCACGATCTACGGCGAGCCGGTGACGAGCGCCAAGGCGGACATCAAGTTCACGCAGGGCGCGCTGAAAGCGACCAACGTGACGGTGGTGGCGCCGGCCGGCACGATCACCGGCGAGGCGCAGATCGACTTCGGGACGAACCAGTTCTCGTACACCATCAAGTCGTCGTCGATCGATCTCTCCAAGCTCAAGCTGCTTTCGTCGCTGGCCGGAATCCTCGGCGGCAACATTACCCTCAGCTCCAGCGGCGCGGGAACGCTGACCCAGCCGGAGCTCGTGCTCGAAGCGACGCTCAACCAGGCCACGCTGCGCGGCCTCAACCTGCCGCCGGAGGCCCCGCCGCCGACGCTCTACATCGCCATCCGCAACGGCCAGCTCATCGTTCGCGGATCAGCTGCCGGCGTCCTGACGATCGACGGCAGCGGCAGCGTGGCCGAGGACGGCACGCTCTCCGGACTGGTGACGGTGAAGATCACCGACATCGCCAAAGCGGTGGCGCTCTCGCCGAAGACGGCCTCGCTGCCCGCGGCCGGCAACCTTACCGTGAACTTGCAGCTCGGGGGCAAGCTCACCTCGATCGAGACGCTGCGCGTCGACGCCACCTTCCCCGAATTCAACCTCCGCGTTTCCGAGCATGCCTTCGTCCCGGCGCGCCCGATCCATCTCAGCCTGCACGACGGCAGGATCGTCTTCGACGACTTCCAGCTCTCGCTCAGCCAGACCGCGTCCACGGCGTTCACTGTCGGCGGCTTCGTCGAGCTCACGGGCGCGAAACGGCTCAACGTCGACCTCCACGGCGCGCTCGAAGCGGCGCTGCTGCAGCTTTTCGTTCCCGACCTGCGCGCCGACGGGCACATCGCCATCGCCGGCGCGCTGACCGGCACCATGGCCGCGCCGCGCTTCAACGGCACCGCCGAATTCCAGAGCGCCTCGGTGCGCATCCCCGGCTTCCCGCAGGCGATCGACAACATCACCGGCACGCTCATCTTCCGCGAGGACCGGATCGAAATCGATTCCATCCACGCCCGCCTCGGCGGCGGACAGATCGTTCTCGGCGGTTCGGTCGCGATCGAGGGGATGACGCCGAAGAGCGTACGCGTCACGCTGCAGGGCACCGAGGTGGCCATCCGCTATTTCGAAGGGCTGACGATGGAAGGCAACTTCTCGCTGCTCCTCAGCGGCGACCTCGAGCGCGCCCTCCTCACCGGCGACGTCACCGTCAACCGCGCGCTCTACTTCAAAGATATCGACATCACCACGGCGCTGCTTAACGCCGTGCTGTCGCGCAAGAGCGTCACGCCGGTGGTCAGCGCCTCGTGGCAGGACCGCATCGGGCTGCGGCTGCACCTGACCAGCGACAACACGCTGGCCGTGCGCAACAACATCGCCGATTTCGCCGGCAGCGCCGACATCGACGTCAGCGGTACGCTTGGCAATCCGGTGATCCTCGGTCTGGTCACACTCAACGAGGGCGGCAAGATCCGCTTCCAGGACATCGACTACCGCGTCGTGCGCGGCTCGATCAACTTCCAGAACCCGTTTCGCATCGATCCCTACTTCGACATCGCCCTCGAAGCGCGCGTCAGCGGCGGCATCTCCGAGATCGAGTCGGGTCCGATCGATGTGACGGTGACGCTGACCGGTACGCTCGATCGATTGACGCCGTCGATCACCAGCGACCCGCCCGCCAGCGACGTCACCCTCTTCTCGCTCCTCGGCTTCGGGGCGCTGACGCGCAACACCAACGCCAGCACGCCGATCACGGCGTCCAACACCGGCCGTTCGCTGCTGTTCCAGTCGCTCAGCCGGCTGCTGAACTCCAGCGGGCTGTCGTTCATCGACTCGTTTGCCATCTCCTCCGACGCCGGCGATCTCGATAAGACCGGCGATCCCGGCACGAAGGTGTCGTTCGAGAAGCGCATCTCCGACACCGTCCGCGTTCTGGTCATCTACAACACGCGCGATTCGAAGAACCGCGTGACGCTGGAGTGGCAGGTCAATCCCGACTGGGTGCTGCAGTTCACGCGCGACGAGCTCTCGCGTGAATACGACATCGAGGCCCGCTTCCGCCGGCGGTACGAGGGACATTGGAACTGGGGGACGAACGGCCGCAATCCGCTGGCGATGCTGACGTCGTTTAACACGGAAACACCCAGCGTCCCCGCCGCGGCGCCGCCGATCCAGATCGCCACCACCACCGTGACCACGCCCGCCGGCGGGATCGTGAAGAGCGTCGGCTTCCACGCCGACTCCGGCGTCGACACCTCCACGTTCAACAAATACGTCACCGTCAAAGTCGGCGAGAGGCTGTCGATCCACAACGTGCAGGCGTCGGTCAAAGGCCTCTTTGCCACCGGCAACTTCCGCGACATCCGCGTCGACGCGGCGCCATCCGGAAACGGTGTGGCGGTGGTCTTTGCGCTCTATACGAACTTCCGCATCGCCTCGATCGACTTCGATGGGCTCAACGGCGCCGACCGCGATCGTGCCCTCCGCGCTCTCACCTTCCACCTCGGCGACGTCCTTTCGCTGAATGCGGTCGACCATGGCGCAGACGCCATTCAGGATCTGCTCAAACGCGCCGGCTATCTAGACGCCACCGTCGATCCGGAGACCTCGTTTGCCCGGGCCATGAGCCGCGCCGCGGTCATCTTTCACGTTGCCAAAGGCCAGAAAGCCACCGTCGGCACCGTCACCATCAACGGCGACATCGCCCCGTTCACGCCACAGCAGCTCATCGAGCACATGAAACGCGGCCCAGGAAAATCTTTCGACATCGATGAAGCGCGCCTCGACGGCGACCGGATGCGGCAGTGGCTCCTGCATCAGGAGTATCGCTTTCCAGCACAGTGGGATCCGAAGCTTGGAATTCACGTGACTTGA
>JADMIO010972859.1_pt1 | contig 17394 bp, 13 predicted proteins | sample 8958161 | NCBI WGS metagenome assembly JADMIO01 (sample SAMN16585339, study PRJNA669376) | soil metagenome | isolation source: Crop rotation soil | place: USA: Cullars Rotation, Alabama | collected 2011
CGGTTCCTTCCGATGTAGAAGAAGCCGCGCCGGCCGAAGTTCCCGGGCGCAAGAAGGGCCGCCGCATTCACAACATGGAAGAGTTTGTAGAGTTGTGGCCGGCGGTGTTGATGCGCATCCGCAAGAAAATCGGCATTACCGCCGTGGCGTATTTGCACGATGCCCTTCCTGTGGAATTCACCGACAAGGAAGCGACGCTGGAATTCCAGAAAGAATTTCATTACGAAAAAGCCTGCGAAGCGGCACGCGAACATCCTTTCGAAAAAGTCGTGAACGAATGTCTCGATGTGCCACGACAACTGCATTTTCGCCTGGCCCAGCGTAAGCCCGAACCACCGCCGGTGGCAGCGCCCCCACCCGAAGCTGCCGATGACGACGACGAAGAGGACGATGACGTTTTCGCCGTAGCCCAGCAGCTCTTCGCCGGTGAAGTTGTGGGGCGTTCGGGCGGAGGATAGACTTTGCGCTGATATCGATCTTTGATCTTCGGTTTTCGCACTCAATCCAAAATTAGAAAGAACATAAAGCGATGAACATACCCGGTGTTGGTAACTTACAGAAGCAAATCCAGAAAATGCAGGACGACATGATCAAGCTTCAAGAGAAGCTTGACGCGGAGCGTCTGGAAACCAGTTCGGGCGGCGGCATGGTTAAGGTCACCACCACCGGCATGGGCGAAGTTCTGGAAATCAAGATTTCCCCGGAAGTTGTCGATCCCAGCGACGTGCAGATGCTGGAAGATCTGGTCGTCACCGCCATGCGCGATGCGCTGAAAAAAGCGCAGGACCACCACACCGAAAAAATGAGCGCCGTTACCGGCGGTTTAGCTGGTAAGTTGCCTTTTGGTTTTTGACCCTCATCGGGTTTTGGGAATTTAGGAGTTTGGGATTTTGGGAACGGCATGGGTTGTCGCTGCTCCTTACCAAAAATCCTAAATCCCTAAAATCCTAAACTCCCAGAAAAAATGCTTTATTATCCCCGCCCCCTGGCGCTGTTGTTGGAGCAATTGGAAAAACTGCCCGGGGTGGGACCCAAAAGCGCGCAGCGCTTGGCGTTCCACATTCTTCGCTGTCCTGCCGCCGATGCGGAAAATCTGGCGCGCGCCATCCTTTCCGTCCAAACCCAGATTAAGCCCTGCAGTCGTTGCGGCAATTTCACGGACGAGGAGATTTGCGATATCTGCACGGACACGCGCCGTGAGCCCGGATTTCTTTGCGTGGTTGCCGAGCCGCGCGAGTTGCTGGCGGTAGAAAATTCCGGCGAATTCCGCGGGCGCTATCATGTGCTGGGCGGTCTGCTTAATCCCATTGAAGGTATCGGTGTCGATCAGCTCACTGTCAGCCAGCTAGTGCGGCGCATTGAGGACGAGCACGTCAAAGAAGTCGTACTCGCCTTATCCGCCACCGTCGAAGGCGAAACCACCGCCAACTATCTTGTGAACGTCCTGAAATCTCGCGATGTGCGCATTACGCAGCTCGCACGCGGTTTGCCCTTTGGCGGCGACCTTGATTACGCCGACCAGATGACGATAGCCGGAGCCTTTCGCGGGCGCCGCGAGCTTTAGAAATTGCGCTTTCATCGCGCGGATTTTTGGACTTTAGGATTTTGGGGCTTTAGGTCTTTGGGAGCGGCGAACGGGCTGTTCTGAGGCCGGCGGCACGGAGGCCGCCGCTACGGGCAGCAAGTCTTCTCTGGCTTTCGGACGTTTCCCTCTTCCACGCCAGTTGTTTTGTCTGGCAATTTCCCTTCTTTTTTGCTGGCCCTTGACAAAAAAGTGTTTGGACGTCAAAGTACTGTATTAATTGAACTAATACAGTGGGTACAGTCGATGCCAAGTTCAATCATGAGAAGTCGTGGCCAAAGCGCCGCAAAGCTATAGACGAATAGTTATCGCTCAAGCGTCCTGGATGTACGAGAATGCTATAAGCTTATAGTGAGGAAATAGGGTGGGCTTTCAAATCGTCTGGGAGGACAAAAATGCTTACGAAAAAGTTTGCGCTGATAGCAGCCGTAATTTTCCTTCATTCTCTGGCCATGGCTCAGCCGGATGCTAATCCCGGCCTGGCCACGCAGCCCAAAGAAGACCCGCCTTTCGCGGAAGAGCGACGGCCCATTACCCAGCACGAGTTGATAGCGAACCTGCTTAACCCGGACGCGCGGTTGGATCGTTCTACTCCGGAGGCCACGCTACGTTCGTTCATGTGGTCGGTTTTCAACATTGATTTCCAGAAGGCGCGGGAGTGTGTGCGTAACGCGTTGCCCTATGAGAAATTGAGACCGCTTGAGAAGGAAATGAAAGATCAAATGGCAAAGGCGGATGTCAAGGGCTATCAAATTCTGCTGGAGGACGTGCAAACCTACCTGGCACAGGACGAGGCGACTGTTACTTTCAGTGTTCTTTTCCTTGCCGAAGGTTTTGGGGGAAATCGTTCCGTGGAGCGGTTTCATTTGGTACGGGCAGATGGCGACAATTGGCTCATACAGCCCGAGTTCAGAGCCCCGCTCTTTCCGATTTCCGGCTCCGGTAGGCTTTCGCAGGACTCCTTGCTGGATTTTTTGAAGTCGCTCGTAGACCCCGCTTTAATGCCCGAAGAGATGGGGCAGGTAATCTGCGAAAAGAATTTACACTTAATTTATTTCGCCATCATGCAACACGTCATGAATGGCAATGACGGTAAATTCACTTTCACAGCCAACGATTGGAAGGCGCAACTCCTGCCATACCTGAAAGATGCGAATGTTTTAGTCTGCGACCGCAATGCGGACAAGGCGGCCGGTTACTCCATGAATTTCCATTTCGGAATTGGGGAGACGTTTTATGCTGATAGAGATCGCCGGACGATACTTATTTACGAAGGAAAGGACGAGAAATTCGTTTTTTGCCACAAGGGCAAAACCAACATTCTCTTCAAGGATGGGCATCTGAAAGCCTATACGGCCCAGCAATTGGAAAAAGCCCTGACACAGGGCGAAGTTAAGTGGAAGTAAAACATGCGCGGATAGTGAGATTTGAAGTAACAACCTCAATTACCTGATGGAGGGACAAATGAAGCCATTTCTTATAGCCACCTGTATCCTGATGGCAGCATTGGAAGTTCACGCCCAACCCGACAATAACGCCGGCGTGGCGGATGTGAAAGCGCCGGTCGCGGTTCGCGGGGAAAATGCCGGGCTACCGGTTGATTCGGAGATTATTACCATCAATCGCTCCAACAATCCGGAGAACAAATTGGATACTTCCACACCGGAGGCCACCGTGCGCTCTTTTGTGTGGGCGTTGAATCTGGGGGATGTCAAAAGTCTTTCCGCCTGTGTTAGCGAAGGCTGGCCGGTCGAGAACCTGACCAAGCTGAGCGAATATCTGAAGGGTTATTTCAGCAATTACAACTACCTGATCAGCGATTTACATTCTTACAGTGGCGACGAGTATGCTCTGGTTACGCTGCGACTTACCAATGTGAGAAATCTGCAGAAGGACGCGGATCCGCCTACTTGCGAAAGACTTCGCCTTCACAAGGAGAATGGACAGTGGCGGATTACGGTTCCCGAGGTTGCCGCCGAGGCGGATGCCAAGGACATCGCTCAATGGGAAGACTTGCTGGTTCGTTACGCCGCCATGGTCAAAGGCGCCCAGGTTGAACTAATCATTGGGCCAGGTAACCGCGAGGTGATGTGCCAGCATAACATGAAGCAGATAGGGCTGGGTATTCTGCAATATGTACAGGACAAGAATCAGAAATTCGCTTTTACCGACAAATGGCAAAACGAATTGGAGCCGTATCTCAGAAATAAATCCATCCTCCATTGTCCCGGAGTAAAGATGGATAGACCTACCTATAGTTTCAACCAGGAGTTGCCGGGCAAAACCCTTGACGAAGCCGGCCCGGCCTCATGCGTCATTCTCGTTTATGAGGGACATGAGAAAAAATTTGAGTATCGCCACATGAACGATACGCTGACCAACATCCTTTTTGTTGATGGGCACGTGGCGACTTATACCGCCGAACAACTGCAAAGAGCAATGCTCGACGGGCAGGTGGTGTGGGGTGGCAAGCTTATCCAGCGGTAAATTATGTGGATTGTTCTTTGTGCTGTTTGCGATGGGCGGTTATGCCCGGGCGCAGCCGGATAACGAGCCGGGCATGGCTAAGCCCCCCGCCAATACTCCGGGTGTTCCGGGGCCGCCACTTACACCTGAGGAAAAGAAAGCCAAAACGCGTGAGATTTTTTCAGCGCTGCTCAATCCGGCGAAAGCCGTTAATTGTTCCACGCCGGAATCGACTATTCGTTCGTTTCTCTGGGCTTTTTTCAACTTAGATTTCAAATCGGGAGGCGAATGTGTGCAAAACGCGGCTCCCTATGAAAAGCTTAAGCAGTTTGAGGAAATGATGCGCAAAGAGATGGACGACGTCGAGTTGAGGGTGATGATGAGTGATATTCACTCCTACCTCGATGAAGATGAGGCGACCGTCACGTTTCACATGTTGCTCTCGATCGAAAAGACGAAAGAAAGAGTACAACTCATAGGTTCCGTGGAGCGCATCAAGTTACAACGAGTAGAAAATCGGTGGCAAATAATTTCGGCTCCTCGTCCATCACAGTTACCTCAGCCACCGATCATGGGCGCGTGGATGTTGGTGGAAGACTGGCAGACTCAAATTGTACAGGTATTTGTGGCTCCGGAAGTCGTGGTTGACGCTGGGAGAACAGTGAGTTGTCAATCCAACATGAAGCAACTTGCGCTGGCTATCGTACAGCACACGGAGGCGCATAGAGGCGTGTTTAGCCTTGAGGGCGATTTACACGCCGCACTCAAGCAATATATAGGCGACGCAATAATCACAGTGTGTACGGAAGGCGACAATAAGACTTATGCTTTCAATAAAGAATTGAATGGCAAAACTTTGCAGAATCTACCGCAGCCAGAGTCCTTGATCATGCTTTATGAAGGCGCCGAGGGAAAGGTGAAATACCTCCACCAGGGCCAAACAGCTACCAACATTGCTTTTGCCGATGGACATGTCCAAACATTTCGCAAGGACAATTTGGAGAATGCCCTGGCTAAAGGGACTGTGCGGTGGAAATAGATTTTTGTGAATGCCGAAGTTAGAATGCTGAATACAGAATAAGGAAAGGGCCACGTCCCTGGAGGACGCGGCTCTTTTCCTTTACTTTTGTTTTGTGTTGTCTATTAGCGGGGGTCTTCAATTGGCGGGGGCCGGTAGGTTCGCGGCGGGTGCTGTATCCTGACCTTTACCTTCGCCATCGCCACTCGCGGCGTTGTCGCCTTTGGCACGGAAGGTTCCTTCGCGCGGGCCGCCGAAATTGTTTTCGACTGGCGGCAGCAGCGTGGCGATATCGCCATCACCGGCCAGGCCTCTGGGGAACATAGCGTTGAAGCCGCCGGCGTCGCTGCCTTCGTCGCCAAGGATGCCCACCAGAACCAGCAGTGCGTACAGACGCGGATTGGAACTGTATTTCACCTTGGCGTCCAATTCTTTCAAGGCGTCTTCTTTCCAGGCGCGGAATTCCCTGGCCGCGGTTTGCAGCTTGGTGAACTGCGCGTTAAAGGAGCTCCCTGTCGTATCGGCATCGGCCAAGAGCATACTGTACCGACGCCCCTCATCGGTCACCGGCTTGCGTTTTTGAGCCTGCTCGATTGCGAAGGCGATAATCGTGTTCTGGACTGTGGTGTCTGTAAGACCGGCGCTTGTCATAAGGTACCGCTGACGGTCTTCGCCACTGACACCCGCAATCTGTTGCTGACGGAGGAAGCTTTCCCTCATTGTACGGTTGGCTTCCCATTTGGCGCGCTCTTCGGGCGTCATGCTGTTCAAGCGTTCCTTGATGCGGTTACGGAAATACTGGTCGCGCGCGTCCGGCGTGGTGGTGGTGGGCGCTGTAGTCTCCGGCTGCGGTCCGGCGTCTTCCTGGGGCTCCGCGGGCATGTCGTCCGCCGTGGCGAAGCAAGCGAGAGTACAGGTTGCGAAGATGGCGATAGAAGCCTGAGCTGTCCATTTCCAGAATGAGAATTTGTTCATGTGCCGACCACTTCCTATATGTCTTTACAAAGTCATTTTGCCTGCCGGGGTTACTTCTACCTGGCTTGCGCGGTATTACTACAGCTTAGTTAACGCAAAATCCGTCGTTCTTGCTATGAGCAGCGAGTTGACTCAGTGATGTTCAAGAGTGCATGCAATTGCCAGGCACGAAGGCGGTCTTCGACCGCTGGCCCCGCTTGCTGACGCGCGCGGTTGGATTGCGTGACTTCCTCACAGGGTGGAGGGCTTACAGGGCGCGCGCATTCCCGGCTGTGTTGTGGTTAGCTTCATCCAAAAAACGAGAGCCGCACCGATTTTCGGTGCGGCTCTCGTTAAGGCTGTTGCGAAACTAGTTGGCGGCCTCGGGTTGCTGTGCCGCAGGCTGCGCAGGAGCAGCTTCGGCGTTGCCACCACCGCCAGCGTTGCCACCACCAGCGGCGCCATCACCACCACCGCCACGATTGCCGCCTCCTCCGAAGCCGCCACCGCCACGTCCGCCCCATTCGACTGGTGGGAGCAGGGCAGCGAGGTCGCCGTCACCGGCCAGACCGTTGGGGAACATGGCATTGAAGCCGCCGGCGTCGGTGCCCTCATCGCCGATAATGCTGACAAGAGCCAGCAGCGCGTTGAGGCGAGGATTGGTGGAGAAGTGAATTTTGGAATCCAATTCTTTCAGAGCGCCTTCCTTCCAGACACGAAACTCCTTGGCGGCAGTCTTGAGTTTTTCGTGCTGCTCGGTAAAAGCCTCCGGTGTAGTTGCGGCATCGGCTAGCATCAAGCTTAGCTTGCGCCCTTCTTCGGTTACCGTCAGGCGGTGTTCGGACTGGCTTTTCACAAAGGCGAAGATGAGATCCTGTGTCTCGGCATCCTCTATGCCGGCGCTTTTCATCAGGTATCTCTGACGGTCTTCGCCGCTGACCTGCGCCAATTGCATCTGACGCTGTTGCTGTTGCATCATCTGGCGCTGTTGGTCCATGCGGGTGCGCTGCTCGGGGGTGGCGTTTTTGTAACGCTCCTGCCAACGCTGCTCGAAGTTTTGCCGGCGCTGTTCGGGTGTGAGTTGGTCGTTACGTTCCTGGCGATTTTCGCGCGTCTGTTGGCGGTCTTCCTGGGTGCGTTCGCGCTGGGCGAAGGCGCCTGAGGTTAACACGCTGGTCAAAAGAGTTGCCGCAATCAAGGTTTTTTTGCAATTGGTAAACATGGTCTTCTCTCGCTCAAATGTTGGTCGGTTTGCCGGAGCTAGTTCTGTGCCTATCAATATTAATAGGTGCAAAAGGTGTAATTCGATCCGTTGGGTGCGTTGGCGCCGCCGCTGCAACCGGAGCCGCCACTGGTAACGGCATTCGGTTTGAGCCATTTGACGTGGCCGTCCGCGAAGGAGTACACGCCGCCTTCCAAGTGCCGGCCTTCGCCTCCGCTGCCGTTTCCACTGGTGCGGTTGTAATCCGCTTTTCCGCCCACGCCGTCACCGTTCATGATAGTGTTGGAGGAATAGGCCAGGATCGATTCATTTTGTTGGCCCAGGTTGAAGTTGTAGTAATAGTCGGTAATGTCACCGGTAGCGCTATTGAGGCGCGCATCCAGCGTGGCGTCCGTGGGGGGAGGAGTCGTGGAGCTTGGGCACTGGAAGATTTGTTCGCTTTTGAGATAAGGCTGGAGAACTCCGACCCACCCGTAAGTCGGGCTCGGGTATACGTGGTTGGGAAACAATTCGTCGTAGTCCTGGGTGTACATCCGGGTGCCCAAAGCGATCTGTTTGAGGTTGCTCTGGCAGGTGGCGCGGCGGGCGTTTTCGCGGGCACGGGCGAACACCGGGAAGAGAATTGCCGCCAGGAGAGCGATGATGGCAATTACTACCAAAAGCTCGATGAGGGTGAACCCCCTCGCTGCCGTTTTGCGCGGCTTTGAATGAATGTGCATGATTTCGTCCTGTTAAATTGCTCGGCGAAACAGGGAACGCCTCACCGATTTTTTCGATTTACCCAATAGTAGACCCTCCAGGCCCATAAAAGTTTTTAAATTTTCCGTTAAAAAAGCCATTAATTTCCGAAATTAGTGTCAGGAAATGTATAGTTGCGTTATAGTTGGGGATTTTTTGGAAGGCGGAAGGCTGAATGGGTTGTGCCTGTGGCGTGGATTGTGGGGTTTTAGATCGTTGGGGAATGCCAGACGCGTTGTGAGATCGGCGGCACGGAGGCCACTGCTACGAACCCGGGCACTGAAAGCGGTGCGGGCTTTGCCCGCGATTGTTTTTAAGCGGGCGGGACGCCCGCGCTCCCAGGGGTGAGGCTTTCTGTTTTGGCAGGGGGCTGGCGGCATTTTGGTTTGTGCCGTCAGCCCCCCCGGTTTTTTGGGTTGGCGATTAGCCGGTGGCTTGTTGGACTTTGTCGCCGTCCTTCAAGCCGCTGGTGCCGATTACCACCTTATCCTCGCGGACGACGCCGCCCAAAATCTGGGTTTTGCCGTTGGCGGTGAGGCCGGTTTTTACGGCGCGGCGGTCAATGACGCTGTTTTTGGCGTCGCCGGTAGCCACAAAGACGTAGTCCTGACCTTCTTCATTCACCACCGCTTCCGAGGGCACCGTCAGCGTATTGAAGATCGCTTTGGTGGTGACGCTGGCGCGGGCAAAAGCGCCCGGTGTGAGTTTGCCGCCCTTATCCGGAATGGTGATGCGGACGCGGAACTGGCGCGAGCGTGGATCGGCCACCGGGATGATCTCGGTGACGTTGCCGCGAATTGGCTCGGCGCTTACCGCCGGGACATTTACCTCCACCGGCTGGCTCGGCTCGATTTGGCGGACGTTGGATTCGCTGATGACAGCTTCAAAATACACCGAATCCAACGCCACCAGGTTCATCAGCGTATTGGAGGAGGTGACGGCTTCGCCGGTATCGGCCTGCTTGGTATTAACCACGCCGTTGACCGGCGAATATATCTGCGCGTTACCGAGATTCACGCGAGCCTGCTGCAACTGGGCGGCGGCCGCTTGCACGCCGGCATCGGCGGCCAATACATCCTGGCGCGCCACCGGAATTTGGCTGCGGTTAGCGCGGGCCTGCGAAAGATTGGCGCGGGCGACATCGACTTCTTGCTTGGCAATGCGGGTTGCCTGGCGCGTGATCGGGATTTGCGCCGAATCGGCCCGGGCGGATTCCAGCGCGGCGCGGGCCTGCTGTACGGCTTCGCGGGCGACGCGGGTTTCCTGACGGGTAATGGGAATTTGCGCCAGGTTGGACTGCGCGGTGCGCAGATTTTCCTGAGCCTGGGAAAGTGTGGCCAGGGCCGCGGTTACCTCGCCCTGTGCTACCAGCACGCGGCCTTGCCCGGCCTGCGATTGCAGCAGCTGTGCCTGTGCCTGCTGCACACCTTCTTCGGCCTGCCTGATCTGCTCGTTGGTGGCGCCTTCCTTTACCAGGGACAGGTTCTGGGTGGCTTGATCGAGCTGGGCTTTTGCGACATCGAATTTGGTCTGTGCGGTGTCCAGCGAAGCACGCGCCACGGCGCCGCCTTCGAAAAGGATACGCTGGCGGTTCAATTCCGTTTGGGCGTCGCGCATGTTGGCCTGGGCTACATTGACTTGCGCTTCGGCTTGAGCGATTTCCTGGGCGCGCGAACCACGCCGAACTTCGGCTAAGGCGGCCTGGCGCTGTTCCACCAATGCCTGGGCGGCGGAGATTTCGCCGGCCACCTGCTGCTCTGTCTGTTTTTCGCTGGTGCGCGCCTGGCTGAGCCTGGCCTGGGCAGTGCGCACGGTTTGCTCCGCCGTGCTCACCGCGCCCTCAGCCTGCTGGCGCTGAACGGGCTCGTTGAGCTGGGCCTGTCGGTAGCGAGCCTGCGAGCTCTGGTAGTTGGCTTCCGCCTGATCAATGGCGGTCAGGGTTTGCTGAACGCGTGCCGGTTCCTGCAAAATGGCCTGGCGGTAACGGGCCACAGAAGAGTTGTAATTGGCTTCGCTCTGCTGGATAGACGAAAGCACCTGCTGGACTTTGCCCGGCAGGCCGGTGGAGGATTGCAAGCGGCGCACCTGGGCACCCTTGAGGTTAGCGAGGGCCTGGGCGACCTGCGCCCGCAGGTCGTCGGTTTCCAGTGAAAGCAAAAGCTGGCCGCGCTGAATGCGGTCGCCTTCCTTCACGTAAACCGCCGCCACGCGCCCCGGAATCTTGGAGCTCAGGTTCACATCCTGGTTGGAGCGCAGTGTTCCGGTTACCAGCAAATTGGAGGAGATGTTGCCCACCGTTGCCGATACGGCACGCACCGTGGGGAGGGCCTCATCTTTCTTGCCATCTCCTTTACCACCGGCTCCGGCTCCGCCACCGCCGCTGCGCATTTTGAAGACGGCGAGCAGAACCAGAATGACGCCGACAGCTATCAGCGCAATCCATTTGGTGCCGCCACCTTTGCTGCGATATTCCACCGATTCGACGGGTGGAACCGGCGAGTTGCTGTTTTGCGAATCGTTCAATGCCATTTACAATCCCAATAAAAAAATATGTTCCAGGATAAAGGGCCCCTTACGGTATAACCCTTATCTCGCCCAGGGGCGAATTCCATTCCAACGTTTTCTTGCTTCTACTTCTCTATTTTTGTTTCGACGGTCCTTCGGCCTTACTTATTGTGGGGAGCATGAAATATGCAACTGCACTGGACAGATTGAAAGTGAAGGGACCTTCCAACGTTCCTGGATTCCCGCCTTCGCGGGAATGACGGCGGGTTTTTCTTGCCGCAGCAGTTGTACAAACAATGCTCTCCATAATAAGCCTTATTTCTCTGTGCTGCTCTGCGCGATATTTTCACGCGGCGTTTGTCGGGAAGCAGCACTTGCAACCCGGGTGCGCACCTTCACAAAAAAGTTCGTCAGGTCGTCGAACAGCGAGTACGCCACCGGCGTTGCCAGCAAGGTCAGCATCAAAGAAAGCGTCTGACCTCCAAAGACCACTGAACCCACGGCGCGGTTGGTGCCGCTGCCGGTGCCGCTGGAGATGACCAATGGAATCATGCCGGCGACGAAAGCCAGCGTCGTCATCAAGATTGGTCTTAACCGGTCGCGATTGGCCTGGATGAGCGCATCGTAGCGATTCATACCAGCTTCTCGAAGCTTGTTGGTGTGGTCAATCTGCAAAATCGCGTTCTTTTTAACCACTCCGAACAGCACCAGGATACCAAGCGCCGAGAAAATATTGATCGATTGCCCCAATATGAAAATTGAAAGCAAGGCGAAGGGCAGTGTCAGCGGCAACGATAGCAAAATCGTGATGGGGTGAAGCCAGCTTTCGAACTGCGCCGCCAGGATCAGATACATGAAGACCAGAGAGAGGCAGATCGCCACGAGAAAGGCCTTCATGGATTTTGCCTGTTCCTTGGCCTGGCCGGCGGGAGCGGCGGAATAGTCCGGCCCTAGCGCCATGTCGTCGACGATTTTTCGTATGCCTGCCGCGATTTCGCCTTCCGAGGCGGTCGGCTTAACATTCGCCAGGAGCATCACGAGTTTCTGACGGTTCAGCCGGTCAATGGTGGTAGGCCCGGTGGAGTATTTGAATTTGACGACCTGGTCCAAATTCACCGTTCCGAGCGTTGACGAGGGCACCGTCAGCAAAGAAATGCCTTCTTCCGTTGTGCGGAATTTTTCTTCGGCGCGAACATGCACTTCGTATTGTTCGCCTGCCTCGTTGTAATCGGTTATTTTCTGGTCGCCACCGACGAGATAGTTCAGGGCACTGGCGACATCGCTGGGAGAAACGCCCAATTGCTGCGCCATTTCGCGGTCGACCACGACGTTTAGTTCGGGCTTGCCCAAAATCAGGCTGGTATCCACGTCCGAAACCCCGGGCAGTTTGGCCATGAGGGGCAGGGCTTTTTCGCTGGCCTTACGCAGCACGTTGAGGTCCGGCCCACTAAGCGCATACTGAATCTTCGCCTGGCCGCGGCGTCCACCGAGGCCGGCGAAAGAGTTAATCGGTACCGCGCTGGCCTGAACACCGGGCGCGACCTGCTGTAATGTTGGGATAAGCTTATCTGAATCAACTGCACGGCATCAAACTGCGATAGAGTCCGCTTTTTGACGTCCTTCATACGCACGAAAATGCTGGACTCGTTCAGGTTGTTATTATCGCCCGCGCTCAGAATGGTGTAATCGACCCATGGGTAAGCGCGCAGCTTGGCGTCGACATAACGCGCCAGTTTGGTGGAAGCATCCAGGCTGGCGCCCTGTGGCAGTTCCATCGAAACTTGGAATTGCGATTCGTCATCGTCCGGCAGAAAGTTGGCGCGCACCATTTTGCTCAGCGGAACCGTAGAAAACAGTACGGCGATGCTGGCCACCACGATCACCCAGCGGTGGGCCAGGCTCCACTTTAAGAGCATGGTGTAAAAGCGGTCGATGGCGGCATAAACCCCGCGATCTTTGGATTGCACATGATCGCCATCTGGCGGTGACCCCGGCAAGTGAGAGCTCTCGTTAAAGGCGCGCCCGGGTTCTGTGTTCTCCCGGGGGCGTTCGTTGGCGTGTGGTGAACGCAGGAACCTGGCACTCAAACTCGGGACCAGCGTAAAGGCGATGAGGAGTGAAACCAGAATCGCGAACGACATGGTCATGCCGAAGGAGTTCATGAAACGGCCCACGATGCCGCTCATGAAAGCCACCGGCAGGAACACCGCTACCAGCGAAAGCGTGGTTGCCATGACGGCGAAACCAATTTCGCGTGTGCCTTCAACCGCCGCTTCGGCGGGCGACATGCCTTTTTCTTCGATGTAGCGGTAAATGTTTTCCAGCACCACGATGGCGTCGTCGATGACGATACCCACGGCCAGTGTCAGCGCCAGCAGGGTAATGAGGTTTAAGGTGAATCCGGCGTAATACATCAAGGCAAACGTCGCGACGATGGAGGTGGGGATGGAGATGGCCGAGATCATCGTCGAACGCCAGTTCCACAGGAAGAACAACACCACGAGCGTGGCCAGAATGGCGCCCACGATGAGATGCTCTTCCACGGAGTGCAGCGACGCTTCGATGTAATCGGACTGGTCGCGCACCACTTTCAAGGCATAACCGCGCTTATTGGCGGTGGGCTCGATATCCGCGAGGCGGGCTTTGACACCTTCGATAACGGCGATGGTGTTGGTACCGCTCTGTTTGGAAATTACGACCTGCACGGTGGGGACACCACTAATTTCCGAGAAGCTGGAGGCCTGGGCAACACCGTCTTCGATGCGCGCCACGTCCGAAAGTTGGACGCGTCCGCCGGCGTCATCGGTGCGCAGCATTATGTTGTTGAAATCTTCCAGCCGGGTTATGCGGCCCAGGGTGCGCAGCGTCAGGGTCTTGTCGGTGCGGTCGATACGTCCGCCGGGAATCTCGACGTTCTGAGCCTGGAGGGCTTTGTTGACGTCGGCCACACTCAGATTAAATGAGCGCAGCTTGTAAGCATCCAGCCATATGTTGATCTGGCGGGCACGGCCGCCGCGAATATCCACCTGGCCGACGCCGGAAACGCTTTCAAAGCGCCGGCGGAGCGTCTTATCGGCCCATTCGGTAATTTCCTTTAGCGGCCGTTTGGCCGTTACCGCAATGGAGACCACGGGGATCTGGGAGGAGTCGAAACGGCGCACCGTCGGCGGGTCAACATCTTCGGGTAGCCGGTTCTGGACGTTGGCGACGCGGTCGCGCACTTCCTGCGTGGCGACATTGACGTCCTTTTCCAGGACGAACTGAATGGAAACCGTAGAGTTGCCTTCGCTGGAATAGGAACGCAGCTCGTCGATGCCGGAGATGGTGTTGACTGCTTCTTCGATTTTATCGGTGATTTCCGATTCGATAGCGTCCGGCGCGGCGCCCGGCTGGGATGTTGTGACGGTCACGGTGGGGAAGTCCACCTGGGGAAAACGGTCTACCCCCAGACGGGAATATCCCACGGTACCCACTACGATAAAGATCAGAATGAGCACGGCGGCCGTCACCGGTCGCCGCACGCAAAGCTCAGCTAGTTTTTGCATGGTCTCGTCTTGTTGTAACTACGGCTTTCTCGTCTGGTCCTCAGTGCAATCGCACTAAGATTTTTTGGCACTTGGATACGAGGCATTGAAATACCTCGCTCCGTGGCCTTCGGCCGGCAGTCCGCCTGCGCGGACTGAAAGCCATCCGATATTGCATTTCCAAAGCATAGGCCCTGGTCTGGCACCCGCTTGCTTACGCGCGCGGTTTTACTTCTTTGTTTTCTCGCGGGCCGCTTCGGCGGCCAGCGCAAGTTGGTAAGCGTCCTGACCTTCCGTGGTTAATACGCCCACGGCGGCGGACAGGTTCGACTGCGCATTGGCGACATCAAAACGCGCGTTAACGGCCTGTTGCTGCGCTAGCAGCAAGGCGGCCTGGGCATCGGTGACTTCGAGTGAGGTCGTGGCGCCGGCTTCATAGCCGAGGCGCGCGGCGCGAAGGGCTTCTTCCGCTGCTTTTACTCCGGCCTCTGAAAGGCGCTCGCGCTTTTGGGCGGCGTCAAGATTTAAAAGCGCCGTCTCGATTTGATTGGCGACTTGCAACTGGGCGTAGTCGTAGTTAGCTTTGGCCTGATCGACGAGCGCCCGCGCTTCGCTGACCTGCGAGCTGGTGCGGCCGCTATCGAACAGGTTTTGCGCCAGCCCCAACCCGAAGGTGAGGGCGAAGCTGCTGAGGGACTCTAGCGGACTGCGGAAGAAAGTCCGCAGGCTGAGACCCAGAGTTGGCTTCTTTCCGGCTTTGGCCACCGCCACATTATGTTGTGCGGCGCTCATGAGTTCGCGGTATTGTTCGCCGGTGGGACGGTTGGCCAGGGCGATGGCATAGAGCGGATCGTTCGATGGGTTATCGAGCGGCACGACGGTCGCGGCCACCGGCACGGTTTCACCGGGTGCGGGCTCGGTGTTGGCCGGCTGCGCGGCAAAAACAAGCTGCGGGATGGGAATGCGCGGCGTCAAGGTTTCGACCGGCACTACCCGCAGCGGAGTTTCGGGCCTGCGCGCCATCAAGATGTTAAGCGCCGCCCGGTATTGCGCCAGGCTGTTGCTGGCATCGACGCGGCGCTGCGCCGCATCCGCCAGGGTGGCATCGGCCCGCAGTACTTCCAGGCGTGCGGCCGCGCCGGCCGCGAAACGCACATTGGCAATGCGAGAGCGCTCCCGCGAAACTTCCAGGTTGCTTTGCTCTACTTCCAGCAATTGCTCGCCGCGCAGGATGTTGAGATAGGTTTCGATGGCGGTGCGCACCAGGTCTTGCGTGATCTGCAAGGTCTGGGCAGCCTGGGCGCGCGCATTGGCTTCGGCGGCGCGCTTGCTGTTGCGAACCCGTCCACCGGAATATATGGGGAGAGAACCGTTGATCGTCAAATCTTCCGAGCGGTCAAAGCCGAATAGCTGCCGGTCGCTGGAGGTAAAGTCGAAGTTATTGTTGTTGCCGTTATTGATGTTACCGCTGGAGCCGGTGCTGTTGCCGTAGTTGCGGTTGAGTTCGCCATTTGCGGTGAGGCCAAGCTGCGGGCCGCCATCGGCTTTGGCGATGCCAATGCGTGCCCGGGCGGCGCGCAGAGCGGCGCGGGCGCCTTCGCGCTGGGGATATTTCTGAATGACCTCGGCCAGCGCTTGGATCAGCGAAATCTCCGGGACGCCCTGCGCGGCCAGATTACGCGCATCGGCCAGTGTTGGGCCGGTATCCACCGGCGTGCTGGTGATATCCGCGCCGCGAATCTTAGTAAGGTCCGGCGCTTCTATGGTGCCGGCCACCGGCGTGGCGACGTCCGTAGACGCGCCGTTTTGTGCATAAGCGGGCAGGCATATGCCGGCTGCCACCACATACAAAAAGATTCTAGCCTTCATTATTTCTGACATCCTTCAGGCAGCATGGGGTCTGCCTTGGCGACATTTTCGAGCAGGCGGGCCAGCAGGTCCACCAGCGTTTGTTGTTCTTCCGGCGACAGGTTGGAGCAGTGCGCGAAAGCGTGTTTACGCATATCGTCCCGCACCCTGAGCCAGTTTTTCTCACCCTTGGCCGTAATCGCGATACGCGTCACACGCCGGTCTTTCGCGTCAACTTTGCGTTGCACGAAACCATCGCGCTCCAAACGGTCGATGATGCCTGTCAGCGGCGCTTTGGACATCATGAGCCGGTGGCACAGATCCGAATGGGTGATGCCTTCCTTGCCACAGTTGGTGATGCAGCAAAGCGCGCGAAACTGCGGCAGGGTCATGCCATGGTGCTCACATTCGCGGTTGGCGGTGCGTTCGAGCACGCAGGACAACAAAAAAATGTGAAAGACGATGGCGGGGGCAATCGGCAGGTCTTCCACATCCTCTTTGGCACCCGGCGGGGCCATGCGCCGCATGAACTCCTTCACCGATGAAAAACGATGATCGTCTTCATTGGTGAGGCATGGTTTGCTGTTACGGGTGGAACTTGGCATCGAGTGTGGCGTACAGGAGTGGAGAAGCCTGACAATACAATTAGTTCTTGTAAGAACTAATTTAGTGCAAAGAATGCGCCAAGTCAAGGACCACTTTCTTCACAAATTGGAATAGGAGTCCCCAACTGAAGCGGATATAATCTTTTTTGCCGGGTAATTAAGAGGTAAAAATCGCGCTTTTATCACGCCTATGTCAATGATTCAAATTAAAAACGTCACCAAGAGATATCGCGAGCTGACCGCGGTGCGCGATCTTAACCTTGAAATCCAAAAAGGTGACGTTTTCGGCTTTATCGGGCCTAACGGAGCCGGCAAAACCACTACCATCAAGATACTGGCAACTTTGTTGGAACCCTCCACCGGCTCGGCCTATGTGGATGGCATCGACGTGGTGCGTCACCCGCTGGAAGTGCGCCGCCTGATTGGCTACATGCCGGACTTTTTTGGCGTGTATGACGACGTAAAAGTGTGGGAATACCTCGATTTTTTTGCCGCTGCCTACAAAATACCCGCTAACAAGCGCAAAGCCATTATCGACGACGTTTTAGAGCTCACCGATTTGACCGGCAAGCGGGAAGCCTATGTGGAAAGCCTTTCCCGTGGCATGAAACAGCGGCTTTGCCTGGCGAAAACGTTGGTGCATGACCCGAAAGTATTGCTTTTGGATGAACCGGCCTCCGGCCTGGACCCGCGCGCGCGTATTGAATTTCGCGCCTTGCTGAAAGAATTGAAAGCGATGGGGAAGACAATCTTCGTGTCTTCACACATCCTGCCGGAGCTGGCGGATTTTTGTAACGTCGTCGGCATTATGGAGCAGGGCAGGCTGGTTGTCACCGGTAACGTCAATGACATTGTGCAAAAGCTGGAAGGCCATATCGTCCTGGAAGCCCGCCTGGCCGGGAACGAAGAAACCGGCGCCAACGGCGCGCGCG
>JADMIO011485921.1_pt1 | contig 17392 bp, 18 predicted proteins | sample 8958161 | NCBI WGS metagenome assembly JADMIO01 (sample SAMN16585339, study PRJNA669376) | soil metagenome | isolation source: Crop rotation soil | place: USA: Cullars Rotation, Alabama | collected 2011
CCCGCCACTGGGCGCGCATGGTCTCGCCCTCATAGAGAGCAAAAACGATATTGGTATTGCCGGCATCGATCGCGAGCAGCATCAGAAGAACACCTCGCCGGCAGCAATGGCGCGCACGCCGGTCTCTTCTTTGAGCAACAACGCGCCGGAGGCATCGATGCCTTCGAACACGCCAGCCCGCGTTTCATGGGGCAGCCGCGCCGTGATCGGCGAGCCAAGCCCGCTGGCCCGCTTCAGCCAGGCCGTACGCAAAGTCTCGAAGCCCTTTTCCATCCAGGCATCATACCAATGGGCGAAACGGGCGGCGAGCAGGGTCAGAGCCTGATCGCATGACGGTGTTGCAACACCGAGTTGCGGCAGGGAAGTGGCCGGAAAGGCCGTATCTTCGGGATGGTGCGCCAGATTCACGCCAATACCGATGGCCAGCCAGGCTTTGTTGTCTTTCTGGGCGCCACCTTCCAGCAAGATACCGGCGATCTTCCGCCCCTCGGCCAGTACATCATTGGGCCATTTAACCGTAACGGCAGCGGCGGGCGCGAAGTACCGCACCATTTCGGCAGCCGCCAATGCGGCGGCAAAAGAGAGCTGACCCGTCACCGCTTGCGATGCGTCCGGCCGCAGCAGCAAGGTGGCGGCGAGATTGCCTGCGGGCGTATCCCAGGCCCGGCCACGGCGGCCGCGTCCCGCCGTCTGGCGCGCGGCCATGATCCACAGCGGACCCACTTCGCCCGTTTCGGCCAGGCGGCGCGCTTCCTCATTGGTGGAATCGAGTTCGGCATAGTCCTTCCGGCGATAACCGGCAGGCCAAGCGGTCAAGGGATCAGCGCTTTCGCGGCGGCGTCAGCGGCGGTGATCACCGGCGAGGCGGCAACGATGAAGAACAACGCCACCACCATGGACAGAACCAGGATCGAGCGGATGCCGAAGCCGGAGACCGGATCGAAAGCCTCCACGGGTTCGTCGAAGAACATCACCTTCACCAGACGCAGATAGTAAACCAGCCCTATGGCGCTGGCGAGCACGCCCAGCACGGCCGGCACCACCAGCCCCGCCTGCATCGCGGCCAGGAAGACATAGAATTTGGCGAAGAAGCCGGCCAGCGGCGGCAGGCCAGCCAGGCTCAGAAACAGGATCGCGAAAATGACGGCCAAGGTGAGGTCGTTGCGCGCCAGGCCTGCCAGATCGGAAATATTCTCCGTCGCATGGCCCTTGCGCCGCATCGCCTGGATGGCGGCAAAGACGCCAAGGTTGGTGAAGACATAGATGGCCAGATAGATCAGCACGCCCCGCGCGCCCAGCGAGGTGCCGGCGGCTAGGCCCAGCAGCGCATAGCCCATATGGCCGATGGAGCTGTAGGCCATCAGGCGCTTGATGTTCTTCTGGCCGATGGCGGCGATGGCGCCCAGCGCCATGCTCAGCACCGAGATGAAGACGATGATCTGCCGCCACTGATGCAGCAGGTCCGGGAACGGCGTCAGGATGGCGCGCAGGAACAGGCACAGCGCCGCGACCTTGGCGGCGGTGGCGAAAAAGGCGGTGACCGGCGTTGGCGCACCTTCATAAACGTCCGGCGTCCACATATGGAACGGGACGGCCGAAACCTTGAACGCCAGACCCGAGATCAAAAAGACGATGCCGAAGATCACACCCAGCCCATGGACACCATGCACGGACGTCGCAATCGCGGCGAATTGGGTGGAGCCGGTGAAGCCATAGATCAGCGAGATGCCGTAGAGCAGCATGCCGGAGGACAGCGCCCCCAGGACGAAATATTTCAGGCCCGCCTCGGTGGACCGCAGATGGTCGCGGTTGAAGGCGGCCAGCACGTACAGCGCCAGCGACTGCAGCTCCAACCCCATATAAAGCGACAGGAAGCTGGAAGCCGAGACCATCAGCATCATGCCCAAGGTCGCCAGCAGCATCACCACCGGCAACTCGAAACGGGAAAGCTGGATGGAGGTGAAGAATTCATCCGCCAGCAGGATGGAAAGCGCCGCGCCGACCAGGATCAGGATCTTGGCGAAGCGCGAGAAACCGTCAGCCACGAAAGCGCCGTGGAACGCGCCCGCTTGCTCCGGCCCCATCACCACAGCAGCTCCGGCGGCGATGAGCAGCAGGATCGCGCCCCAGCCGATGAAAGGCAGCGGCCTTTCGCTGCCGGGCGGCGTGCCGGGCGGGCTGCCCAGCACCGCACCCGCCAGCAACAGAACCATCGCGCCGACCGCGACGATCAACTCGGGCAGAAGGACCAGAAGATCGGCCTGAAGATTCACCGTTCTTCTCCTTGGGCCGCAGCCACTTTCTTCTCATGCGCAAGCGCCTGCGCCGCCTTGGTGTCGCTGACCAGCTTGGCCACGGCCGGCGTGGTCACGTCCAGCACCGGCCTGGGATAGACGCCCAGCGCGATGGTGATCACCACCAGCGGCGCCAGGATGGCAATTTCGCGGGCCGTCAGATCCTGAATGGCCTGCAGGCTCGGCTTGACCAGCGCCCCGAAGATGATGCGGCGATAGAGGAACAGGGCATAGGCCGCCGACAGGATCACGCCGGTGGCGGCGAAGATCGCGATCCAGCTGTTGTGCAGGAAGGCGCCCAGCATGGTGAGGAATTCGCCGATGAAGCCCGACGTGCCCGGCAGGCCGACATTGGCCAGGGTGAAGACCATGAAACAAGCCGCATAAATCGGCATGCGGTTGACCAGGCCACCATAGGCGGCGATCTCGCGGGTATGGATGCGGTCATAGACCACGCCGACACAGAGGAAGAGCGCGCCCGAGACCACGCCGTGGCTCAGCATCTGGAAGATGCCGCCTTCCACGCCCTGATGGGTGACGGTGAAGATGCCCATGGTGACAAAGCCCATATGCGCCACCGACGAATAGGCGATCAGCTTCTTCATGTCCTCCTGCGCCAGGGCGACCAGCGAGGTGTAGATGATGGCGACGATGGACATGGTGAAGACCAGCGGCGCGAACATCTCCGACGCGGCCGGGAACATGGGCAAGGAGAAGCGCAGGAAGCCGTAACCGCCCATCTTCAACAGAATGCCGGCCAGGATGACCGAACCGGCGGTGGGCGCTTCGACATGGGCGTCCGGCAGCCAGGTATGGACCGGCCACATCGGCATCTTGACCGCGAAGCTGGCGAAGAAGGCCAGCCACAGCCAGGTCTGCATGGCGGCGGGGAAGTGCGCGTTCGCCAGCAGGTCCGCGATATCGGTGGTGCCGCTGTACCAGTACATGCTCATGATCGCGAGCAGCATCAGCACCGAACCGATGAAGGTGTAGAGGAAGAACTTGAAGCTGGCATAGACGCGCCGCTTGCCGCCCCAGATGCCGATGATCAGGAACATCGGGATCAGGCCGCCCTCGAACAGCACATAGAACAACACCAGATCGAGCGCGCAGAACACGCCGATCATCATGGTCTCCAGCACCAGGAAGGCGACCATGTATTCGGCGACGCGATGCTCGACGCTTTCCCAGCTGGCGGCGATGCAGAAGGGCATCAAGCCGGCGGTCAGCACCACGAACAGCATGGAAATGCCGTCCACGCCCATGTGGTAGGAGATGCCGCCGCCCAGCCAGTCATGCTTTTCGACCAGCTGGAAGCCCGGATTGGACGGATCAAAGCCCGCCCAGACCATCAGCGACAGCGCGAACGTGACGATGGTAGTGATCAGCGCGATCCAGCGCGCGCTGCCGGCCGACGGCAGCAGCAGAATGGCCGCGGCGCCGATCAAGGGCACAAAGGTGACAAGGGACAGCAACGGCAGGTTCACAGCGCGCCTCCCGTCATCTGATAGACAAACCAGGTGGCCAGCGCCACCACGCCCAGCAGCATCGCCAGGGCATAGTGATAGACGTAGCCGGTCTGCAGCCGCACCGCGCCGCGGGAGGCATCCAGAACCCGCGCGGCGATGCCGTCGGGGCCCAGGCCGTCAATGATGGTGCCATCGCCGAACTTCCACAGGAAGCGGCCCAGCATCATGGCGGGGCGCACAAACAGGAAGTCGTAGAGCTCGTCGAAGTACCACTTGTTATAAAGGAACAGGTAGAGCAGCCCGCGGCGGTCGGCCAGCTTCTTCGGCAGGTCGGGATGCAGGATGTAATAGTAATAGGCGACCAGGAAACCGATGATGGTGACGGTCAGCGGCGCCAGCTCAACCCAAACCGGCAGATGGCCTTCCTCGCCCGCACCCACAAAGACCGAGGCGCGCCAGAATTCATGCGCGCCCTCGCCAATGAAGTAGTGGAAGAAGGCGATACCGGCGAATACCGCGCCGGTCGCCAGCAGCGCCAGCGGTACCAGCATCACCTTCGGAGATTCGTGAATCTCTTCCAGCCGTGGCGCGTGATGTTCGTGATGGTCGTCGTGCCCGGCATCGGGCTCGTCATGAGCATGGGCCGCGCCGGCATGTTCCAGATGCTGATGATGCTGACTCATTTCTTGGCCGCGATAGCGGCCATGGAAAGTCATCAGGAACTGGCGCCAGCTATAGAAGCTGGTCATGCCCGCCGCGATCACCAGCAGGGTGAAGGCGTAGGTCGCCATGCCGGTATGGCCGCCATAGGTGGCGTTGATGATGGCGTCCTTGGAATAGAAGCCGGCCAGGCCGATGCCGAGATAGGGAATGCCCACCCCGGTCAGCGCCAGATTGCCGATCAGCATCATCGCCCAGGTGAAGGGAATGGCGCGGGCCAGGCCGCCCATCTTCCGCATGTCCTGCTCGTGATGCATGGAATGGATCACCGCGCCGGCCGAAAGGAACAGCAACGCCTTGAAGAAGGCATGGGTGAAGAGATGGAACATGGCCGCGTTGTAGGCACTGACGCCGGCGGCGGCGAACATGTAGCCCAGCTGCGAACAGGTTGAATAAGCGATCACCCGCTTGATGTCGTTCTGGAAGAGGCCCACCGACGCGGCGAAGAACGCCGTGGTGGCGCCGATGAAAGTGACGAACTCCAGCGCCACGGGCGAAAGCTGGAACATGGGCGAGCAGCGGCAGACCAGAAACACGCCGGCGGTCACCATGGTTGCGGCATGGATCAGGGCCGAGACCGGCGTCGGGCCTTCCATGGCGTCCGGCAACCAGGTGTGCAGGCCCAGCTGGGCCGACTTGCCCATCGCGCCCACGAACAGGAGCAGGCAGAGGGTGGTCAGGATGTCGACGCTATGGCCGGCGAAGATGAAGTTCTTGCCGACAAAGCTCGGCGCGGCCTGGAACACCGCATCGAAATCGAGCGTGCCGAACACCGCCCAGACACCAAAGATGCCCAGCGCGAAGCCGAAGTCGCCGACGCGGTTGACGATGAAGGCCTTGATGGCGGCGGCGTTGGCCGATGGGCGCGTATACCAGAAGCCGATCAAGAGATACGAGGCCAGGCCCACCCCTTCCCAGCCGAAGAACAGCTGCAGGAAGTTGTTGGCCGTCACCAGCATCAGCATGGCGAAGGTGAACAGCGACAGATAGGAGAAGAAGCGCGGACGATGCGGGTCCTCGGCCATGTAGCCGATGGAGTAGAGGTGCACCAGCGAGGAGACGCCCGTCACCACCACCAGCATCACCGCCGTGATGGTGTCGATCCGCACCGTCCAGTCCGCCGAGAACTGGGCGGAATGTATCCAGGGCAGGATGGGCAGAATGTATTTGTGGCCCTGCAGCGCCACGTCGTTGAATGCCACCACCGAAAGGGCGGCCGAGGCGAACAAGAGACCCGTGGTCAGCAGCTCGCTGGCCCGGTTGCCGATGATGCGGCCGAACAGGCCGGCGATGGCGCTGCCGACCAGGGGCATAAAGACGATTGCCGCGTAAAGCGCCGAGTTCATGTCGCGCCTAGCCCTTCATCACATTGACGTCCTCAACCGCGATGGTGCCGCGGTTGCGGAAATAGACCACCAGAATGGCGAGGCCGATGGCAGCCTCCGCCGCGGCCACGGTGAGCACGAACAGGGCAAAAACCTGCCCCACCAGATCGCCCAGATAGGCCGAGAAGGCGACGAAATTGATGTTCACCGCCAAGAGGATCAGCTCCACCGACATCAGGATGATGATGATGTTCTTGCGGTTGAGGAAAATGCCCACCACGCCGATGGTGAAGAGGATGGCGGCGACGGTCAGATACTGGGTCAGGCCGATCTGCATCTTAAGCCCCCTGCCCCGGCTTGATCTCGACCATATCCACGGCCATCGCCTTGGTGCGGGCGTTCTGCTGCGGGATGGACTGGCGGCGCACGCCGGGCCGCGAGCGCAGGGTCAGCACAATGGCGCCGATCATGGCGACCAGCAGCACCAAGCCCGCGATCTGGAAGTAATAGACGTAATCCGTATAGAGGATGCGCCCGAGCGCTTCGGTATTGGTGATGCCGGCGGGCGTGGCGCTGGCCTTGGCGGCGATGGCGGCGGGCTTCAGCACCCAGACGCTGCCGGCCATCACCAGCTCGGCCACCAGGATCAGCCCGATCAGAAGACCGAAGGGCAGATATTGCAGCGCGCCCTTCTTCAGTTCGGAGAAGTCGATGTCCAGCATCATGACCACGAACAGGAACAGCACGGCGACGGCGCCGACATAGACCACGACCAGGATCATCGCCAGGAACTCCGCTCCCAGCAGCACGAACAGGCCGGCGGCATTGAAGAAGGCCAGGATCAGGAACAGCACCGAATGGACAGGATTCTTCGACCCGATCACCATGATCGAGGACGCGATCAGGATCGCGGAGAAGAAATAGAAGGCGAGTGCTGCTAACATCCTATCTTTCAATCCCCTCATGCTTCGACAAGCTCAGCATGAGGATTTTCCCCTTCCCCTCACCCTGAGCTTGTCGAAGGGTGAGGAGACAATTTCCTATCTATAAGGCGCGTCCAGTTCCAGGTTGCGGGCAATCTCCGGCTCCCAGCGGTCGCCGTTGGCCAGCAATCGGGCCTTGTCGTAGTACAGCTCTTCGCGGGTTTCGGTGGCGAATTCGAAATTGGGGCCTTCCACGATGGCGTCCACCGGGCAGGCTTCCTGGCAATAGCCGCAGTAAATGCACTTCACCATGTCGATGTCATAGCGGGTGGTGCGGCGCGAACCGTCATCGCGCGGCTCCGCTTCAATCGTGATGGCCTGGGCCGGGCAGATCGCCTCGCACAGCTTGCAGGCGATGCAGCGTTCCTCGCCATTGGGATAGCGGCGCAGCGCATGTTCGCCGCGGAAGCGGGGCGACAGCGGGCCCTTCTCGAAGGGATAGTTCAAGGTCGCCTTGGGCGCGAAGAAATAGCGCATCGAGAGGACGAAGCTCTTGATGAACTCCACGAAGAAGATCTGGCGCGCGGTGCGGTCGAAATCAGCCATGGCGGCCTCTTAAAAGATATGCGGCAGGTGGGGACGGACGAACAGGACCCAGCCCGCCGTCAGCACCACCCAGATAAGTGATGTCGGAAGAAACACTTTCCAGCCCAGACGCATCAGCTGGTCGTAGCGGTAGCGCGGCACCATCGCCTTCACCATCGCCATCATGAAGAAGAGGAAGGCCAGCTTGGCCAGGAACCAGAATATTCCCAGCGCCGGAATGTTCAGCGGCCAGATATTGATCGGCGACAGCCAGCCGCCCAGGAACAGGAGGCTCATCAGGCCGCAGAGCAGCATGACGTTCATGTACTCGGCCAGGAAGAACAGCAGGAAGGGGCCGGAGGAATATTCGACAAAGAAGCCGGCTACCAGTTCGGATTCCGCTTCCAGAAGATCGAAGGGCGGGCGCTGGGTTTCGGCCAGGGATGAGATGAAGAAGATCACCAGCATCGGGAACAGGATGGAGAAGACGTTCCAGTTCAGCAGCGCGAAGACGTGGCTGCTTTCCTGCGACCGCACGATCTGGGAAACATTCAGCGAGCCGGCGAACAGCAGCACGGTGATGATCACAAACCCAATCGAGACCTCGTAGGACACCATCTGGGCGGCGGCGCGCAGCGCCGACAGGAAGGGATATTTGGAATTGGAGGCCCAGCCCGCCATCACCGTGCCGTAGACACCCAGCGACGACACCGCGAACAGGTAAAGAATACCGACATTGATGTCGGCCACGACCCAGCCCTTGTTGAAGGGGATCACGGCCCAGGCGATGAAGGCCACCATCACGCTGACCAGCGGGGCCAGGAAGAAGATCACCTTGTTGGCGCCGGCCGGGACGATGACTTCCTTGAGCAGGAACTTCACCGCGTCCGCGAGGGTCTGGAACAGGCCGAAGGGGCCGACCACGTTGGGGCCGCGGCGCATCTGCACCGCTGCCCAGATCTTGCGATCCGCCAGGATCACCGCGGCGACGCCCAGCATCAGCACCAGACAGATCACCAGGATGAACACCGATTGGCCGATGAACCAGGCCCAGCCGTAGGGCAATCCAACACCTTGCAGGAGGGGGATCAGCGCCATGCCCTACTCCGCCGCGATCTTCGCCGCGCCGTACACCAGTTCCTGGCTGCACTTTGCCATGGTCTCGCTGGCGCGCGCGATCGGGTTGGTCAGGTAATAGTCCTTGATGGCATAGGCGACCGGCGCGCCATCCAGCGGACCGGACTCGCCTACCGCGCCCCACACACTGGCCGAGGTCTCGGCATGCACCGGCGCCGCGTTCAGGTCGGCGAAATGGGTAACGTCCGTCTCCAGCGCCTTGAGCAACTGAAGCCGGTCGTCATACGGCAGCTTCACGCTCAGCACATCGGACAGCGCCCGGATGATGGCCCAGTCTTCCTTGGCCTCGCCCGGCGGGAAGGCGGCGCGGCGCGCCCGCTGCACCCGGCCCTCGAAGTTGGTGTAGAGCCCGTCCTTCTCGGTATAGGCGGCGCCGGGCAGGATCACATCGGCATTGTGGGCGCCGGCATCGCCATGGCTGCCCTGATAGACGACAAAGGCGCGGCCCAGATGGCTGACGTCGAACTCATCGGCGCCCAGCAGATAGATAAAGTCGATCTCGCCTTTCTGGGCCCCGTCCACGATCCCGGCCACATCGCGACCGCCCTGCCCCGGCAAAAAGCCCAGGTCCAGCGCCGCCACGCGCGACGCGGCGGTGTGCAGGATGTTGAAGCCGTTCCAGCCGCCTTCGGCATGGGTGCCGGCGGGGCCGATCATGCCGGTATCGGCGGCGATCTTGGCGGCGAGCTTCAGGATGGCGGCGCCGTCCTTGCGGGTCAGCACGCCAGCGCCCAGCACGATCATCGGCCGCTTGGCGTCGGTCAGCACTTTGGCAAAATCGTGCTTGCCATTGGCGATCTGTTCCAGCGCGGAAATCTCGGTGCCCAACCATTGCACGGGATAGGTCAGATCGACCTGCGGGCCGATGCTCGCCACCTTCACGCCAGAGGCCAGCCAGGCCTTGCGGATGCGGGCGTTCAGCACCGGCGCGTCCCAGCGCGGATTGGCGCCCACCAGCAGGATGGCGTCGGCGGCTTCCACGCCCATGATGCCGGAATTGAACAGATAGGTCTGGCGCGAGCCGCCGCCGATCTTGCTGCCATCCTGGCGGCAGTCGAGATTGGTGACGCGCAGCGCCGCCATCAGGTCCTTCAGCGCCTTGATCTCTTCCGCCGCGGCCTGGTCGCCGACAATGGCCGCCATCTTGGCGGGCGAGGTGCCGCGCACCTTGTCCGCGATGGCCGCGAAGGCCTCTGCCCAACTGGCAGGCTTCAGCTTGCCATTGACGCGGATGTAAGGCCGGTCCAGCCGCTGGCGCGAGAGCCCGTCACAGGCATGACGCGCCTTGTCGCTGATCCATTCCTCGTTCACTTCCTCGTTCAGGCGCGGCAGCACGCGCATCACCTGCGGCCCGCGCGTGTCGACGCGGATGTTGCAGCCCTGCGCGTCCATCACGTCCACGCTTTCGGTCTTGCGCAGCTCCCAGGGGCGGGCATTGAAGGCATAGGGCTTGCTGGTCAGCGCGCCGACCGGGCACAGGTCCACCACATTGCCGGAGAGTTCGGAAGCGAACGCCTTCTCCAGATAGGTGGTGATCTCCATGTCCTCGCCGCGGCCCGTCGCGCCCAGATCGGGGACGCCGGCGACTTCGGTGGCGAAGCGCACGCAGCGGGTGCACTGGATGCAGCGGGTCATGATGGTCTTGACCAGCGGCCCCATATATTTGTCTTCAACCGCCCGCTTGTTCTCGTTGAAGCGGTGGAAGGCGGCGCGGCCATAGCCCATCGCCTGGTCCTGCAGGTCGCATTCCCCACCCTGGTCGCAGATCGGGCAATCCAATGGATGATTGATCAGCAGGAATTCCATCACGCCCTCGCGCGCCTTGCGGGCGTAAGGGCTGGTGGTGTTGATCTTGGCCGGCGTGCCATCCTTGTTGGGGAAGATGTCCTTCACCTGCAGCGCGCAGCTTGCCTGAGGCTTGGGCGCGCCCACCCATTCCACCAGGCACATGCGGCAATTGCCGGCGACCGACAGACGCTCGTGATAGCAGAAGCGCGGGATCTCGGCGCCGGCCTGCTCGCAGGCCTGCAGCAACGTGATCGTCTCGTCCGCTTCAATTTCCTTGCCGTCAACGATCAGCTTGCGGGTGGCCATGTCTTACTCCGCCGCCATCTTGGAGAAATCGGCGATACGCTTTTCGATCTCGGGGCGGAAATGCCGGATCAGGCCCTGGATCGGCCAGGCCGCGGCATCGCCCAGCGCGCAGATGGTGTGGCCTTCGATCTCCTTGCTGACTTCCTGCAACAGGTCGATCTCCGCCACCTTGGCGTCGCCCTTCACCATGCGGGTCATCACCCGCCACATCCAGCCTGTGCCTTCGCGGCAGGGCGTGCACTGGCCGCAGGACTCGTGCTTGTAGAAATAGGCCAGCCGCTGGATCGCCTTGATCACATCGGTGGACTTGTCCATCACGATCACCGCTGCCGTCCCTAAGCCCGACTGCACGGCTTTCAAACTGTCGAAATCCATCAACACGTCATCGCAGATGGATTTGGGCAGCAGCGGCACCGAAGCGCCGCCCGGAATCACGGCCAAGAGATTGTCCCAGCCGCCGCGCACGCCGCCGCAATGCCGGTCGATCAGCTCGCGCAGCGGGATGCCCATCTCTTCTTCCACATTGCAGGGCTTGTTCACATGGCCCGAAATGCAGAAAACCTTGGTGCCGGTATTGTTCGGACGGCCGATGCCGGCGAACCAGTCGGCGCCACGGCGAATGATGGTGGGCGCCACCGCGATGCTCTCGACATTGTTGACGGTGGTGGGGCAGCCATAAAGCCCGACATTGGCCGGGAATGGCGGCTTCAGGCGCGGCTGACCCTTCTTGCCTTCCAGAGATTCCAGCAGCGCGGTTTCCTCGCCGCAGATGTAAGCGCCGGCGCCATGGTGGACATAGAGATCGAAGTCCCAGCCATGGATGTTGTTCTTGCCGATCAGGCGGGCGGCATAGGCTTCGTCCACAGCGCGCTGCAGCGCTTCCTTCTCGCGGATGAACTCGCCGCGCACATAGATGTAACAGGCGTGCGCCCGCATCGCGAAGCTGGCAACCAGGCAGCCTTCCACCAGGGTATGCGGATCGTGCCGCATGATGTCCCGGTCCTTGCAGGTGCCCGGCTCGGATTCGTCGGCATTGACCACCAGGTAATGCGGACGCTCCTTGATTTCCTTTGGCATGAAGGACCATTTCAGGCCCGTCGGGAAACCCGCGCCGCCGCGGCCGCGCAGGCCCGACTTCTTCATGATGTCGACGATGGCCTCGGGCCCAAGCTCCAGGATGGCCTTGGTATTATCCCACTGGCCGCGCTTTTTCGCGCCTTCCAAACCGGGGTCCTGGAAGCCATAGAGATTGGTGAAGATACGGTCTTTATCCGACAGCATTACGTGGCTGCTCCCGGCGGTTTCTGAACAGGGGCTTCGCGGTCGCTGGCGCCTTTCTTGGGCGCCTTGCCTTCCGCATCGGTATTCGCTGCAGGCTCGGGCACCTGCTTGTGGTATTTGCCGATCATCGAGCCATCATAAAGCGCAGCATCGGTCAGGCTGGTGACGCCGCCTTGCGGCTCCGACGAACGGCGGCCGTTAGAGGGCCCGGGCTTGATCGTCTTGCCGGCGCGCAAGTCGGCGATGATCTGCTCGGTGACGGGCCCGTCAATGTCTTCGTAGAAGTCGTTGCCGATCTGCAGCATCGGCGCGTTCACGCAGGCGCCCAGGCATTCCACTTCCATCCAGCTGAACTTGCCGTCGGCCGAGACCGTGTGCTGATGAGGATGAATGTGCTTCTTGCAGGCGCTGACCACGGCATCGGAGCCGCGCAGCCAGCAGGGCGTGGTAGTGCAGACCTGAACCAGCCAGGTGCCGACGGGCTCCAGATTGAACATGGTGTAGAAGGTCGCCACCTCCAGCACCCGGATAAACGGCATCGACAGCATCTTGGCGATGCTCTCGACCATGGGATGGGTGACCCAGCCTTCCTGCTCCTGGCCGCGCCAGAGCAGCGAGATCACGGCCGAGGCCTGACGGCCCGGCGGATATTTGGCGATGGTCATCTTGGCCCATTCCGCATTCTCCGCGCTGAAGGCGAAGCTCGGGGGCTGGATTTCCGGCGGGGCGAGGCGGCGCAGCGACATGTTACTTTGCGAAGTCCACGCGGGCGATCAGCCCGTCCTTGAAGGTGTAGATGGCGATGATTTCAAATTGTTCGCCGCCGGGCGCGCGGATCACCAGTTCGTGATCCACCACGGTGTTGCCGACGGCGATGCGGTTCTTGAGGACGGCCTTGTTTTCGGGGAACTGGGCGAAGGCCTTGGCGTAGCGCGCCTTGATGGCGTCCCGGCTGGTTTCGGTCGGCGTTCCATTCAGGCCCGAGACAACGCAGTCCGGCGCGAAGAACGAGACATATGCGTCCAGGTCCTGGGCGTTGTAGGCGTCCAGCTGCTTGCTCGCGATGTCGATGTTCGGATTGCTCTGCACGGTCACCGGTCCACCTCGCCGAACACGATGTCGAGCGAGCCCAGCACCGCGGAAACGTCGGCCAGCATGTGGCCCTTGCACATGTAATCCATCGCCTGCAGATGCACGTAGGACGGCGCACGGATCTTGCAGCGGTACGGCTTGTTCGAGCCGTCGGCCACCAGATAGACGCCGAACTCGCCCTTGGGCGCTTCCACCGCGGCATAGGCTTCACCGGCGGGCACATGGAAGCCCTCGGTATAAAGCTTGAAGTGATGGATCAGCGCTTCCATCGAGGTCTTCATCTCGCCCCGGCGCGGCGGCACGACCTTGCTGTCGGTGGAGACGACCGGACCGGACGGCATCTTCTCGATGCACTGGCGCATGATCTTGGCGGACTCGCGCATCTCTTCCATGCGCTGGACATAGCGATCGTAATTGTCGCCGTTCTTGCCGATGGGGATTTTGAAATCCAGCTCGTTGTAGCACTCGTAAGGCTGGCTGCGCCGCAGGTCCCAATGCACGCCCGTCGAGCGGATCATCACCCCCGACATGCCCCACATCTCCGCTTCCGCGCGGGTCAGGACCCCGATGTCCACGTTGCGCTGCTTGAAGATGCGGTTCTCGGTGAGCAGAGTCTCGATATCGTCCAGCACCGTCAGGAAGTGATCGCAGAACTTCAGGATGTCCTCGGCCAGGCCCGGCGGCAGATCCTGATGCACGCCACCCGGGCGAAAATAGTTGGCATGCAGGCGCGAGCCCGAGACGCGCTCATAGAAAACCATCAGCTTTTCGCGTTCCTCAAAGCCCCACAGCGGCGGGGTCAGCGCGCCCACGTCCATCGCCTGGGTGGTCACATTGAGAAGATGGTTGAGGATGCGGCCGATCTCGGAGAACAGCACGCGGATATATTGGCCGCGCGCAGGGACCGCCAGGCCGATCAGCTTCTCGATGGCCAGGCAGAAGCCATGCTCCTGGTTCATCGGCGCCACATAATCCAGCCGGTCGAAGTACGGAATCGCCTGCAAGTAGGTCTTGTGCTCGATCAGCTTCTCGGTGCCGCGATGAAGCAGACCGATATGCGGGTCGACGCGGGTGACGATTTCGCCATCCAGGTCCAGGATCAGGCGCAGCACGCCATGGGCCGCCGGATGCTGCGGCCCGAAATTGATGGTCAGCTGCGGGTCGTCGGAAATATGACCCTGTTTGTTATCGAGGGTTACCGTGGTCATGGCTTCTTCCCCGGATCGCCGGAAGCCACACCGGGCGCCATGGCGGCCTTCTCGTCACCCGGCAGGATGTGCGGCGCGCCTTCCCAGGGGCTCATGAAATCGAAATCGCGGAATTCCTGCACCAGCTGCACCGGCTGATAGACCACGCGCTTGAGTTCGTCGTCATAGCGCAGCTCGACATAGCCGGTGAGCGGGAAGTCCTTGCGCAGCGGATAGCCGGAAAAGCCATAGTCCGTAAGGATGCGGCGCATGTCGGCATGATCGGCAAAGGGCACGCCATACATATCGAAGGTCTCGCGCTCGAACCAACCGGCCGTCGGATAGATGTCAGCGACGGTGGCGATACTCTCGCCCTCCCCCACCTGCGCCTTGATGCGCACGCGCGCATTCTGTGTCATCGACAAAAGGTGATAGACCACGTCGAAGCGCTTGGCGCGTTGCGGCCAGTCCACGCCGCACACATCCACCAGGATCTTGAATTCGCCCGCATCGCGCAGATGGGTCATCACTTCGCGGATGGCGGCAGCCTGAACCTCAAAGGTCAGCTCGCCCCGCGCCATCACAGCGCCCACCACCGCGCCACCGAGCGCGGCGGCTATGTTGTCACGCAAGGAGGCAAGATCGGTCATTCAGCGCTCGATGGTGCCGGTGCGGCGGATTTTCCGCTGCAGCAGAAGGACGCCATAAACCAGGGCCTCGGCGGTGGGCGGACAGCCGGGAACATAGATGTCCACCGGCACGATGCGATCGCAGCCGCGCACCACCGAATAGGAATAGTGATAATAGCCGCCGCCATTGGCGCAGGAGCCCATGGAGATGACGTAGCGCGGCTCCGGCATCTGGTCGTAGACCTTGCGCAGCGCGGGGGCCATCTTGTTGGTCAGGGTGCCGGCGACGATCATCACGTCGGACTGTCGCGGTGAGGCGCGCGGGGCAAAACCGAAACGCTCCAGGTCGTAGCGCGGCATGGAGGCCTGCATCATCTCCACGGCGCAGCAGGCAAGACCGAAAGTCATCCACATCAAGGAGCCGGTGCGCGCCCAGTTCACCAAAGCTTCGGAGCTGGTGACCAGAAAGCCCTTGTCGGCCATCTCGGCCTGCAGGGCCTTGAAGTAGGGATCGTTGTCGGTGATGTCCGGCGCCGCGCCTTCCACTCCGGCGCGGGCGGCGGTTCCGTGCGGCGTCAGGATCACTCCCATTCGAGCGCTCCTTTCTTCCATTCATAGATGAAGCCGACCGTCAGCACCCCCAGGAACACCATCATGGACCAGAAGGCGAAGACGCCGGTCTTGCCGAGCGTAATGGCCCAGGGAAACAGGAACGCCACTTCCAGGTCGAAGATGATGAACAGCAGCGACACCAGGTAGAAGCGCACGTCGAACTTCATGCGGGCGTCGCCAAAGGCCGGGAAGCCGCATTCATAGGCCGACAATTTCTCAGGGTCCGGCTTGGAGGGCGCCACGATCAGCGGCACCACGATCAGCGCGCTGCCCATAACGGCCGCCAGCCCAATGAAGAGCAGGATCGGCAGATATTCCAGCAGCAGCTTTTCCATACGCGTACCCCGAGGCCCTTCGCCCAGCGCCTGAGCGCCCCCAACGGTCAGACCGGTGTTATTTCGCGGGTGCAGTAGGATCGGCCCTGCGCTCGCGCAAGGCGGGTTTAAAGGAAGATTCGCGGCAGAAAAACAGGAAAATTCAGGGCTTGGCGCTCAGCTTTGTGATGATCTCAAAAGATGCACAGGTGCTCGCATCAGATGCGAGTCACTCTTAACTGAAAGCCATTTCGGGGTGGAAAATGGCGGGAGGTTGCCTAGGTCCGAGCGAAGCGAAGGACGCGTAGGCAACGGGCGAGAACCCGCGACCCAAGTCACAGGACACAAACAAAGCCATTTCTTGAAAGAAATGGCGGGAGCGACGGGGCTCGAACCCGCGACCTTCGGCGTGACAGGCCGACACTCTAACCAACTGAGCTACGCCCCCGCATACGGTTCCCGCCAAGAATGGATCAGGCGGGCACCGCGCGAAGGGGGCCGATGTACGGTCGTCCCCCAGCCCTGTCAAGCAATTAGCCTCAAATACGGCTAAGGAGGCGGCCCGCCGCCACGCCGGCGGCGAGGCCCCTGCTCTTCCTGCTGTTGTTGTTCCTGCTGCTGGGCCGCATCCGGGGCACGGCCGCCCGCCCGCTGCAGCTCCTTGGGCGTCAGCTTGCCGTCGTGATCGACATCGAGCTGGTCGAACAGGGAATAAGGCGCGGCGGAGAATTCGGTGTAATCGATGCAACCATCTTGATTCCAGTCCATCACCGGCGTGGCGGTGGACTGGTCGGCATCCACCCGCGCCTGGTTGATCGCTTCCGCCTGCTCGGGGTCCAGACAGCCATTGTGATGGGTATCGTGCGCGGCGAACTCCGCCTTCAGGCCCGCGATCAGTTCGGCCCGCGTTACCGTGCCGTCATGGTTGGCGTCGTATTTCAGCAGCAGGGCGGCATTGCCGCCGTGATAATTCTCGTCGCGCGGCTTTTCCGCGGGCCGCATCCAGGGCGGCACGTTGTTGGGGCGGCCGCCGCAGGCGGCGACCAGAAGCAGAGCGGGCAAAATCCACAAAAAGCGCAAGGCTGTTTCCTCTTTTGCCGGGACACTAGCTGTCAAAGACGGCCCTGACCAATGACGGTCACGAAAACCTGTCACATTTCCATGCTTCATGGACCTGTTCGAAGCAAACAGGTCATTCCATGAAGAAATTTACCGCCGCACTGCTGTTTCTGGCCCTGTCCTCGCCCGTCATGGCGGACGGCACCCTTCCCGCCGGCAAGCCCGCGGGCGTCCATCAGGCGGAGCTGAATATGGGCAACGCCTGGTTGCTGGTGGGCGGCGCTGCGGTCATCGCGGTGGCCGTGGCAGTCGCGACCTCCGGCGGCGACAGCCCGGCGGTCGCCACTACCTCCGCGGTCGGCACCGCCTCCTAAGACGCAAAAACGGGCCCGGCGCGCATGCACCGGACCCGTTGTTTCGTATCTTGCCTGTTTAAAGCGTGATCCAGACGCCGTTGCGCCAATAGCCGCGGCCGTCATGCCATGCGCGCCAATGATGCTCGCGATCGGAGTCCCAATGGCGGTGGAAATACCAGTCGTCGGGGTGATAGTCGAAGGTCACGCCAGGCACGCTGACGCGCGCTTCGCTGTGCCAGCAGTCGCCTTCATGATTGCAGCTTTCCAGCACATTGGGATCCTAAGCTTAGAATTCCACGTGGACAAGTTGTCGCG
>JADMIO011113607.1_pt1 | contig 17389 bp, 15 predicted proteins | sample 8958161 | NCBI WGS metagenome assembly JADMIO01 (sample SAMN16585339, study PRJNA669376) | soil metagenome | isolation source: Crop rotation soil | place: USA: Cullars Rotation, Alabama | collected 2011
CTGCGGTCGCGCGAAGTCGCGACGCCGATCCTGATGCTCACCGCGCGCGATACCGTCGACGATCGCGTCGCCGGACTCGAGGTCGGAGCGGACGACTATCTCACGAAGCCGTTTGCTTTCCGCGAGCTGCTCGCGCGTGTGCGCGCGCTTGCACGTCGGCGGGGCGCGCCGCTGCCCGAAACACTCAAGGTTTCGGATCTGGAAGTGGATCTCGATGCCCAGCGCGTTCGCCGCGCCGGGAAGCCGATAGAGCTGACAGCAAAGGAATTTTCACTGCTCGAGTTTTTTGTTCTGCACCATGGACAAGTGGTCGACCGAGCCGCGATCACTGCACATGTCTGGGATGAGAACCACGATCCCTTCACCAACGTGCTCGAGGTGCTGGTGCGGCGCCTGCGCAGAAAGATCGACGATGAGTTTCCCAACAAGTTGATCCAGACGGTGCGCGGCTCCGGATATCGCTTTGGCGATTGACGCGACTTCGTCGCGCGGCGGCCTCGAGCGGCTCATCCGCCTCCGAATCCGCCTCACAATCTGGTACCTGGCAACTTTCGGCACGATCATCCTGTTATTGGGCGCAGGGCTGTTTCTCGTCATCAGAAATCAGCTCTCGCACCAACTCGACGACTCGCTGAGCGGCGCCACTACGGAGCTCATTCGCGCGGCACGAATACGCGAGGCCGAGGAAGCATCGTCGCGCGGCGGCGTCATCGATGCCGTCGATGAGCTGAACATCCCCGATCGCATGCTGTACCTGTTCGACTTGCACGGCAATCCGATCAAACCGGGCAAGGCAGATCCGTGGGTGAAACGCACGGCATTGCAGGCTGCGCTGCGCGGACAGGCGACCGTACAGGAGGAGCTGGCTGGTGACAAGACGCTCCGCGCGCACGCGGTTCGGTTCCGACTCTCGTCGGGCGAGCAAATGGTCGCCGTCGCGCTCGCCGATCAGGAAGAGCTCGCCAACAAATACGCGGATCTGATCGAGGCATTCATTGGGATCGCGCTCTTTGCGTTGGTGCTCGTCGCCGGCGGCGGATTCGTGGTCGTGCGCAAGTCGACGGCGCCTGTCGAGCGATCGATCGAGTACATGCGCCGATTCATGGCCGATGCCGCGCACGAGCTGCGCACACCAATCACGATCCTGCGCACGCGGGCGGAAATCGCCCTGCAACAGTCTCGCGACCCCAAGGACTACGTGTCCACGCTGAGCGCTGTCGAGGCGGAAGCGCGCAGACTGGGCGGGATCGTCGACAGTCTGCTGGTACTGGCGCGCGCGGATACGGGCGAGCGGCAAATCGATCGTGACAGAATCTTTCTCGATGACATCGCCGTCGACGCAGCGGGCGCCGCGCGAATCGTCGCACGCCAGAAGGGCGTCGAGATGAAGGTCGAGGAATTCGAGGAGACGCCGGTCATTGGTGATGCCACGCTCATTCGCCAGCTGCTGATGATTCTCCTCGACAACGCCGTGAAGTTCACTGACGCAGGCGGAGAGGTCACGGTCAGCGTGGCGATGCATGATGCCGTGCCGACAGTTGTCGTGGAGGACACCGGCATCGGCATCCGCCACGAAGAGTTATCGATGGTTTTCCAGCGCTTTTTCCGGGGGGAAAACGCGCGCAGCCGCACTGACGGTGCCGGGCTCGGCTTGTCCATCGCCAGCTGGATCGCGCGCGAGCACGGCGCAGAAATCGCGCTGCAGTCGAAGCCGAGTAAAGGGACGAAGGTGATTGTCACCTTCCCCAAAGCAACTCCTCAGCCCGCTCCCGTACGCCAGACATAAGCCGCCAGGGCCAGACGCCTTCGTCCCGCTTCCCTCCTCCGGTGTCCCGCAGGAGGGAATGGCTTCGCAAACTCTTCACCGTCTGGACGCTGATTGCCGTCGTCACTGCGATCGCCGTCGGCGTTTTCGCCGACGTCGGTGAAGATGTCTTTGAACAATCGACGACGGTTTTCGACACCGCGGTCCGTGCCTGGTTCATCGCGCACCGCTCGCCGGTCGTCTACCAGATCGCGTACATCATCACGTACGCAGGCTCGCCAATCGCAATGGTGGCATTGGCAGTAGTGGCTGGCATCTGGTTCTACCGTCGCCACGGCCATCGCAAAGCGGGGGTCCTCGTCGCTGCGCCTGCGGTTGGTGGTGTGATCTCTGGCGTGGTGAAACACGTTTATGGACGTGCGCGCCCCCCGGGGGCTGAGCTACTCAATCTGCGCACTTACTCCTTCCCCAGCGGCCACGCACTCACGGCTGCTGCGGTGATGGTCACGCTCTGCTACGTCATGGCGCGCGAAAAAATTATTTCCTGGCCAGTTGCCATCGTCATCGGCGTCCTCGTTCCATTCGCGGTTGGCCTCACGCGGCTCTATCTCGACGTGCACTGGACTACTGATGTCGTCGGTGGCTGGACCGCGGGATTGTTCGTGGCGGCGTTGAGCGCCGCGCTATACGAGTATCTGCGACGGGAAGCGCCGACGCCCAGCGAGGACGCGGCAGCGGAAGCAGCCGAAAAAGCTGCTTCCTAGTCTGCTACCGCTTGAGAGCCGAGTCCACGTGACGCAGTAGCTGATTCAACGCTGTGCGATCGAAGATACGTCCATTCGCGACCACCGCGGAAATTCGTCGGGTATTGGCGATATCCTCCAGCGGATTTCCGTCGAGTAAAACCAGATCCGCCACCTTGCCCTCTTCGATGCTCCCAAGCGCGCCCTGCATGCCGAGGGCTTCCGCGGGATTGATGGTCGCGGCCTGCAATGCTTCGAGCGGAGTCATGCCGGACTCGACAAACAGACCGAGCTCGTCGTGCAGACTGAATCCCGGGTACATGAATGTCTGCGGCATGTCCGTGCCGGCGAGGAGTTTGACGCCCGCATCTCTCAGCTCGCGGGTTCGATCGAAGCTGAAGTAGCCGCGCACTACCATCGAATCCGACTTCGTCATCGATCGTGCGCGCCGCACCCAACCGCCTTTCACCAGTCCAGGGACATACTTCGAGAGTTCAGGATGCGTACTCGCACTGTCGAATGCGTGAGCAAAGGGCTGGTAACTGACGAGAGTCGGTGTAACCGACGTACCGTTGTGTGCGAGCGTGGCGAAGATTCCGCCGCACTTTGCAGCGACGTAGGGAGTGCACGCGCGCACCAGATCGTCCTCGCGCTCGATACTGCGCTGACCTGAGTCGGCTGCTTCGGCGACGGTCACCGAAGTCGGAACGACCCCGGCAAACGAGATTCCGAGCCGCTTCGCTTCACGCGCGATGGCGAAATACGCATCGCGGGGGATTCCTTTTTCGATGGCAATGAAATCGGCGCGCGGCGTCCTGTCTTTCTTGCGTGCCAGGGTATCGACGGCTCTAACACCGTCTTCGGCGGTCTTCACATGGGCGACGAATCGCGCTTCGCTGACCGGCCCATCGACGCGAACTCCGACTACCAGGCGCGGGCCGATCTCCTTTCCGGCAGCGATGTCGCGCTTCCAGCGAAGGGTCGTATCGATGTAGTAACCCATGTCGCGCGCGCCAGTCACTCCGTTCGCGATCATCAGCGGCCCGGCGAAGTCGGAGAACACGTAGAGGAAGCCGTGGATGTGCATGTCCCACAGGCCGGGAATGAGAAATTTGCCGTGCCCGTCGACGATGCGCGCTCCGCTCAGCGACGGTGCCGACGCGGCCGGACCTGCGTAGGCGATTCGATCGCCGCTTACTAGAACCGTGTTGTCCTTCTGGATTTGACCCGAGCGAACGTCGATTACCGATACGTGAGTGATCGCGACGGAGTTCGCGGCGCCGATCCGCGAAGAACACGCGACAGCGCCGCAAAGAAGAACCAGGCCCGCACGCGTTAACGCTTGCGACTTACTCGCCAGGTGCCGGATTGTGGTCCTGCTGCCTGGCTGCCGCGGGTGGTGAATGTTCCGTCGATGGTGTCGCCGTTCAACGTGCCGGTAAACGTCGTGACAACTGGGCAATCGCATTGTGGATCGCGATACGCATCGAGCACGCCACTCACGGTGTCGCCGCTCACACGCACGAGTCTGATGGTTAGAACCTGTGAGCTCTGCGACGCCTGAACTCCCGCCGTATTCACGTTGCCTGCCGAGTAAGGCGTCAATGGACGATCGAGCCCGCGTGGCACCATCACGACGTCGCCACTCGCTGCGTCACCCGACGGCGAGAGATTGAAGACGATGCTGCCGCTCCTTCCGGTCGCCTGACTGGTGTACTCGCCTGTCCACTTGCCGGCGAGAGACGCCCGATCCGATGAGGCGCCGGCAACGGTAACCGGCGTCGGTTTTGACGCGCACGCGAGCGCGACCGCGCCAATAAAGGCGGCCAATCTTCGACTGCAGTTCACGATTTCCCTCCTGTGTTCGATGGCTGACGGAAGGGCGGGCCGCCATAGTGTCGCCACGCCGGAGGCGTTCCGCCAGTGTTGACTGGGGTCTTAACCCCAGATCTGTAAGCGGACCGGTAATTGCAACCTTATTCTCGCCGACCGCTCGCGCCATCCTCTGGCGGTTATTTCTCTCGATCGGATACTATTAACGGAACGACCATTGGTCGCTCTGCGCTGGAGATTTCGTGGAAGATTTTTACCTGAACCTCGCCGACACGCTCTCCCAGTCGGCATGCGCCTCCGGGTCAACGACCCCTGCCGGGCTTGCAGGTCACGACGTGCACTTCTACCGCACCGAGGAAAGCCTCGTCAATTCGGTAGTCGATTTTCTCGCGGCCGGCATCCGGGTCGGTCAGCCGGTCATTGTCATCGCGACCACTGAGCATCGCCGCGCGTTCATCTCCGGTCTGCGCTCGCGCAATCTGGACCCCGACGAGCTGTTCGCGGGGCGGCTGGCAATCTGGCTCGATGCGCGTGAAACGCTGAACTCGTTCATGGATGAGGGCATGCCGAACCGTGAGCTGTTCATCGCGACCGTTGGTAGCGTATTCGAGCGGCTGCTCGACAAGCGTCACTACCTCGTGGTCCGAGCCTTCGGCGAAATGGTGGACCTGCTCTGGAAAGATGGCAACGTCGACGGCGCGATTTTGCTCGAGCGGCATTGGAATGAGCTTGCCATGAAGTACAAGTACTCTCTGCTTTGCGGCTACTCCATCGATAATTTCGTGGCTGAGGCGGGCGTCGCCGGTTTCCGGCGCGTGTGCGACCATCACACCAGTGCTCGTCTCCTCGACCCTCCCCAGCAGAACGTCGCTTAGACGTTCCGGCTGACAGGTCTCAGCCCCGATGCGCAAGAGCACGCCTCGCTCCGCCGCACAAGACTGATGCCCGAAGAATCCAGACAGGCGAAGACCGCCGACCTCGCACGTACCAATGGTCGTGGTTTCGATCGCGCCGCTGCCAACACGCAGCAGGAACCGGGGGGCATTGCCCACGAGACGGGCGAGCTTCATCGCCTGCTCGTCGAGAGCGTCGACGACTACGCCATCTTCGCGCTAGATCCCGACGGTTTCATTCTCAGCTGGAACGCCGGCGCGCAGCGCTTCAAGGGCTATACCGCCGACGAGATCATCGGAAAACACTTCTCGATTTTTTATCCGCGGGAAAAAATCGAGGAAGGCTTTCCCGACTACGAGCTGCGCGAGGCCAGGCGTGTTGGCCGCTTCGAAGACGAAGGCTGGCGCATTCGCAAAGATGGCTCGCGCTTCTGGGCGAACGTAGTGATTACGGCGCTACACGATCCCGCCGGTCGTCTCGTCGGTTTTGCCAAGGTCACCCGTGACCTGACCGAACGTCGCATCGCCGAAGAAGCGTTGCGCGAAAGCGAAGAACGTTTCCGGTTGATTGTCCAGGGCGTGAAGGATTACGCCATCTTCATGCTCGACCCCACCGGCCACATCACGACCTGGAACGAGGGCGCGCAGCGCATCAAGGGCTATACTGCCGACGAGATCATCGGCAAACACTTCTCCATTTTCTATCCCCCCGACGTCGCTGCATCGGGGCATCCGGAGCACGAGCTCGAGATCGCGAAAGCGAAGGGTGTCTACGAGGAAGAGGGCTGGCGCGTTCGCAAGGATGGAAGTCGTTTCTGGGCCAACGTGGTGATCACCGCGCTTCGGCGTGAGGACGGCTCCCTCGCCGGCTTCGCCAAGGTCACTCGCGATCTGACCGAGCGCCGCGCTGCCGACCAGCGCGCAATCGAAGCCGCACGCCAGATTGCCGCTGAAGAAGTCGCGCGACGCATTGCCGAGCAGAATCGCGCGCGCACCGAACACTTGCAGCAGCTGACCGCGGCACTCTCGGCCGCGCACACCATTCCTGAAATCTGCCAGGTGGTTTTCGGCAAAGCGCTTCCAGCAGTAGGCGCCGAAGCGGGCGCACTCGGGCTCGTCGATCCAAATGGTGACAAGATCCGCGTAGTCGGCGATGGTGGCTTTCGTAATCTCCCCCAATGGGCGCGCAGCATATCGGTGCACGACCAGCTGCCACTGGCGGAAGCGGTTCGGACAGGCCAGCCGGTGATCATGCGCTCGCGGGCGGAGCGGAATATTCGTTATCCGAAGCTCGCAGATCTGCTGGATCCTTTTGCTGCGTCCGCCGTCTGGCCACTCGACGCGCGCGGGCGCACCGTCGGTGCCTTGTCAGTTCACACCAACAAAGACCTCGACGACGATTCCCTCCAATTCATGGGAGCATTCGCGCAGCAGGCCGCTCAGGCACTGGAGCGGGCAGCGTTGTATCAGGCGGAACAGCAAGCTCGCGAGCGCGCTGACGAAGCCAATCGCGCGAAAAGCGAGTTTCTGGCGGCGATGTCACACGAGCTGCGTACGCCGCTCAATGCAATAGCCGGCTACGCTGATCTCCTCGCGATGGGAGTTCGCGGCCCTGTCACCCAGGACCAGATCGACGACCTCGAGCGTATCAAGCGAAGTCAGGAGCACTTGCTCGGGATCATCAACGACATTTTGAATTTCTCACGCATCGAAGCCGGCCAGGCGACTTACGATTATTCGACGGTAGCACTCGGCGAAGTCATGCAAGGCGTTGCTCAAATGGTCGAGCCGCAAGCGATCTCGAAAGGCCTCCAGCTCAACGTGCGGGAGTGCCCGCCGGACGAGACCGTCTGGGCGGATAAGTCCAAACTCGAACAGGTATTGCTGAATCTCCTTTCCAATGCCGTGAAGTTCACGACTACCGGCAGCGTCACCCTTGGATGCAGCTGGCAAGATCCAAACGAGGTGCGGGTGACGGTCACCGATACTGGCTCTGGAATCCCCGAGAATCAGCTCGATAAAATCTTCGAACCCTTCGTTCAGGTTGGTCGGTCATTGACCCAACAACGGGAAGGAACCGGACTCGGACTCGCTATCAGCCGTGATCTCGCGCGCGCGATGGGCGGCGAGATAACCGTCGAGAGCGAAGTTGGACAGGGCTCGACCTTTACGCTGTCACTTCCGCGTCGCGCGGCTCCGCCTTCCGCTTAGGCAGCACCCAGCCCGGACGGATGTAGTGGCAGGTGTAACCGCTGGGATAGTGCATCAGATAATCCTGGTGCTCCGGCTCTGCCTCCCAGAAAGGACCCGCGGGCGCAACCTCGGTTACAACCTTGCCCGGCCAGAGACCTGACGCGTTGACATCGGAGATGGTGTCGAGCGCAGTGAGCTTTTGATCTTCGCTCGTATAAAAGATTGCCGAGCGGTAGCTCGTGCCGATGTCATTCCCCTGACGATTCCGCGTCGTCGGGTCGTGAATCTGAAAAAAGAACTCCAGAATCTGGCGGTAGCTGGTCTTGCGCGGATCAAAAACGATTTCGATCGCTTCGGCATGCGAACCGTGATTGCGATAAGTCGCGTTGGGCACATCGCCGCCGGTGTAACCAACGCGTGTCGAGATCACTCCCGGCATACGGCGAATGAGATCCTGCATTCCCCAGAAACAGCCACCGGCGAGAACTGCTCGCTCAGTCGTATCGGTCATGGTATGCGCCTCCCTTGACACCTAAATCTAGTTAATCGTCCGCTTCCAGCTCTCGTGTCATCTCGATCATCGTACGCCGGAAACCCGCGGTCGCGAACAGATGTTGAGCCGGCTCGTTCCTGTCGGCGGTAGACAGCACAACCCGTGGCGCACCGGCCTCACGCAGCGCCTCGAGCGTTGCGTCGAGCAAGCGCCGGCCAATTCCCTGCTGGCGATGCGCGGGATGGACAACGATGTCATAAAGCGCACCCGCTGGTCCGCGTAACGCCATGTAGTCGTAGCCTTCGTTGCCCGCGTACGTGTAACCGACGACTTCGTCGTTCCTCGTCGCGACAAGTACGATGACATCGCTTTTCTCGATCTGGGTTCCCAGGAACCAGCCGTACCGTTCCGGCGTCTCGGGTGAAGCTTGAAGAAAACGTTGACTGTCGAAGTCGTGGTGCTCCTGGACCAATAGCGCTCCGAGGCGACCAAGAGCGACGACGTCGTCGGGCCGGGCGCGCCTGATCTGAATATCGCTTGTGCCGGAGCTCAATCGATTTCGTCGAGCCATTCGAAGCGATACGCCAGCGCTGGCCCCTTTTCACCTTCATACGCAAGGTGAGCGACGAGCAGCGTGAAAGGCTCGCTATAACGCGCGTTACGCAACGGACCACCGTCGACCGGCTCGAATCCAGCATCGGTGATAAGCTGCGCGGCGATCTTCTTCGCCTTGACATCATCGCTGCTGTAAATGAGACTCGGCCGATTCTTTCGCTTGCGCTTCTCGAAGACGCTGAAGAGAACTTCGCTTGGCACCGTGCCGAAAGCTGATACCACTCTCGCCCTGGGAATTTTCTTCGCCAATTCCTCCGCGCCGGACGACGTGTGCGCGACGACGAGACCGGTGTCGTCGGGGTTCATGGGCAGCGAGCAAGTGACGATGACCTTTCCCGTGAGATCACCGGCCTGGTTCAACACATCGTCGACGCGCGACCAATGAACGGCCAGCAGCAATGCATCGGCGCCGCGCGTTGCCTCGGCGGGCGTACCAGACCGACCGTTCTTCCCTGCGTCGCGCGCAAGGTTCCGTAGCTTCTTCTCGCTCCGGGAATAACTGAACACGACATCGTGGCCCGCACGCGCGAAGATGGTGCCCAGCTTGGCACCCATTAAACCGGAGCCGAGAATACCAACGCGCACGTCGAGCGGTCTGAGCTAACGATCGATTTGCGCCATGCGTTGCGCGCTGTACCGCGGGCCCGCGACCTTCTCTGGAGACAGCGCGGCATCGAGCGTTTTCATCTCTTCCGCGCTGAGCGATATGGCCGCCGCAGCGGCGTTCTCCTCGAGATACTTGCGCCGCTTCGTGCCTGGAATGGGTACGATGTCATCGCCCTTGTGCAGTATCCACGCAAGCGCGATTTGCGCCGGCGTCGCTGCCTTGCTGTCACCGATTTCCCGGACGACGGCGGCGGCGCGCATGTTGGCGTCGAAGTTTTCGCCTTGATAGCGCGGGTCGTTGCGTCTGAAATCGTCGTCGGGATATTCCTCGGCGCGCTTCACGTTACCGGCGAGAAATCCGCGTCCAAGCGGCGCGAACGGAACCAGCCCGATCCCGAGTTCCCGCAGCAGGGGCATGATTCGCGGCTCGAGATTCCGCTCCCAAAGCGAATACTCGCTTTGCAGAGCCGCGATTGGATGCACGGCGTGAGCGCGACGAATCGTTTGCTCTCCCGCCTCCGAAAGCCCCAGATAGCGGACTTTTCCTTCGACGACGAGATCGGACATTGCACCGACGACATCTTCGATCGGTATGGCTGGATCAACGCGATGCTGATACAGCAGGTCGATGTAGTCTGTCTGCAGACGACGCAGCGAGCCGTGGACGGCTTCTCGGATGTGCGCCGGTCGGCTGTCCATGCCGGCGATGTCGTTATTCTCGATCTTGAATCCAAATTTCGTCGCGATGACGAGATCGTCGCGGCGTCGGCCTTTCAATGCGCGTGCAAACAACTCCTCGTTTGCGTAAGGACCGTAAACCTCCGCGGTGTCGAAGAAAGTGATGCCGAGGTCGATTGCGCGGTGGATGGTCGCAATGGATTCAGCTTCGTCGCGTTCCTGTGCCGTACCGTACGATTGGCTCATCCCCATCAGCCCGAGTCCAATCGCGGAGACTCGAGGGCCGCGCGCGCCGAGTTTGCGTGTCTGCATGCCGTTCAGTGTAACTCATCGCGCGCGCTGTGGCGATGCGCACGTGGCGATGCGCACCTGGCGATGCACACCTCGCGACGTGCACCGTGCTGACCGGCGATCAGGCGAGCGGGTGATCCTGGCTAACTGGGAGACTGTCTGGAAGCAGGACTTCGCGCAGGCGCTCGATTGGCGGAACGTAGTACTGGTTCTCGCGAATCCGGCCGTCGTACAAGACGTACGGATGCGTCTGCAGAATTTCCATCATCATCTGGCCGCTTATCTCACTGATATCGTAGACGCACAGCAGCGTACACTCGTAGGTAGGTACGAGAAAGTTCACTCGCGACTCGTACTCCATGAGCTCTTCGGTGCCGGCGTGGCCGCGCGTCGCCCAATCCATTACGCCCGACGTACGCACACGCCGGCCCTTGTTCTTCGCGTCGGCGAGCGCGCCCTGCAGCAGCTCGTACATGCGCTCGGCGCCGAATTTTCCGCCTTTGGTATAGGTCTCTTCGGACGTCAGGACGCGGAGCCTGCCGCTCTCGGCGGCTTTGTCGACGTCGATGCCATGCGCCTGCAATCGCGCAACGTGATCCCTGCTGCGCTCCGCGTCGACGATGTTGATGACCTCTTCGTCGAGCTCGATTCCTTCCTGATAGTACGGGCTCAGTATGTCGTACTCTTGATTCCGCGAATTAAAGAAGGCGCAAATGTGGCCAGGCTCGGGAAGGGAGCGACCACAGAGCGTTACAGTTCTATGGGACGACATGGGACAACCTCAATCAGATGTTTGCTTGTAGTAAAGCAAATTCAGTTCCCGCGACCTGCATCTGGCCGTCGGGGTCTTGTTGAGGTTTGGCTACTCAGGAATGGGCGTCACGCCGGGCCAACCGGCAGCACTGCGGTCAGCGTTTGGATAGAGCGGGCGACCGGACTCGAACCGGCGACGTCCAGCTTGGGAAGCAGCATTAAGAACAACACCCGATGTCAATTTACGCTCAAAGCGCACTCAATGCGCTCGCTCCTACGCTCTCGACGCTCACGTCTGAGTGTGGATTGCCGTCGGTCGGTGCCCCAACCGTACCCCCAAATCGGAGACTTCATCCTCGATCCATTCAGGCAGTCTGGGCGGCGGGCACACAACTGCGTTCAGTTGCACCGCGAACGGTCTACGTACCGTTTACGACCACTCCGAGAATAGGTGTAGCACCCGCCGCGCGGTCCCGTGTAGTAGCCACCTGACGATGCGCTCGGAGCGGGGCTGTACACTCGTTGCGCGTCCACTCGCGCACGTTCCGCCGCCTGGGCACGCAACCGCTCATTTTCAAGCTTTTCACGGCGGGTGAGTTCCGTTCGCGCTGCGGCAAGCCATTTTGCGGCCGAGTCGGCTCGATACGTACCAACAACGCTCACGGCTCCGCGTAGATCGGCCAGCTTCGCCCGGCGGAGCTGAGATAGGGGAAGAGACAGTCTGGCCGAATCCGCACTCGCCCGCCCCCGAACCTGTAGCGCTAGAGAGTCGCGTGCACGTTCTTCGGCTAGGACCTGTTCACGCCTCGCGCGCTCTGCGGCAATAGTTCGCCCGTAATCCATTGCGCGGCCCACGACAACAGGAAGTGTCAGTGCGACCGCGCAGGCTAAGAGTATGATTTGAATCCGCGTCTGCGCCCTCGGGAGAACAAAGACGGTTTGTTCCCGGGTTGGCGGGGGAGGCGCGCCACATTCGGTGCACTTCGTGGCGAGTGTGCTAACCTTGGCGCCGCATTTGACGCACGTAGTGACTGACATGGCGTACTCCTGTGGCAAAATATTCTAAGTCCAAGACCGCGCACATTCGAGTACTCCCCCCATAGCAATCAAGAATCCCCCTCTCTAGAATCGCAGAGCGTTTGCGGGGACCCCCAAATGGGAATGCGTTTTCAAAGACGGATTTCGATCCTTCCAGGCGTGAGGCTGAACGTGGGAAGGCATGGCCTTTCCGCCAGCGTCGGGCCACGCGGAGCAAGTCTCTCGCTGGGCCCACGAGGTGTGTACGCTAATGTCGGGATACCGGGAACCGGTCTGAGCTATCGAGAACGCATCGACGGATCTCGGCAAGCCTCTCGCGACACGGCGCGCATCACACAGAGGGAACAGCGTGCGCACGAAAGAGATCTGGAACTGAAGTCGGCGAGCATTGAGCATCAGCGCCAATCCGAGCTGCTTGAGCGACTCAGTGGGATCCTCAAGTCTAGGGTGCGGCAACCGTACGACTGGGAAACCGTATGGAGGCCGGGCCGACCTTATAGACCGCTGCAGTTTGTAGCCCCACAGCGGAACTGGTCAGCTGAAACGGAAAGGGCTGAAGTGGCAGCTGCCTACCCGATATGGCGATGGGCGCTTCCGTCCGCAGTCGCCGCGATGACTACGGCGGCTCTCGCAAATGGATTGCCGCGATTTGCGGCCGTTGCCGTGCTGGCGGCCACCGCATGGTGGGTGCTGACCGCTGCTCGGGAGAGGGGTCGAGTGCTAAAGGCGCACCTGGCGAGGACGGAAGCGGAATATCAAGCCGACCTCAAAGTTCTTCGCGAAGCTCATGACAAGCGGGAGACGGCGGCACGTCTCGTCTGGTTAATCGAAGAGCGAATGCGTGGACTCATTAGAACAGCGATAAAGCGCGAGGACTGTGAAGCACTCGGCCTCGTACTCGAACACGAACTTCAGAACGAGGCCCTCCCCTTCCCGTTCACCTTTGATGTAGAGATGGACAAGGTCGACACGATGACCGTACGACTGGCGCTACCGGGAATTGAGGTTGTACCGGAATCGCGAACGAGCCTGACAAAACGAGGGCAACTTTCTACACGGGCAATGACGCAGCGGGATCGAGTTAGCTTGTATGCCGATGTGTGTTGCAGCTTAGCGCTACGACTAGCCAACGAGGCGTTTCGCGTTCTTCCGTGTCTTGATCAATTCATTTTGTTCGGTCAGAGCACGCGGCCAGATCCCACCACTGGGCATACGACGACGATCTCCCCCCTGCACTTTCAAACAAATCGCGAGAAGCTTAGCGCACTGGACCTTGATCATCTTGACCCTTCGAGTGCGCTTGCAGCATTGGACGGAAAGTTTGCGTGCGACCGCCGCGGCGAACTGGGCGATCTCTTCGCATAAGAAACGTTGTCGGGAGATTCATCCGGAAATACCGGAGCTTGTGTGCCCGAATTCTGCGAGATTTGCGCTTAGATCGTCTATACGCCTTCTTGTCCTCGAAGATCCGCACACCGCCACGCTCTTCTTCAATGCCGTTTTGCTTCCGACTCACAATCCACTTCGTTCCTGGCGACAAAATCGAATCGGACGCTGAGTCACTTCCCATTCGCACCGCTGATCCTGGCACCAACCTTAGGATCAAGACTGGATCGCTTGGCACGCCAATTCGGCAACAGTCAAAGGTGGTATTGCTTGGAGGTCCGTACGAATCGGAACCAGCTGCGTCGTCAGCTGCCCAGAGTGCGCGGAACGCGGTCCTGCTTTGGGCTCTCGAGACTGGAAGATCAATTGACCTAGGAAGCGAAAGAGGCGGCGTAGTACTAACTGACGCTGGCCTGGAATGGTTTAGCAAAAAGATAGGCAAGCCCGTAGCCCGTGAAATCCACGGAATCAATGTCTACGAATGCAACGACGAACTGGTATTCGTTTCGTCGGAGCTGAACGCCAACCTAGGGATGAGTCCGTCCCAAGTCACGACATCCATCGCGAAGTGGTACGATCTGAATCCGCACCTGTCACAGAAGCAAATGGTGGCCGTGGAGTTGTTTTGTGCGTCGAGGTTTGATGTTCCGTCTAGGAGCCGGTTTCTAACACTTATGACCGCAATAGAAGCTTTACTCGAACCCGCAACGCGTGACTCGATTGCGCAGCAAGCCGTGGACGCGATGAAGGCAATCGTCGAGAGCGCCGATGTGGACAGCGAAACGAGGCAATCATTGCGGAGTAGCCTTGTATGGCTTCGGTCAGAATCAATTGGCCAAACCGGGCGGCGGTTAGCTCGCGAGCTGCTCGGCAGTCGAACCTACGGTGCTGCGCGACTGACAGCCGAGCGTTTTTTCGCGGAGTGTTACTCACTGAGAAGCACTATCGTTCACGAGGGCCGAGCCCAACCCGACGCCGATATTCTCGAAGCGTCAAACAGTCTGTATGAGTTTGTGGGTGATCTACTTAAAGCCTCTGTCGGCGTGGCCCTAGCCCCGCAGCAGCCCCGCTAACTGCTTTCTGCGACTGACGCGGCCGAACTCGTCGAGTCGTTTCCGAGACCCCAACGAAGCAGAAGAGGCTGCGTTTTTATATCGCATTCGGCGAGAGTGCTCCCCACCTCTTCAATCTGCTTTCTGACGCGCTCGGGCCACGCTTTACCTGTAGCAGCTATGACTACCGTATCGGGTCGAAGTCTTTTCGCGACTTGCACAAGCAGTGCGAGCTGAGCGGCATCTACTTGATCGGGATTCGACTTGACTTCTCCGATTAAAAACCGTCCATCTCGGATCAAAATCAGATCGAGATCAGTTAATGGTTCCGCGTTGCGGGATTCCCGCAACTCTTGCGGTGCAAAAACTAAGGCAATGTCACTCGCCATCTCTGTTAGGCCGTGGGCTGCTTCCAACAGTGGGAGCACGCCCTCCCGTGCGATCCCACTCGCAATGAGATTGTTAAGGCGGAAAGTCCATATAGGCTCCGCGGGAAGAGTGAAAGGCTCACCACAACCTTCGCATTCAAGCCGAGTTCGCAGCCTGTCAACAGGGCGCCAGTCTACTAACGAACACACAGGGCACGTTACCGACACGCCCTGGAGCAGCACGCGTATGTCGCGTAGGTGTTCAAGTTCCCCCGCTGCAAAATCACCAAAACTTTCTTTGTCAGAGCGCGTCGATTTGCCGTGCCTGGGGGAATGCCTTCCCCAGATTGATCGGAGTTGTCTCCCAGTAAATGTCGTTTCCAATGGCGCGATTTTATGTAGGGCGGCAAGAATGGAATCAACAACCTCGTCGGTGTTATCTGTTGCTGATGCCCCATCGGGTCTGAGAGCCGCCAGCTCACGACGAACGATGTCCTTCTGTGCCACGGTACGGTTTGAATCAAAACCAGCTCCCTTCAAGAAGACTTCCCGCCAGAACGGATCGTCGAACGTGCGACCTGCGAGGGTGACCGAACCGAAGACGCTCACGAGTCCTCGGAAACTTCGGCCCTGTTGAGAGGTCCGGATGTAAAACTCGGGCTCCGGGTACGGTGAAGCGCCTGCTTCCCCGGGTAAGCCTGGCGCAGCGTTGAACAGCGTGTGCAGGAGTCCGCTCTTTGTTGGCACGCGAATAGGGATGGTGCCCTCGCTGCCCATGACCTCAACACTCGGATGTCCCGACGCGATTATTCTTGCGCGTCGTCCGTGAGTGAAAAGCGAACCTAGCCACGGCCGTTGAGGAAGGCGCCACCAATCTGTCTTGTTGGCAAATCGCGGTTCTTCAAGTTGGCATTCAACCAACAAGTCCAACATCCAGCCGCCTCGACGCGCACTAGGTTCAGCGAACGGGGGCCGTCCTGAATCAATGCGCCCATTGTCTTCCGACAACGCGATCTGCTCTGTCCTCGTCATCGACGGCGCCCAAAACTCTCCCGCCCGGAGTTGTCCGGTACTTCGGATGGGCGCCTTAGGAAAGGTCCCCTCATCGAGTCGAATTGTGTCGCAGCCTGCCCAGAGACTCGGCTTGAGCGCCTCGGCCGTATTCGACAGTGTTTCGGCATCCTCGCTGTAGGTGAGAATCTTTACTCGCTTCTGATCATTGTTCCAAAAAACGCGATTAATGAAAGCGGACACAAGTTTTAGGAAATCAACGTCGCGTGCATGCGCGGAACTAATCCAGAGACTATCCCGTCCGCTGTGACGACCAGAGATTAGTACGCGATTCCACGCATACAAGACGTCATCCAAACTGTCGCCAACGATTAAGTGAAAGCTTCTAGCAAACTCGTCGTGGGCTAAATCGTATGGGCGAGGTGCATACATGCGGCCAAGATCGACAGGAGCGATCTGCGGACTAGTAGCGTTCGCGAAATAGGTGAGCAACCCCGTAGGCGTCGTTTCCTCACCGGAGAGCCTTTGGCTCTTGAGAGCCTCGAACGCTATCCGCGTTTGGATCGTGGCATCTAATACACCGAAATTGCGAAGCGCGAACGGTCGCTCCTCCATCTCGCTACGCAAACCGGCGAGGTACACGAAAGTGCTCGGCTGCCAGCTCTTTTGAGCAGCATGAAACGCGGCGATTTGTCGTGAGTCGATTCCTTCAAACGCGCCGTAATCGAGGACGATGTTACCTCCACGACGTTGCCTGTCTGCTGGCTTCGCGATTTCAACTACGGACGGTGCGAGAATTCGCTGGATCTTCGTGTGCAGCCCTTTACTCAAGTCGGCTATCGCGTATACAACGTCTGGATCCATCGCGCGGAGGATTGGCCACCAAGAATCCGATATTTCTCCTCTAACGAGAGGGACAATCGGCCACAGGCCTCCGCCCCAGTAATTGCCGCAAAGGTCAGTTAAGTCATCGACGTCCTGAAGGGAAAAATGAGCAGGGTCGATGAGAAAGACGACGCGTTTCGGACGCGCCGTAGATGAGACCGTGAGAACGTTGCGACGCGAGTCCGTCATCGGTTACCGCGAGACGTTGCAAAACAGGGGGGTCGATCCGAATCTGCGGCTCGCCACTCCACAAGCTTTTGGGCCGAGTGATCGTCCAGCACAGTCGCTGGCTTTTTTTTCTGACTTCCCGAGTACAAGATCGCTGAGCAAAGCCCCGAAAACATCCGCAGATGCCAGAGCCATTCTCCTTGCGAGTGCGTCCTTTTATACCACGTCACTGTCATTCTCTTTGAGTAAACAGTCCGGCGTATTCCACCAGGTTTGGCTGCGGCTTCCTATGATTTAGCCTGCTTCGCAATACAGAGATCATATGTGAGACCAAATCTCTCGGAATCCTCGGGGAACAGATCGAGCATCAAAAACCTCTGTCGGTATCTGTCATACGCACCCCGATGATCGGCGAGATCCCGCCGCACTTCAAGACGAAGAGCCGCAGATTGCGCTAAAGTCAAACCGCGACGGCGTGTTATGTCTGCGACTAAATCATTCTCTCGCGATTGTGCCGCCGCGCCGGATGCGAACTCTTCGATATAAAACCTGAACACGCGACAAAACAGAATTTCGGCGGTTGCGGGTCGAATTGGCCACTCCACGAACATCAGGCCC
>JADMIO010768838.1_pt1 | contig 17388 bp, 16 predicted proteins | sample 8958161 | NCBI WGS metagenome assembly JADMIO01 (sample SAMN16585339, study PRJNA669376) | soil metagenome | isolation source: Crop rotation soil | place: USA: Cullars Rotation, Alabama | collected 2011
ATTGACGCTTGTTGACGCCCGGGGTCTGCTCATCGCCCTGGTCGATCTGGCTGCGCATGACGAGTTGCAGCTTGCCTTCGCTGGAAGCGAGTGCGAGTTTCTCTGCCTGCTCTGGCGTAACCTGAAGCGTTACGGCTTTGACGCTGTTGGCTTCGCGCTCATCTTTGGGCTTGTCGATGTTCTGTCCGTTGGCAAGGACCTTGATGTTCTGCAGTACGATCTTCGAAATCGGATCCTGCATACCGGAGCCTTCGCGGGGATCGATAACCACGACCACGTCGACGAGTGTTCCCGGCTGAATGAAACCGGAGATACCGGCGGCATCGTCGACCTTCACGGTCATCGCGCGATAACCTTCGGGAATGATCGCCGAAAGACCAGCGGCTGTTCCTTCCGGCGCCAATCTCGATTCAGTGATGGGCTCGCGAGCTGCGATGTTCGTTACCGCCACTCGGCCCGCCAGTTTTTCCGGAGACTCGAAAGCTCCGTCCGGAGTAGATTCCTTTGGAAACTGGACCACCATGATCTGCTCGGGAATGATCTTGCTCCCGATCGGAATGGCAACTTTGGCTACTGCAATCTTATTCAGGTTTTTCGAGTAAGCCTGTGCGCTCGATAGATACTTACTGACTGAAACGGCAGCGAGCACTCCGAACATGAGTGCTCCTACCAGGACTATGAAGAAACGTTTGTTTCGCATGGGAATCAACTCTCCGTTCTGCCAGGTCAAGCCTGGGTGTTGACCGCTTTTTAGGGGTGAAACATCGCGGTTGCGATAATGGCGCCGATGGTGATCGCCACCCCGTAAGGGATGGTGAGACGATGATCAGCAGGAACGCTGAATTTGGGCATTGGCCAGCCCGGCAGCAAGCCAACCAGAATTTGCAGTACGCGCTGCATGGTCGCTTTGAAAGCTCCGGATCGAACAATCGATACGAGAGCCAGCACACCACCCGTCAGCACCACGACTACAAACGTCGGCAATACAAGTTGAGCACCAATCACGGAGCCGATCGCAGCGAACAACTTAACGTCGCCCGCGCCCATAGCCCCGAAGACGTGCAGGAAAAACATCAGGATAAAGGCAAAAACACAGCCCTTGAGGCTGTTTAGACCACCGCTTATTCCACCGAGTGTTAAATTGAATATGAATCCGGTTAAGAGTGTTGCCAGTACGAATGAATTCGGAATACGGCGATAGCGCACGTCGTGATAGATAATGATCACGGCGAGCGGCACCAGAAAAAGTTCAAAAGCTATTGCTGTAGGGCTAAGCATTTCTTAGCGGTCCTGGAGGATTCAGCAGAAAAGTGGTGGCGCACCCGTGGAGTCAAAACTTCACAAGGGCGCGCCACCGACAATGGCAATTCACTACCTGCAGGTCACTTGATGAAACCTGCGAGCGTGTCAATTCTCGCCCCGATCTGGGTTCCAAGTGTTTGAAACGCCACCACGCAAGCGAGTGCTACGAGAGCAGCAGCGACGGCATACTCAGATAACTCAAGCCCGCTTTCGTCTTTCAAAAATTTCTTGAACATGGACCGCTCCTCTCTTTGTACGAAGTGATTGCCACTAATCGGGATCAACTGAATTTCAGATCATTACTGAATCTTGCTGGCGAGGTCTGTGATCTTCGTGCTGATGTTGGTTCCCAGAGTCTGGAAAGCGACGACGCATGCGAGCGCGACTAGCGCTGCGGCGACGGCGTATTCTGAAAGTTCAAGACCGGTTTCATCTTTCAAAAATCTCTTCAACATTGACCATTCCTTTCGAAAGTAACGGCTCGAGCCTTCCCCATCTGCCGGCAGCAACCAGCAAAACGTGCCGCTGCCGGAGTGAATGAATCGAAGAACTACTTAATCTTGCCAGCGAGGTCGGTGATCTTCGTGCTGATGTTCGTTCCCAGAGTCTGGAAAGCGACGACGCAAGCCAACGCGACGAGCGCTGCGGCTACTGCGTATTCAGAAAGTTCAAGACCGGTTTCATCTGCGAAAAATTTCTTAATCATTGTGTTGCTCCTTTTAGATTCGATTTAGGCGTTGTTGCTCGAACGAGCGGACTGATGAAGGCTGGTGCCACTAGTTGTTTTCGCTGTCGAAAGTGGAACAGCTTGAGGCGTGCGACGCCCGAAGCCATTGATTCCACTGAGAACAGCACTCAACAACGTCAGCATCAATAGCAGGACTTCGTTATCCCTGATTCCAGCGGTCTGAATGCTGACGAGAATTGCCAGCGCCAGAAACGGAGAAAGGATGACGAGCATTACAACTGAGCCAACGTTTGTAGTGGTTTTAGCTTTCATGTGCGTTTGTCTACTCGACCAGTGATGCGATGCGATTGCTTCGCGACGACCATGACGTTACAACCCGTGTGCCAGTGGGCCAGTCGAGGTTTTTCTGTGATCTGTGGAGTTTTTTGTAGCCTGCGGTTCACAAGGTTGAGTGGTTCAATGTGAGAGAAAACGTTGATTGGTGTAAGGGAAGGCTTTGTTTCTTGACGATCGCTCGTTGTCGCCCGCAGGCTACAAATTTTGAAACAACGCGCACTCGGAGTTAACAGAAGGATTTCTCGCGCAAACGCGCAACGGCGCAACGCGAAGACCTCCGGTAACCGAAGGGCTTTTCGTTGCGCCGTTGCGCCTTTGCGGGAGAAAAATTACTTCAGGCCCGGTACTGCATACCAGGTTCTGTATCTTCCTGTAAAAAATCCCCGATATCGATCGCTAATCGCTTTAGCTTCTTATATAAGGTCTGCCTCGACCCCAGTCCGAGAGCCTCGCTTGCTTTGGCGACGTTGCAATCATGTCGCTTGAGCGTTTCAGTTATCACGCGGCGCTCATAGCTTTCGAGCAGATCATCCAACTTCTCGCCCGTGACTTCTGTTTGCCCGTTACGCGGGTGGATTCGCTGGCTGATGTTCTCGGGACGAATATAGCCATCGTCTTCAGCGTAAAGCACGAGTCGCTCGATCTCCGCCGCGAGCTCACGAATATTGCCAGGCCATGAGTAGGTCTCGAGAATCTGGATCGCGTCGGCAGTGATTCCAGAAATCGGCCGCTCGTTCTTCCGCGCGTAGTGACTCACAAAATGCGAAATCAAGGTGGAGACGTCTTCGCGTCGCTCTCTGAGTGGTGGAACCTTCAGTGTCAACGTTGCAATGCGATAGTAGAGATCTTCGCGAAAGAGTTTTTCACTCACGAGGGTTTCGAGGTCCTTGTGCGTGGCGGCTATCACGCGCACATTCACTTTGCGCGGCGCACGCTCGCCGAGAGTGTGAATCTCGCCTTCCTGCAAAAACCTGAGCAGCTTTGGCTGCAGAGCAAGCGGCAGGTCGCCAATCTCGTCGAGAAAGAGGGTTCCATTTTCTGCCGAACGGATCAATCCGGCTTGGTCCGACATCGCGCCCGTAAACGTTCCGCGGCGATGTCCAAACAACATGCTCTCGATCAGTTCCGAAGGAACCGCCGAACAGTTGAAAGGAATGAACTCGCTCTCAGAACGCCGGCTGAGGCGATGAATCGCGCGGGCAATAAGTTCTTTTCCGGTTCCGGATTCACCCGTCACGAGGATCGTGGAATGAGAATCTTTAATTCGCTCGACGTTCTTCGCCACGTCAGCCATGGCGCGGCTACTGAAAACCATGCCCGGAAGCGAGCTAACTGAAGTGACACTCAACGGCTTCGCGGTAGCAGGAACGACGTTGGTCGATTGATGTGAGTGGGCCAGGTGCGCGACGTCGCTCAGTGCGTTGAGTTCGTTAGCCTGCTGAGCTGTTAAAGGTCGCACACAACGTCCATAAAGTGCAGCTCCTTCACGTGCTGCCGATGGTAACGCCAGCAACAGACAGATCGCCGGGTCGCCTTCCTGCGCAGGTTGCGGCCGGCCTTTGCTCGTAAAAATCTCGGCCACCGCAGTTTCGCCGATCGCGATCTCCGTTTCCTCGAGTCCTTCAGCCCAACGCAATGTCGGTTTGCCTGAATCAGACGTGGCCCAGATTGATAAGCCATAGGTGGGAGCCGTCGCCTCCACCATCAAACTCATCTTGATCATCACTTCATAGAGCAGATCGGGACCGCCGTTGGCCGCCTCACAGACGGCTCTCACGATTGAACTGATAGGCAGTTTCGGGGAAATCGACTCGAAGGCAGGGGTTTCCGGACTTAGGACCGAAGGATCAGACATCAACACCGTTCCTTAATTTGCTCGAAAAAAACGCAGGGATCCTCGATTCAGTGAGGTGCCGCAGGGACAAGAACTTCAAACCGTAGAGCCATGGGCCTTGGCAGCCCGCAGGTCTTACGAGTCTAGTTTGCGCAGCCAAGACTGTCAACAAGTTTTAACTTCAAAGGTTTCGGCCAGTTGTGCCTCAATTTCGGGCTAGGATTTTCGTTCGCCGCCTGTTCGCCAATTTGGACGCTTAAGCGCTCTTAGTTCAAGTAAATGTTCAACTTACGGGGTTAAATCATTGAGGAGAAATATCTTTACACCCTTAAGCACCGATGCTACAGTCCGGCGATATCGCCGCTAAGTTGTTGAGCGGCAACACATTGACAGGCCGTGAAGTACATTTAGTTGGGGCTGCTGGTCACAAGGTACCTGCTATATTGTGGCCAAACCCACAGAATCCGATTAAGCAGCCTCTTAACTTTCCGGCACATGACAATCTGCAAATCTGAACGGCAAAGGAACTCGGGAGGTGTGAGGTGAGCAAGGTTGCAAATACATATTGGGTGGACGAACGGATCAGGGCGCAGCGTGTAACCCCGCGCACGAGTTCCCTTGCCTCGGTACAACAAATCTCGGCCGAGATCCTCGGCACGCGCACCGAGGTGCGCCGCCGCGGCGGAATAATTCCATCGTGGGTAGTTTTTGGAATGATTTTGCTGGCCACTTTCGCCGTCTGTGTGACGGTAAACATGCGAACGCGCGCCAGAGTTCAGGTCGCGGCGCAGCAGCTTACCTCGATGCAAACGGACGTCGAGGCGCTTCGTAACGTAAATCAGTCGCTCAAAGCTGAAGTGGAAAAATTGCGAACCGATCCGCGAACGATTGAGCTCGCCGCCCGTTCGCGTTTGAACATGGTTCGCAGCAATGAGTTCGTCGTACCCGTGGAATAATCATGATTACTTACGCAAACATCGATTTCTACGCCTGCCCAAACCTGCCCGTAGTTTTTCCCTGCTCGACATCCACGTAACCCGGGTTACCTTCCGAGCCGGCGCGGCTGTGACTGCCATCGCAGCCGCGCTCCCCTCTTAAAAAAGACTTAGTTCAATTTGGATATCTCTGTGCAACCTCTGTGTTCTCTGTGGCTCTGTGGTTATAGCAATGCACGATACAACAACCACAGAGACACAGAGAACACAGAGGTTGCACACAGAAGAGTTCAAATTAGGTCACTACCCAAATAGGACCTATTTCGCTTTTTTGCAGCTAAATTGCTAATATCCGAGGGATGTCTGAAATAAAGGAAAGCTCACCTGCCGAGATTGAGCGCGAGCGCTGGGAGGAAGAGACTCTCAAGCCTGCCCTCAACAAACATCCCGAACGAAAAAAGAGTTTTCAGAGCGTTTCACTCGACGAGGTTGAGCGCCTCTACACGCCTTCCGACATCGCAGATCTCGACTTCGCACGCGACGTTTCCTTTCCCGGCGAGTTTCCGTATACACGCGGAATTCATCCCACCGGGTATCGCGGCAAACTCTGGACGATGCGGCAGTTCGCGGGCTTCAGCACACCGGAAGAGACGAACGCCAGGTTCAAGTACCTGCTGGAGCAAGGTCAGACAGGACTGTCAGTAGCCTACGATCTTCCCGCTCTGATGGGCTACGACGCCGATTCACCACTCTCCGAAGGTGAAGTCGGCAAATGCGGTGTAGCAGTGTCGTCGCTGGCAGACATGGAAGTGCTGTTCGACGGTATCCCACTCGAACAAGTCACCGTCTCTCAGACGATCAACGCGCCCGCGTCGGTCCTGCTCGCGATGTATCTCGTCGTGGCGGAAAAACAGGGAGCACGTTGGGACAAGATTTCCGGCACGCTGCAAAACGACATTCTCAAGGAATACATTGCGCAGAAGGAATGGATCTATCCGATCAAGCCGGCCATGAAGCTGGTGATCGACACGTTCGGATTCTGCACGGAGCACGTGCCGCGCTATAACCCGGTTTCAGTGAGTGGTTATCACATTCGTGAAGCCGGAGCGACGGCGGTGCAAGAGCTCGCGTTCACTTTGCGAGACGGAATCGAATACGTGGCGTGGGGAGTTGAAGCCGGTTTGGACGTGGACCGCTTTGTCCCGCGCATGTCTTTCTTCTTTAACGCGCACAACGATTTCTTCGAAGAGATCGCGAAATACCGGGCTGCCCGCCGCATCTGGGCGCGCGAGATGAAGCGCCGCTTTGGCAGTAATTATGAGCGCACGCTACAACTGCGTTTTCACACGCAAACGGCCGGCGTCTCGTTGACAGTGCAACAGCCACTCAACAACATCGTGCGCGTGGCAATCCAGGCCCTCGCCGGTGTTCTCGGCGGCACCAATAGTTTACACACTGACGCCTACGATGAAGCCCTCGCACTCCCAACCGATCGAGCTGCACTCATCGCCCTTCGCACACAACAGATCATTGCCGAAGAAACTGGCGTCGCAAACACAGTCGATCCGCTCGGCGGTTCGTATTTTCTCGAGTCACTGACTGAAAAGATGGAGCAGGAAGCACTCGAGTATTTCCGCAAGATCGACGCGATGGGAGGAATGGTTTCGGCAATTGAAAAAGGATTTCCGCAACGTGAGATCCAGGATTCCGCTTACCAGTATCAAAAGGCCGTGGAACGAGGCGAGCAGGTGATTGTCGGCGTCAATAAATACACCATGACCGACGAGCCTTCCGGGGTTCCGATCCTGGTTATCGATGAATCAGTTCGCACGCATCAGGTCGAACGACTCGAGCAAACTCGTACACGCCGCGATGCCGGCGCAGTCGCAAACGCACTCGACAAACTCAGAGTTGCAGCACGCAAGAATGAGAACACGATGCCTGCGACGATTGATGCTGTTAGAGCTTACGCCACGCTCGGAGAGATCTGCTCAGCACTCAGAGACGTCTACGGAGTTTACGAAGAGCCCGCTTTCTAACCCGCACCTATGTCCAGTCGAAAGATCAGAGTTCTTGTAGCAAAGCCCGGACTCGACGGTCATGACCGTGGCGCCAAAGTCATCGCCCGCGCCCTGCGCGATGCGGGAATGGAAGTGATTTACACGGGTCTGCGACAAACACCGGAAATGATCGCTGCGGCCGCACTTCAGGAAGACGTCGACGCAGTCGGCGTCTCAATATTGAGTGGCGCACATAACACTCTCTGCCCGCGCATCGTTCAGTTGCTTCGCGAGAAAGGGATGGACAATGTTCTGGTCCTCGTCGGCGGCATCGTTCCGCAGGAGGATCTTCCGAAGCTTAAGCAGCAAGGAGTGGCCGAGATTTTTCTGCCGGGAACCTCAACCGAAGACATCGTCAAATTTCTTCAAGCCAACGTAAAGCCTCGCGACTAAAGGGCTACAACACAGAAACGTCAGACGATCTGACACCTCCGTTACACTATGCGTCTACGGAATTATGGTTCAATCTACTATTTTTTGAATACTCCTTAAGCGGCTTGGTTCTTCAGATATAGTTAGACAGGATTTACAAAGATGGTTCAGGATTAACAAGATTCAATCCTGTCAATTCTGAAATCATCTTGTAAATCCTGTGAATAGCCGCGTTGAAACTCACGCCTTCTTAAGGAATTTTGCGATTCGCTGCTGGCAATCGGTGGTGAGTCTTGCAATGACGTTAACATCGGCGCCGGTTTCGAGTGCTTCCGGGAACGAGAGTCCATCCATCTGGTAAAGCAAGGTCTTCGTGAGGCCCATCGCCGACGCGCTCATCTTCTCAAACTCGCCGACGTATGTATTCACATCCGTTTCGAAACTCTCGTCAGCAAAAACCTGATTCACGAGACCAAACGTCATGGCCTGCTCGGCACTGATCTCGGCACCGCGCGTAATCAATTCGAAGGCCCGTTTCTCTGAGACGTTGCGCCTGAGAATCGCCATAACCATCGCAGGGACAAACCCGATCTTGACCTCCGGATACCCAAAACGCGCCGACGCAGACGCGAGCACAAGATCACACGCGGTCGCTAAACCACAGCCGCCAGCAAGCGCTCTTCCCGTCACCGCCGCTACGACGGGCACCTGAAGCTGTCGAATCAACAGAAACAATTCCAACAACGAGCGCGCATCTTCCGCGTTTTCGGCAACCGACGCGCCCGCGATCTTCTGAAGAGCTGACAGATCAGCACCCGAGCAGAAGTCCTTTCCTGCTCCCGAAATCACAACGACTCGGACGCTTTTGTCCGCGACGGCGCTCTTCAGTGCCTGCTTGATCCCAGCGATTACCGCGTCGTTAAGCGCATTCCTTTTTTCCGGCCGGTTAAGCGTGATACGGGCCACCGCACCTTCAACCGAGTAGAGGACGTTATCGGTACTCATCCGTGCAGACCCGCGGCTTCCTGCTCTGTGACTTCGATCTCCATCCGCAGCAGCGCGGTCGAAAAAGTCTTTCCCTGTGCATCCGTCATCAGCGACAAAGTGCCGCCACCCCCCAAACTCTCATGCAACAGGAAATTCAGCGCGCCCAGATTCGGTAACTTAAATCGTTCGACTTCGCCATGGCAAACGCCTTTGAAGTGTTGCTTCACACGTTCCGCCGTAACCTCGCGAACGAGGATCGGATACAACTCGTCACTGAGGGCTATCAATCCGATATTCGCCGTATCGCCTTTGTCACCCGAACGCGCATGGGCAAGTTTTGTCAGTTGTACTTTCACGTCTCGAGCACCTCTACCCTGGGCGTAATCTCTTCCTTTGGAATTAGCGCCGGCCAGTAAGCAACGATCTCCTCGACTTTGGGCCGGCCGCCTGCGAAGCCCGTGACTCCCGGCGGACCTGTGAGAATCAATGGAGCAATTTCCTTCGTAAATCTTTCCACAGCGCTCCGGTCCTGACCGCGTACACCAACACGCAACTGCACTTCGGGAATATCCGCGTTCGGTCTCCCTGCGAGCGGTCCATGCGTCGCACTCACGCCCACAAACTCCGTCAACACTTGCTCAAACTTAAGTCCAAGGCGGTCGAGTCTCGTCCGCAGAATGCGATCCGCAGCCTGCGCTTTGTCGTAAGCCTCTGGCCACGAGTAGACCAACGTTCCAACGGCTTTAAAGCCAGCGGAATAACTGATCGACACTTTCAGAAACTGCGTCGCCGGTTTTCCCTCAATACCGAAAACGCGAACGCGATCGCGGCCCTCATACTCGAGTCGAATCGTCGTGAAATCCGCAATACAGTCCGGCGTGATGTACTCATGCGGATCACCCATCTCGTAAACGAGTTGCTCCTTAATGCCGGGAATAACGATCCAGCCACCTGTTCGTTCATGTTTCGTGATCACAAAACTTCCGTCCGGCGAAGCCTCAACAATCGGAAAACCAACATCGGCTAAATTCGGAATACTGCGCCACTCGTACTGACAGTTTCCACCGGAGGCTTGCGCACCACACTCGATGATGTGACCGGCGATCGTTCCCGCCGCAAGATGATTCCAGTCGTCAGTGCCCCACCCGAATTCGTGCATCAGCGGCGCGAGCGTCAAGCCCGTGTCTGTTGCCCGACCCGTGATCACGATCTGCGCCCCTTGATTCAATGCGTCAACAATCGGAGCCGCGCCCAAATACGCATTGGCACTCTGAATTCGGTCGCGCACAGTCGACAACGGCTCATCCGTGTCCATGTTGCGCAACTCGATTCCGCGCGCGAGTAGTTCATCGAGTCGTGACATGATGTCGTCGCCGGTAACGATTCCGATGCGAACCTTGCCCGCGAGACCGAGCTCGCGCGCAACCTCGATTACAGCGTCTGCGCAACCACGGACGTTGACGCCGCCCGCATTCGCAGTGACTTTGATTCCCCGCTCAACACAAGCCGGCAGTATCCGGCGCATCAACGGCACGAAATCTTTTGCATAACCCGCGTTTGGATCACGCGCTTTTTGTTTCTGCATGATCGACATCGTCACTTCCGCGAGATAATCGAGCATCAGATAGTCGATTGGTCCACCTTCAACCTGGCGCACGGGTGCGTCAGGGAGATCTCCCCAAAAGCCTTGTCCGGCTGCAATTCGAATCTTTTGTTTCATCCGGATTGAAGATGCCACAAAAAGACAAAAGTCACAAAAGCTGAGCCCTGGGGCTCAACCTTTGTGACTGTTTGTGTTTTCTCGAGACCGGATCAACCCAATCGCGGACTGGGACTTGGACTCGGACTCGGAGTGGGCGTCGGTTCGCCAGGTGATGGGCTCGGCGTCGGCGTCGGTCTCGGGCTTCCGCCTGGCGTTGGACTTGGCATCGGTTCCGGAGTCGGACTCGGATTCGGCTCGGGACTTGGGGCCGGACTCGGTGCCGGCGTTTGCGCAGGCACCGCGGTCGGGTTTGCGACCTCTGTTCCCGTTGCCGCCGGCGTCTTTGCCATGTTCTTTGACGTACTGAAACTGCACTTCATGTTTGACCCTGTCACTGGGGTCAGTGTCAGTTTGTTACCACTCTTCTTACCGCGCAGCGATATAACCTTTGCAGAGGCGGCGGGAGAGTTTGCATCCGCTGGACTGATTTGAAGCGCAACGGCGGTATAGCCACTCGTTTTTGAGGCTATGATCCTTCCCTTCCTGCCGTCCGCGGTTGTGAATTCGTTTCCAGTTATCGTGAGGGTGGTGTCGCCGACGAGACCAGCCTCTTCACAGTTGAAAGTGCCCGCGTAGGTCCCTGAAAGATCAACCTGCTGGGTCATGTTAGCCGGTGTTTGCGGCTGTGTTTTCGTGGTTTCTGGTTTTGGTGTGGTTGTGGGATCCTGGGCTCTTAATACCCAAACGCTGCCGATTGCTAACGAAAAGCTTAGCATTATCAACAACAAACTCTTTTTGACCATCGTTCTTTCCTCCCCATGCTCGTTCATGCGCACCAGTCTGCTGGTTGCGCAATGGCTACTCATATCGGGGGTTTTGGGCTGACAACAAGGAGGGAACATTGATTTTGTACCACTCGAAGCGCCAAATCTCAACCACGAAATGCACAATTGAGCGTCTCCCTGGAGTGCGGTGACTTGTCACCGCTTTGGTAATAATCCAAAGCGCCAACAAGTTGGCGCACTCCAAAGAGGTATAAGGGTTTAATTATGCTTTGTGTCTCGGGACCTTTGTGGTAAACATCTTTTGCGAACAACCCAAACTAAGTATCGAGGAACCCAATGCGACCTGAAAAATCCATTCGACTGATCTCCGCCTGTGTCTGCACGTTGTTGCTCACCTTGCTGTTTGCTTCCTGCCAGCCTTCGCCTTCAGGCACCAATACTGCCGGCGGCGGCTCGGGAACAAAGCACAAGCTCGCGTTCGTGACTAACAATCCTTCCGAGTTTTGGACTATCGCGCGTAAAGGAACCGAGAAAGCCGCGAAAGAAATTCCAAACATCGAGGTAGACTTCAGAATTCCTGCCGACGGCACGGCCGCGGACCAGCAACGCATCATCGACGATCTGCTGGCGAATGGCGTGAAAGGCATCGCCATCAGTCCTGTTGATCCAAAGAATCAGACCGAAATGCTTAATCGCGTTTCGAACCAGGCGCTAGTGGTAACGCAGGACAGCGATGCACCGGACAGCAATCGCATGTGTTATATCGGGACTGACAACGTGGCCGCGGGACGTCAGGCAGGTCAGCTCCTTAAAGAAGCGTTGCCGCAAGGCGGTAAGATCATGGTCTTCGTCGGTGTACTCGATGCCGCAAACGCGCAGCAACGTTTTCAGGGTTTGAAGGAAGCAATCGCCGGATCGAACATTACGATCATCGACGTTCGCACCGACAACACCGATCGTGTGCGCGCCAAATCAAACGCGTCCGATTCCATCGTGAACAATCCTGACCTTGTCGGAATGGTCGGCTTGTGGTCCTACAACGGGCCGGCGATCCTTTCCGCAGTCAAAGAGGCAAACAAAGTCGACAAAATAAAGATCGTAGCGTTTGACGAAGAAGACGAGACCTTGAACGGCGTGAAAGACGGAGCGATTTACGCAACCGTTGTCCAACAACCATTCGAGTTTGGTTATCGCTCGATGGAGCTGATGGCGAAAGTCTTGAATGGAGACAAATCGCAGATTCCTGCAAGCAAGCAAATCTTCGTTCCCACGCTGGCGATTAAGAAAGCCGACGTCGAGGAGTTCACGAAGAAGATCAACGCACTCCGTGGCCGCAGCTAACATTCGCGTCGCAGAGCAGACAGAGAACTAGTGACACCTAATCCGCCAATCCTCGAGATGGAGGGAATCAGTAAACGATTCCCCGGGGTTGTTGCGCTCGACAACGTTAGCCTGACAGTCGATACAGGCGAGAACGTGGCGCTGATTGGTGAAAACGGCGCGGGAAAATCAACGCTGATGAAGATTCTCGGCGGTGCGATTTCCCGCGATAGCGGCACGATCAAAATCAACGGTCAGCCTGTTGAAATACGCTCGCCGCGTGAAGCGAGTGCGCTCGGGATCGAGTTTATCCACCAGGAGCTCAGCGTCCTCGATAATCTCGACGTGGGCGCGAATATTTTTCTGCGACGCGAACCAACCTTCGGCGGATTCTTAAAGCTCATCGATCGCAAAACCATCTATCGTGAGTCTGACGAGATCCTGCGCAGACTCGGCCTTGATGTTTCAAGTCGCACACCACTGATCCAACTCTCACTGGCCCAGCAGCAACTCGTCGAGATCGCGCGAGCACTCAGCGCGGGTGCACGCATCATCATCATGGACGAGCCCACGTCGAGTCTCACGCTTACTGAAACACGGCGTTTGCTCGAAATCGTTAAGGATCTCAAGACTCATAACGTCAGTATTATCTATATCTCTCATCGCATGCATGAAGTCCAGGAGACTGCGGATCGTGCAGTCGTGCTGCGCGACGGGAAGAATGCCGGCGAGCTTAAAGGGGCGGAGATTACGCACGAGCGAATGGTCCGGATGATGGTCGGACGCGACCTGAAGGAATTTTTCAGGGCTGCCGCGGGTAATGGATCGGCCGCGCGTGAAGCCGGCTTTGAGGTGCGCCGGTTGCGTACGATCAGGTATCCGAATCACAACATCACTTTCAACGTTGGGAAGGGTGAAGTGCTTGGATTTGCCGGACTGGTCGGTGCCGGGCGTTCGGAAGTTGCACGAGCAATCTTCGGCGTCGAAGAAGCACTCGAGACTGAAGTTATACTCAACGGGCAGGCCTTAAAAATCTCGGGGCCACAGGACGCCATCACGCATGGTATCTATCTTGTGCCGGAAGACCGCCGTTTGACCGGACTGATCGTCGACTTCAACGTGCGTGAAAATATCTCGCTGCCAAACCTCGAGAGTTATTCGTCGGCAAAGATCATCAATCGAAGCAAAGAAGCAAAAGCAGCACGCGAGGCAGTCAAAGCAATCAATATCAAGACGCCGACGCCGGAAATGCGTGCTGCAAATCTGAGCGGCGGCAACCAGCAGAAGGTGGTGCTGGCGAAGTGGCTGACGTTCAATCCGCGAGTACTGATTTTTGACGAACCAACACGCGGGATCGACGTCGGCGCGAAGGCGGAGATTTATGAACTCATCCGCAAGCTGGCGAGCGAAGGTGTATCAGTAATCGTCATCAGCAGTGAGATGGAAGAGGTGCTCGGCATCAGCGATCGCATCGCGGTAATGCACGAAGGACGTCTTACCGGAATTCTCGATCGTGCACAATTCAGCGAGGAAGCCGTCATGCGTCTCGCCACCGGCACCGAAGGATAGCCACAAAAGGCACAAAAAGAACTAGCCACAAAAAAGCACAAAAGGCACAAAATCATTTTTTACTGAACCCAAGGGTCAGATGATTTCACCTCAAGTTAAAAAGAGTACTCCCGGCTCAAGGCAAACTCCTTTTGTGCCTTTTGTGCTTTTTTGTGGCTAATTCTTTTTGTGCCTTTTGTGGCGAGTGAGGGCTTATGAAAAAAGAGCTTGGCATTTTTGTCCTGCTAATCGTTCTCTGCATTATCGTTTCAGTCATCAACCCAAACTTTCTGCTCGCGATTAATCTCCAGAATCTCGCGCGGCAGATTGGTGCGTTTGGCATCTTCAGCATCGGATTGGGTTTGGTGATCATCACCGGCGGTATCGAACTGTCAGTCGGTTCGATGATGGCTCTGCTCGGTGTCCTGTTGTCGATGATGCTGACGGAATGGCACCTCGGCGTGGCTTTGGCCGTGCTGGCATGCATTGGAATTGCCATGGCGCTGACGTTGGGCCACGGGTTGCTCATCACGCGACTGAACATGCAGCCGTTCATTGTCACGTTATGCGGTCTGCTTTTTTATCGTGGCCTGGCGCGCTTCATCACGAACGACGAGACAAAAGGATTCGGAACGGTTCAAGGTCTCGATTTCCTTCGCTTTCTGGCTAACGGAAATTTCCTGATGATTCCGATGCCGTTTGTGCTGCTTCTGATCATCGCCGCGATTACGTGGGTGGTGCTGCATCGCTCGGTGTACGGTCGCTATCTGTTCGCAACCGGCCGGAACGCCGAAGCAGCACGCTATGCCGGCATCAACACCAAATGGATCATCACACTCACGTACGTGATCGCGGGTGCGTTAACCGCGATCTCAGGAGTGATCTTCGCCTTTTATACAAACTCGGTGTCGCCTGCGAATCACGGCAATGCTTATGAACTTTATGGAATCGCCGCAGCGGTGCTCGGTGGCTGTTCGTTGCGCGGAGGCGAGGGTTCGGTAGTCGGCGTACTGATCGGCACCGCGCTGCTACAGGTTCTGCGCAACCTGGTTAACCTGCTCGGTATTCCAAGCTCGCTGGATTTTGCGGTAATGGGGGCCGTGATCCTGATCGGTGTGATGGCAGATCAGATCTTCACTGAGCGCCGCAACCGACGACAAATCGCGCTGATGCGTGAGAGCCAGGCAAGCTAACAAATGGAGAAACGAATGAAAAGAATCTCGAGAGTTCTTGTTGCCGTACTGTGGTTGTTGGCGCTCGCATTGGTGGCCCAGGCCCAGGCGGGGATTACTAAAACCAGTTTTGGTAAAACCGACCTCGGTGAAAACATTGATCTCTACACCCTTCGAAACATCCACGGCGTCGAGGCGAAGATCACGAATTATGGCGGCATCGTCGTCTCATTAAAAGTCCCCGATCGCAACGGAAAGTTTGACGACGTGGTGCTCGGCTTCAAGGACCTTGCGGATTATCTTAAACCTGGCCCGTATTTCGGCGCCCTCATCGGCCGTTACGGCAATCGCATTGCGAAAGGACGCTTCACATTGAATGGCGTCGAGTACAAGCTCGCCGTCAATAACGGCGAAAACCATCTCCACGGTGGCATCAAGGGCTTTGACAAAGTTATCTGGGCCGGCAACAAGCTGAAGGGGAAAGCCGAGGGGCCAGCGCTTGTCCTCGATTACCTCAGCAACGACGGCGAAGAGGGTTATCCGGGAAATCTTACTGTCCGAGTGATCTATACACTCACGAACAAGAATGAACTCAAGATCGAGTATTCAGCTACAACCGATAAAGACACGGTCACAAACCTGACGCATCATTCGTATTTCAATCTCGCGGGTGAAGGTAATGGCGATATTCTCAACACAAGGGTCACTATCAACGCCGATCGGTTTGTGCCGACTGATGCCGGCTCGATTCCCCTCGGCGAGTTGAGAAAAGTTTCAGGTACACCGTTCGACTTTCTTACCGCGCACGCGATTGGCGAACGGATCAATCAGGATGATGAACAAATAAAATTTGGTAGTGGCTACGATCACACGTGGGTGATCAATGGGCGGCCGGGTGTGATGCGACTCGCGGCCACGGCGTATGAAGCGACGAGTGGTCGCGTCATGCAGGTGTGGACCACCGAGCCGGGCGTGCAGTTTTATACGGGAAACTTTCTTGATGGTACGCTGACGGGCAAGGCCGGAAAACTCTATCCGCGCCGATCCGGTTTCTGTTTCGAGACCCAACACTATCCCGACTCACCGAACCAACCCTCCTTCCCGACGACAACTTTGAAGAAGGGCGCGACTTACAGATCGACGACGGTTTATAAATTCAGCACTAGACGTTAGACAGGATTTTCATCCTGTCTAACTAAAGCGGCAATCTCAGCCGCGCTTCGCAACCGTGGCGCTGTTGCCTGTTCTCGAGCGTCAATGTCCCGCCATGCGCTTCGGCGATCTGTCGCGACAACACCAAGCCAATCCCCGACCCCTGCGCCTTGGTCGTAAAAAACGGCACGAACAGATTCGCGGTGCTCGCGAGCCCCGGACCTTCGTCACGCACCCACACCTCGACCTGCCCGTTCTTCTGCTGCCAGCCAACATCCACACCACCACGCGTTTCCATCGACGCATCAACCGCATTGCGAACAAGATTGATTAGCAGTTGCTCGAGTTGCACATCGTCGCCCCTAACCAGCAAATCAGGACCACCAACAACATTCACGTGCAATCTTGTTTCCAGACTCGCCACACGCGAAACGAGTGCACCAATCTTCAACGGCTCGAGCCGCGGTGGCGGCAGACGCGCGAGTTTTGAATACGATTCGACAAAGCGCGCCAGCGAATCGGCGCGTGAGGAAATTACCGCGAGACCCCGCTGCATGTCGTCGCGCCAATCAGGTGGCTCCGGTTCCCTTCCCATCAGATCCGCCAGACTTCCCGCCACTGATTTGATCGGCGCGAGGGAGTTGTTGAGCTCATGGCCCAACACACGCAACAGACGCTGCCAAGCAGTACGCTCTTCTTCACGAAGCGTCTGGCTCAGATCGGTGAGCACGAGCAGTTGATGCTGTTGTCCACCTTCACGAAACGTGCTGCGACGAATGTCCCAACGCCCGACGCCACCCGGAAAAACCATCTGCATCGTTTGCGGCGCTGCGCCTGCGGAAGAGTTGAGACAAGCGGAAAGGCCCAGCTCGTCGGCAGTGCGACCTAACAAACGTGCCGAGGGTTGGGCCAATAATCTTTCGCCCGCACGATTCACCAGTTGTAGGCTTTGTTCACCATCGAAGGCAAAGACGACGACATCAATCTCCGCCATCACCGTGCGTAACAACGCCGTCGCTTCCATCGCTCCGAGTCGTTGCTCGCGCAATGTCTGGCCCAGGTCGTTGACTTCCAACATCACTTCGCCCAGCGCGTCGCCCGTGAGCGCGCGACGTCCGCGAATCGAATAGTCACCTTCGCGAATGGCGGCAAGAATGTTGGAGAGAGTTTGTAGCGGGCGGACAATACGCGTTTT
>JADMIO010820044.1_pt1 | contig 17386 bp, 15 predicted proteins | sample 8958161 | NCBI WGS metagenome assembly JADMIO01 (sample SAMN16585339, study PRJNA669376) | soil metagenome | isolation source: Crop rotation soil | place: USA: Cullars Rotation, Alabama | collected 2011
CTTTCCCGGGACAAGCCGCAATGCAAAGGATTCGCTCGCCGGAGATTCGGAAGCAGGCAGCGCACTTGTACCGCCGCGAAGATAGAGAATAGAAGAAATCACTGGCGTTTCCTTGCTTTCACGAAGCAGAACATCAATTCCATCGACGGAAAATTCCTGCACGTCGGTGATCACATACTGATCGTCCACGGAGGGATTACCGGATGCCGGACGTACAGCAGCAAGTACGATCAGGCATAGAATGAGAAAGGCCGGGCGTAAAGTTGACATAATTTTCCGGTGAAAGATCATTTTACATTAAATGCCGAGTGCCCGAGCATAGCGGGGGTGAGTTTCAACTGGGATACCGAAGTGGGGTCGATAGCAAGCCCAAGGATATACGGCTGCCCCGTCAGGTATTTATCGATGTAGTTCTTAATATCCTTCCGGTTGACCTTGGCAAGGTTATCGAGATAATCTTCGTAGTAGTCAAGCCCCGTCGATGCCCACCAGAATGCGATCGTTTTGGAAAAATCGGTAAGGCTCTCACTGTCGAATAAGATCCTGCTCCTGAGCATCGCTTTCGAAGTTTCAAGCTGTTCATCGGTAAAATAATGAGGGTCGGTAAATTTATCGAACTGCTGCCAGAATATTCGCATTGCGTCAACAAGGCGTTCGGGCGGTGCGACGATATCACCCTGGATCGGTCCGGCAAGGCGCTGTGTATAGTACCAGAAATTTTTTCCCGTAGCGATACCGGATTCGAGCAATTCCTTCGTATGCTCATGTTCATCCTGACGGATGATCTCGCTGAAAACATCGGCGGCATAGGTTGCCTTATCGTCAATGCCGATCGAAGGGCCGTGCCAGCGAACCTCAACTACTGCCGATGGCTGGTTGACAAAATCAGTCACGAATTCGGTTTTTTGCAGAGGGGGAATAACCGGTGCCGGATCTTTTTTAAACGGATCGGGGCCCTTTTTCCAATCCGAAAAATATTTCGGTACAAGATCCTTGATCTCTGAAGTTTTTACATCTCCTGCTATAATAAGCAGTGAATTATTCGGGATGTAATATTTCTGCTGGATCATCAGCATTTTCTCCCTGGTCGTTGCATTGATCGCCTGCCGTACTCCGAGCGGCTCCTTCCTGTTCCAGAGATCGCCCCATAATTTCTGAGAAACGGCCCGTTGAAAACTGAAATACGGATTAGCTTCATTACGGTCGAACTCTCCGTTAACGACGGTGATCTGGTTATCGAGTTCGGATTGCTTAAAAAGGGGCGAGGTGATCGCAACGGCCATGAAATCCAGTCCCTTTTCAAGATTCTGTTTCGGCAGAGTGAAATAATACTGGACGTTCTCTTCATGGGTTTCGCCATTATAGACGATACCGAGCCGGTCAACGCGGTCAAGAAAATCATCTTCGCTCGTATCGCGCTTATTGGCCGTAAAGAACATGTGCTCATAAAGATGGGAGAGGCCGTTAAGATCGGGCGATTCCGTAAAGGATCCGTTCTTGACAGCGACTTCGATCGTCACGATCGGTGTCAGGTGATTTTCGCACACAAGCACTTCGAGCCCGTTATCCAATTTAAAACGAGTCCAGGGAGGAAGCTGCGCACTGGATACGGAGCAAAAGGCCGAAAGCAATAAAAGAGTAACTATCCTTTTCATGTTTATCAAGACAAGTTCGTCCGGGGTACAATCAAATAAATCGGTGTTTTTTATACGTGTCTCTAACCGTTGCGTTTCAAAGACAAATCCCACCTTTGCTCGATCAGGATCTGTCCCCAAATACGCGCTTCAGGCTTTTGTTCGGCAAGGATAAAACCAAATCTTTCGTACATTGACCTGGCGGCCGGAAGTTTATCAACTGTCCAGAGAAATATGGTTTCGTATCCTTTCGACCTGCAATATTCGAGGAATGCTTCCATTAATGCTTTTCCGACTCCTTTACCGCGCATCTCAGGTTCGACAAGAAACCAGCGGAGCTGGCCGGTACGATCATTCGCCTCCACGAGTCCGATACACCCTGCAAAGCTTGCATCGCTTTCGGCAATCCATATCCGCTCAATTTTTTCTTCGAGGGAATGTTCAACGTAATCACCGAATGCACTGTCGAAACCGAATTCATCTTCATAAAGGGCCCGGTGTTTTTGTACGATCCGATCAATGTCCTCGGGCGTGGTTTCATATCGTAGTACAATATCTCCCATGCTACTTCCTCGAAAAATTCACCAGGCGCAGGACAATTTCATCCTGGAGATCATTGATCTGCCTTGTGGGGATCGAATAATTATTTACCATAATGCTGAATGCGAGAAGTTCATCGTCCCTTGTTTTCAGATATCCGCTTAAACATCTGATCCCGGTAAGGAACCCAGTCTTGGCATGAACATTTCCTGCCGCACCGCTCTGGCGTAATCGCTCTGAAAGCGTACCATCTATTCCCATGACCGGCAATGAAGAATCGAATGCCGGAAATAATTTCTGCTGCCTCTGCATTGCCCGAAGCAAGCCGACAATATCCGAAGGTGAAACAAGATCCATTCGTGAAAGCCCGGAGCCATCATAGAGAGTAAAATGATCGGCATCCAATCCAAGCGAGGAAAGATATTTCTTAACGGCTATGACCCCGGATTCCCAGTTTCCTTTTCCGAGCATTTCTTTCCCGATCGTTCGAATGATCTGCTCCGAATAAAAATTCTGTGATTTCTTATTGACCACCCTGATGATATCGCTCATCGGGGGGCTTGTATACTGAAGGAGGGGCTGATCCCTGGAATAATCGATCTTTTCATCCAGTTCTGTGGCAGCCATGGTACCTCCGGTGATCGTAAAGCCACGATACTCAAGCATTTCACGAAATGCCGTCGCTGTATAGAGTGCGGGGTTCTCTACTGATAACTGCTCATGAACTCCGGTTGCTCCCCTGTCGATCGTTCCGACAATAGAGATCGCATTCTCGCCCTGAGCGCGGCTTACTTTGATCGTGTTCGAAGGAAGAAAAACCGTTGCAAGCGAAGAATCTTTTCCCATGCTCTTTGTCGAAACCTTCGGATCCTTTGTAATGGCAGTGTTATCGACCGTCAGGAATTCCGTTTCGGGAGTTACTTCAAAGATCGCCTTTGCCCCGCTATGCAAACCCGGTGTCACCGATACGCTGACGGAATTATCGGCAAATGCAAGGCCGCTTGAACCCGTTGCAAAATAAAACGGCATATCCTCCACCGCCCAGCCATCAGGATAGATATCATCGGTAAAATAACCTGCATCGGCAACGATCGACCCGTCAATTTTTTCAATGCCAAGTTTTTCAAGTGTATCCGCCCAGGCTTCAAATGCAGAGCTCGGATCTTTTTCCGGAAACATCGAAGGAGAGCCCAGCGTCGGATCCCCGCTGCCACGAATAATAAGATTTCCCTTCAGAACACCGCGATGGATCTTGCCATCGGTGACAAGTTGTGTTGAATACCGGAAATCAGGCCCTAAAGTACCAAGGGCTGCTGCGGTGGTAACGAGTTTCAGATTGGAAGCGGGAAGGAAATTTTTCCCTTCATTAAGATGAAACAAGGATTCACCCGTTTTGACCGATTTGACTTCTATGCCGATAAATGCATTGGCAAACCGTGATTCGGAAAGATCATTCTCTATTCCCTGCTGAAGCCTTTGTAAGGCCTGGGTTTCCTGCTGTGTTTTTGCAGGACTGGGGGCTGTTTGAGGCTGGGCAAGACTAAGACTATTGGTAAAAAGAATCGTTATAGTGAGAAAAAAGCATGAAATCCTGCCGATATCAGAAAAGCCGGGGTATAATCTTCCCAAATACCGGAAATGACCTTGGAATTCGTGCTGACGAGGCGCAAAAGACAAAACTTGAACCGATAGTTGACGAAAAAGTGTTTTCACCCTTAGAAAAATATCCACCAAACGGTTATTTAAAAAATTTTTATTTACAACATGTCGCAGGCAGAATTAGTCGCAGAAAGCCCCAAATCTACAGCAAATGGACAGGATTTCCTTCCGTTAAAAGCTATCGATCATATTGAATTTTATGTCGGGAATGCCAAGCAATCCGCATATTATTACCGTTCAGCCTTTGGCTTTAAATTGACCGGGTATGCCGGCCTGGAAACCGGTATTCGTGACCGCGCCAGCTATGTGCTCGAACAAGGCAAGGTACGCATTGTCCTGACAACACCCTTAACGAAGGATCATCCGATCAATGCCATGCTTGCCAAACACGGCGATGGGGTCAGTGTTATCGCTCTTGAAGTCGATGATGTTGAACGCTCCTTCCGCGAAACAACAAAACGCGGGGCTATCGGGGTGCAGGAGCCGACAGAAGTGACCGATCAAAACGGAACGTACCGCACCGCCTCTATCCGTACCTATGGCGACACGATCCATACATTTGTTGACAGAAAGAATTACAAAGGTTTTGCACCGGGATACCGGGTCAACATTATCGAGGACACGATTTCCCGCCCGACCGGACTTGCAGCCGTCGATCATATCGTCGGAAATGTCGGCTGGAATGAAATGGATACCTGGGTAAAGTGGTATGAAGAAGTGATGGGTTTCCACCTCTTCGTTTCATTTGACGATAAGGATATCAGTACCGAGTATTCAGCGCTTATGTCAAAGGTTGTAGCGAGCGGATCCGAGAAGATCAAATTCCCGATCAACGAACCGGCAACCGGCAAAAAGAAATCGCAGATCGAAGAATATATTGAATGGTATAACGGACCGGGAGCCCAGCATATTGCTATTGCAACGGGCAACATCATCGAAACGGTGAAAAAACTAACCGATCAGGGTGTGGAATTCCTGAAAGTGCCGACAACCTATTATGAAGAGCTTGAGGCGCGAGTCGGCAAGATCAACGAACCGATCGATGAACTTGCAAAACTCGGCATCCTTGTCGATAGTGATGACGATGGCTATATGCTGCAAATCTTCACTAAGCCTGTTGAGGACCGCCCCACTCTTTTCTTTGAGATCATCCAGCGCCGTGGCGCAAGAAGCTTCGGCAAAGGTAATTTCAAGGCTCTCTTTGAATCCATCGAGAGGGAGCAGGATCTAAGGGGAAATCTCTAAGAAGATTTGCCCGGTATTTACATTCACTCATATTTTCTCAGGGCGCTTCGATGAGCGCCCTTCTTTTTTATGGAATTAACTTTGGATCATTCGGTCATTTCCTACCATCTCCGGAATTGGGATACATCCCTCATTGCGCGACCGGTGCTTTTCCTGCACAGCGCTCTTTCGACCCATAAAGAATTCGGGAAGCTTTCGTCATACTATGAAAACCGCAGGCAAATACTCTTGGATTTTCCATTCCATGGAGAAAGCACCGGCGCGGGTGAGTTAACCATGAGATTGCTTGCTGAAAGCGTTCGTGACCTTCTCCTTAAACTTGAAAGCTACTCCGCGGACATCATCGGCTATAGTATGGGCGGCTACGCAGCTCTTGAACTTGCCAGAATCGCTCCGAGCATGGTGCATAGCATTACCAGCCATGCGATGAAATTTTACTGGACCGATGAAGCTATTGCCGAAGCATTAGACGGACTGAATGCCGAAAAAATTAAGGCGCGCTCCCAGAAAGGATATGATATTCTTTCAGCAATGCATTCGGCGAGTGGTTTGGAGAAGACGATTGAATCGATGAGAAGCGTGATCAGGCATTTCGGTACCGAAAAGATTTCGGAAGAAGATGTCAGGGGAATCCACGCACCGTTGCTCTTAAGTGTTGGTGACAGTGATCATCTTGTTCCGCTTTCCGAGATTACAAAGCTTTACGAATACCAGGATAAGGCAAAAACATTTCTCGCTATTCATTCGAACTCACCGCATCCGATATCAAAATTGGATTTAGAATCCTTCACGCATTCGGTTCGTGAATTCTGGAAAACGTTCTGATCGGGAATTAAGAGTTGGATTCGGGAAATCCAATAAATCCGTAAAAATCTCACTAATCCGAGTCAGTATTTTGGTACGCTGGGATCTATGCGTTCATTCCATGCAAATATCCCGCCCTGGAGGTTTTGCGCATTGGGAAATCCATTGCGGCGGAGGAATTCGGTGACCATAGCGCTGCGACTGCCGGTACGGCACATGATGATCAATGTGGAGTCAGGATCAAATTCCGCCAGATGCTGCGGAATTTCATTCATAGGGATGAGCGTACCTCCAAGATTGGCGATATCATATTCATCCTGCCTGCGGCAATCAATGAGTTGAACAGGTTTTTGTTCATCCATCAAACCCTTCAGTTCTTCGACCGTTACTTCAAATGGAATCACCGTGAAATTTATTGAATGGTAAAGAATCGAACGACATTACTGGTGAAATCGACGATCGGCCCGAAATAAACTCCGAAGAAAAGCGTCGGGATCAGGAATACCAAAATAAATATTTTCGAAATGAGAGAATAACTGAGCGTACCATCGGCAGAAACCGAAAGAGCGCTTGTCAGCGGCGCCGTATTTGCATCGGCCTGCTTGATGAACATTGCCTGCATCACGCGAACGTAATAATACAGGGAGACTACGGAGTTCAATACCATGACCACCGCAAGCCATATCCAGGGAGTGGAATGCGTGATCGGATCAGCCGTCAGGATCGATGAAAAAATGTAGAGCTTTCCGACAAATCCGATCGTAAGCGGAATACCGGTAAGCGACACAAGGAAAACAGCAAGGCTGACAGCGAGCAACGGTGATTTCTTAGCAAAGCCTTTATAATCCTCGATCTCTTCAGAACCGATCTTGTTGGCGATCAGCATGATCACATAGAATGCACCGAGATTGGTAAAGAGATACGCAACGAAATAAATAAGAATCGAAACAATGCCGTTCATTTCATAGAAATGAGGAAGAGCTGCAGGAGCGAATCCCATTGCCTTGATCTCATTGAGCATGAAAAGACCGCTGCCGATTGCAACAAGGCCCACCATCATATATCCGGCATGAGCGATCGTCGAATATGCAAGCATTCGCTTGATATTCGATTGCCGGAGTGCGGCAAAATTACCCAGCGTCATGGTTATCGCAGCAAGCACGGCAATAACAAGCGGCCAGTTCAATATGAGTTTTCCGGTTTCAAAATCGATCGGGAAACCGAACATCAGGAATCTCATCAAAAGGCCAAATCCGCCTGCTTTGGATGCAACCGATAACAACGCGGTTATGGGTATTGGAGCGCCTTCATACACATCCGGGGTCCAGAAATGGAAGGGCGCAGCACTGATCTTATACCCCATTCCCGCCAGGGAAAGAATGACTCCGACCCACAAAGCCAACTCATTGATGGAATGGGCTCTCATTCCTTCGGCAAGAACGGCCTGAATCGCAACGATGCTTGTAGAACCGGTAAGACCGTAAAGCAGCGAAAAACCATAGATCATAAGTCCCGAGCTGAATGCTCCAAACAGTACATACTTCATCGAAGCCTCCGAGCTTCGCGCATTCTCCTTCATGAAACCCGACATGATGTAACTCGTGATCGAAACAAGTTCGAGGGAGATATACATCATTACCAGATCCGTCGAGGCAGGCATCAGGAACATTCCAAGTGTAAGCGCAAGGATAAGCGAGAAGTATTCTCCGTTGTGCCTGCCCCTGTCCTGCACTTCTTTTGAAAGGAGGGACATCAACACTACTAATATTGCCGAAAGTGAGATCAGTAATTTAAAGAACACGGCGAAATTATCGACGACGGCCATTCCGATGATCGGAACAAGTGTAGTCGAATACGGAAAGATCATTTTACCACCCTGCCATGACGTGCTGCCCGGGATATACGGCTTCCATTGCATCCAGGAAGTAATGAAGGCGGTTGCCAGAACAACGATCGCAAAATATCCCGTGAGCTTTTTCTGACTTGTCTTATGGGTCAGAAGATCGAGAATGATAGCGAGCAGGAAACCGGCCGTCAGCACGGTCTCCGGAATAAAACGCGACATCGTATCGCCCAAAAGCGGCTTCAGTGCGTTTGCCAGATCGCTCAGGCTTGTATCAAGAAAAGTTAAATGCATCCGTAGTATTAAAGAATGTTTATCTTACTTAATGACCGACGCTGCCTGCACCACTTTCGGGGCGGCCGTGGTAACGAAGCTGACAAGCTGATTGACGCTCGTCGACATCAGATTAATGATCGGCGAAGGATAGATACCCAGGAAGATCACAATTGCTGCAAGCGGCACGAGTGCCACGAGTTCACGTCCATTAATATCCGTGAGGTTATTCCAGCGCTCGGGCAGCGTTCCAAGGAACATCCTCTGCAATGCCCAGAGCATGTATGCTGCCGTCAGGATAATACCGAGCGTTGCAACGATCGTCCAGAACTGGAATGCCTGGAAAGCCCCGAGGAATACGAATGCTTCCGAAATGAAGCCTGACATACCGGGCAAACCGAGCGATGCAAAATAACAGATCACCACGAGTGCGAAATACTTCGGCATCTTGTTTGCAAGTCCGCCGAACTCGTTCAGGCCTCTGGTATGAGCACGGTCATAAAGCACTCCGACGCTTAAGAAGAGCATTGCCGTGATCGTACCGTGATTGAACATCTGGAAGATCGCCCCCATCATCCCCTGAGAGTTCAGCGATGCCATTCCCAAAAGTACATAGCCCATGTGGCTGACAGAACTGTAGGCGATCAGTTTCTTCAGATCCTTCTGAGCCATGGCGCAGAATGCTCCGTAAACAATATTGATCACGCCGAAGATCACCATGTACTCGCTGGTAGCAACGGCGATCTCAGGAAAAATGCCGTAACAAATTCGAAGGATTCCATACGTACCCATCTTCAGGAGCACACCGGCAAGAATAACCGAGATAGCTGTCGGGGCTTCCACGTGAGCATCGGGCAGCCAGGTATGGAACGGGAACATCGGGATCTTGATCGCAAAACCAAGGAAGAGCCCCAGGTAACCAACATATCGCCATGTGTTACCGATCGTGGCGAAGATCGAACCGGCAACATGATTTGCAGGATTCATCATATCGAGGATGCTGAAGGTATGCCATGTTGTTCCGCCGATCACGACCTGTGTCGAGAAATACAAGCCGATCATGACCAAAAGCATAAATACCGATCCGAACAGTGTATAGATAAAGAACTTGATAGCGGCATATTCACGCCGCGGCCCGCCCCAGATTCCGATGAGAAAATACATCGGAAGAAGCATGAGCTCCCAGAACACATAAAAGAGGAAGAAGTCCAGCGAACAGAATACGCCCATCATTCCTGTTACCAGGAGCAGATACATAAGGAAATATCCTTTATGCTGTTTTTCAATGGAGAAGCTGGCAATAGCACCGACAAGCGAAATGAGCGCCGTCAGCAGTACCATGAGGACGGAAAGCCCGTCAATGCCCATGTAGTAATCAATGGCAACATTGCCAAAGACCCCGAGGCCGGATATGCGTATCCACTCATGCTTCTCGACGAACTGGAATCCTTTCGGATCGTTGATTCCGGCGATCGAGCCATTGAAGTTCATCCAGAGAATAATCGCAAAGACGACTTGCAAAGCCGTAACGGCAACCGTAATGCCGCGAATCATCTTTACATTTCCCTTCGGCACAAATGCCGTAATGATCATTCCTGCGATAGGCAGAAGTGTCAGTATCGATAGGATCGGATAACCAAGCATAATTCTCTAGATTTTTAGCGTATAAAAATGTTAATGGATCACGATCATCCGTTTGGTCATTGCTGCACCGTCGGATGTTTCAAGTTTATAGAAGTAGACGCCGTTCTCAAGTCCATGCATATCGAAACGAACCGAGTGCGGGCCTTCATCAAATATACCTTCTGTAAAAATTCCGGTATTCCGTCCTAAGACATCGGAAATGCTGAGCCGGGCAAACCCGGTATTCGCCAGATCAAAGTGAATAACGGCATCCCCGGAAACAGGGTTGGGGAAGGAATTCCCAAGATCATGAATCGCCGAATATCCCGAAGCGACACTTTTTACAGAGTAAATATTATCGCCAGTGATGTCAAGGAACAGAAAAAGCGTATCGTAATATTTATCGGCCTGTAATGTCGCCGTTCCATAAGAGATGGCAAAGGCAAGCATCAACTGGCTTCCTGCGCCGTCATCATTGGTATCTCTCGTAAATTTAAACGAACCCATCGTCGTCTGCTGAGAGCTCATGGAACCGAGATTGGCAAGACCAAGCTGGATCGTATATGTCGGCGAGGGATCGACAATGCCCTGAACAGGGATCAGCTTCGCCTGAATAGATGAACCGGCTGCCATGTAATTCTTGAAATTGACATCGATGGAATATTGCTTGTTGATAAAATTCAACCCGCCGTTGGCAATACCATCAACTTTATAATCGGTGATCTTCAGTCCGGGAATCGTTTGCTTTGTCAACGCTGAATAAGCATTCACCCGTCCCCAATAATGTTTCCGGTCGGTTGGTTTGACAACATTATCGCATGTCTCCACGATCTGTCTCATCACAAATTTCGGAGACCAGTCAGGATTTTTTGCCCATACAAGCCCGGCGACTCCTGCGGTGAGCGGACATGAGAAAGAAGTGCCGCTTGCAAAATCATAACTATTGACTAAAGGCAGGCTGGTCGAAAAAATGCCGCCACCCGGTGCATAAGCATTCACGCGATGGCCGTAATCGCTTGAGGGATCTGCATTATCATTCTGGTTTGTCCAGCCTACTGCGAAAACTCCTTTGATGTTTGCCGGTGCGATCAGGCTGTCGTCATTATTATAGCCATAATTTGCCGAAGATGCGATCACCATGGATCCGGTATCGGTCGCTTCCTGTATGAATTGTTCGATAAACGGCACAGCAGGGGGATCAATTTGTCCTGCCCATGAACAATTAACGATCTTCGCTCCGTGAATAACAGCATAATGAATTCCCTCATACCCTCCGGGAAGAAGGCCGCTTGCATCAGCTATGCGGATAGCCATGATCTTGCAATTGAATCCGCTTCCGGCACCGCCTTTACCATTATCGGCAACAGCGCCGAAACAGCCGCTTGTCATAGTGCCATGATTCTGGCCGGTAAAAGGCATCGGATCGTTATCAGGCTTAAAATGTGTAGCCGTTCCATTATCGCCGACGACATCATAACCGAAGAAATTTCCAAGCTTATATATATTCGCGGCAATATCCTCATGATTATAATTAACCCCTTCATCGCAATCGGCAATGACAATATTCGCATTTCCTTTTGAGACTCCCCATGCGTTGAAAAGATTCATGTGGGAATTATCGAGTGCGTATTGTTTTGGGATATCAGGATCATTCGGTGTATATGAACATGGCTGGAAAAGATAGCGCGGACTTGCATTCTGGACCGCGTCCAGTTTCAGGATTTCCTGCTGGAGGATCCGGGGAGAAAACCCTTCTTCAGGAAAATGAATGACATACATACGATCAATGCCATTACGGCGTGAAACGCCATAGTTTTTTGCATCGGCATCGAACGGATAGATCTCCGTTACGCCGACCTCAGAGAAAAAACGATCGAGTTCGGCATTGCCGGTATGCTTCGGCGTTAGATTTTCGAAATCAACCCCATGCCGGGCTTTCAACTGAATATAGAGCACTCCTTTGACAACATCCGTATGCATTGACGGAGACACCGATTGTGGCGCCTGCGCAAAGACCGAACTTCCTGCAAGAGAGCAGAAAGCCAGTAGCAAAAGCACTATGGGGAGTTTCTTTCTCATAATAATTTCCAGGCAATAGCAGCAAACACAATGACAACTCCGGCAAGCGTCCAGGCCAGATACGTTTGAATCTTTCCGGTTTGAACGGAGCGGAAACCAAGGCCGATCACCTGCGTGATTCCGGCTGTTAAATTGACGAGCCCGTCAACAATATACTTATCGATCCATCCGCCGATCTTCGAAAAGATCACCGTACTCTTTCCTACGCCGTTGACAATGCCATCGACAATATTGGTATCGAACCAGGAGCATGTCCGGGCAAAAAGCATGAACGAACCGACAAAAGCAAACTCATACAACTCATCGAAGTACCACTTGTTCAGGCTGAATTTATAGAGTGGTGTGAATGTGGAAGCGATCTTATCCGGAAGCGCGGTATTTTTCAGGTACAGGAACCAGGCAAGTGCAATACCGGTAAGGGCCATGAAGATCGAGATGATCATTCCTGTTCCCGCCACTTCGTGAGTCTTATGTTCCAGGATTTCCTGATGCGCCATCATTTCCGGAGCGGCGGATTCATGCTTAACCGCTTCGCCCTCGGCTTTCGGTGCTTCTTCCTTCATGTGGCCGGCAAAGTGCGCTTCGGTTGAAACCGGTACTATCTGTGCCGGAGTCGCGGCCCATGTTTTCATGAACCATCCGTTTGCAGGATCGATCGGGTTTGCACCGTACCATATCCAGAATGAAAGCCCCGCAAGAATAATAAGCGGCACGATCATGACTTTCGGAGATTCATGAATATGCTCGTAGATCTTTTCATTCTTTGGTTTGCCGAAGAATGTCATAAAGACAAGGCGCCACATATAGAACGCCGTCATGAGTGCAACACCAAATCCTACAAATGGCAGGATCGCTGCAATACCGCCCTGCAAAGAACTATACGCTGTCGTTCCGGCAAGGATCTCATCCTTTGACATGAAACCGCTCATCAGCGGAATACCGCTGATCGCAAGAGTTGCAATGATAAACGTATAACCGGTGACAGGCATTTTTTTCAGAAGGCCGCCCATGTTGCGCATATCCTGCGGATCGGTGTGATGATCGTGCAAATGATGCAGCGAATGATGCATGGCATGGATCACGGAACCGGAACCAAGGAAGAGGCAGGCCTTGAACATGGCATGGGTCGTCAGATGAAAGAACCCGGCGCTAAAAGCGCCGACTCCAAGAGCCATGATCATATATCCGAGCTGGGAAACAGTCGAATAAGCAAGGACTTTCTTAATATCATTTTGCGTCAGCGCTGTTGTTGCAGCGATGAAACTGGTAATACCGCCGATCATCGCGATCACCAGCATTGCATCCCCGGTGAGCATCGGGAAAATACGGCAGACGAGATAGACGCCGGCAGCGACCATCGTTGCAGCATGGATAAGAGCCGATACCGGGGTCGGGCCTTCCATAGCATCAGGCAGCCAGACATGCAACGGGAATTGAGCGCTTTTGCCGACGGCACCGCAGAAGATAAGCACTCCCGCGGCGGTGAGTGTCGCCTCAGGACTCATTCCCAATAAACTAAAGCTTGCCGGTAACCCGTGCTGGATCGCAGCAAAGATATCGCTGAAATTAAACGTGTGAAATGTTCCGAAGACCAGCATTAACCCGGTCCACATTCCGACATCACCTACACGATTGACAATAAATGCTTTTTTGGAAGCCACCTGCGGCCCCGGCTTCTCATACCAGTGAGAGATCAGTGAATAACTGGAAAATCCTACAAGCTCCCAGAAAATATAAAGTGCAAAAAGGTTATTACCGATAACGATTCCGAGCATGGAGAAGGTGAAGATTCCCAGATAGGCGAAATACCGGGAATACCGGATATCACCCTTCATGTACTCGCTTGAGAAGAGATGAACAAGGAAGGAAATAAGTGTTACTACCACGAGCATGATCGCCGTCAGGTTATCGATCATGATCCCTGTCATCAGATTCCATTCGCCTACCCCGGGGACATTTCCGAAGCCGATCCACTTCGTTGTCCAGTTCAGGGTTTCCGGAATCCCGGAAAGCTTGGAATAGCAGATATAGATGGCAAGCGCAAGGGCAGTACCCAGGATCGGCAAACCGATAAAATGCGCTTTTGCCTGAAGCCTTTTTTGATTAAAGATAATAATCAAAAAGGACAGCATTGGCAATCCGAGAATAACGAGTGATAACGATAACAGTTGATGCATAAAGCTTTAGTCTCGTAATGAATCCACTTCCGAAGGATTAACCGACTTGAAATTCTTATAGATGTTCAATACTATTGCCAGGGCAACCGCCGCTTCTCCGGCAGCAATAACGATCACAAAAATCGCCGCCATTTGCCCGCTTATATTGACTCCGCCGTAACGCGTAAATGCAATAAAATTGATATTGGCCGCATTGAGGATCAACTCAACCCCCATCAGCACGGCGATCACATTTTTTCGTGAAAGCATCGCAAAAATGCCCAGCACAAAGAGTATTGCGCCGATAACAAGAAAATGATTTAATCCGACGGTCATAAGTTCTTAATTCTTAATTCGTATTCAGATCATGCCGATAAAGATTCTGCGATCGCTTCCTCTTCCGGAGTAGGCTCTTTACGTGCGATCATCGTTGCCCCGAGTAATGATACCAGGATCAGTACCGAGATCACTTCAAATGGAAGCAAAAAATCGGAGAGAAAAAGCTTTCCGATCTCCACCGATGTTCCGGAAGATCCTTCATTTGTCTTTACTTCGTCCGGCGCGCCATACTTTTTCTTCAGGATCTCCGTCGTTGCATCCTGGCTCCATTGGCTTCTGGCCCATGGGATAGTGGAGTGTGATGCCCATGAAGAAACGGCCTTCGATTTTCCATCCGCAGATTTTTCCGTATGAGTAGCCGCGTTACCGAAAAAGGCTGCCATGAGAATGGCAAAAATTCCAAGAGAGAGAATACCGGCGACCCAGCGGGATCCGCCACCGACACGAATATCGGCCATGCCGATACGATTTGTCAGCATGACGCCAAAGATCAAGAGGATCAGGATGCCACCGACGTAGACAAGCAATTGCGTGACAGCAAGGAAATCCGCATTCGCCATGACATAGAGCCCTGCGATTCCGAAGAATGTAAAGAGCAGTGCAAATGCGGCATAGACGATATTTTTCGCGAATGCCGTAACACCTGCACCGATAACGGTGATGGCGCCGAAGATATAGAATATAATATCAAACATAAAAATTTCTTCTTTACTCTTGAACTGTCATTGCGAGTCGGCTCTCGTCCGACAAGACAACCAGAAGTATTGCGGGGGTGAATGACCCCGTAATGACACAACTTATTTTATCAAAGCTCTCATACTGCTGCTCACCCTGCTTTAAACGGAGGAGGTTTTATTCCTCCCGGTTTTGCGGCAAAAGGCGGCGGCTTGACCCCACCTGCTGTCTGGGGCGGCGGCGGAGCAGTGGCAGCTGCAGGAGCAGGATTTGCTGCTGCGGCTTTTGCTTTTTCTTCTGCCTGCTTGGCACGCTCGGCGGCAAGGCGCTCTTCATCCTTCTTTGCATTCTCCGTATGGACGACCGCTTCGGCGGCATCCATCGTTGCATAGTTATAGATGAGGTTGACACGATCATATTCCGAGAATTCATAGACATCCGTCATCAGAATGCACTCGGTCGGGCACGGGAACGTACAAAGCCCGCAGTAACAGCACTTTGCAATATCGATATCAAAACGCGTTACCCATAATGATTTCTTTTTTCCGTTCGATGTCGTGCCGATGTTTTCACCCGGGACTGCCTTGGCGGTATCGATCGTAATACAATTGACTGGGCAGGCACGCGAGCACTGATCGCATCCGATGCAATCATCCATATTCACATAGAGCCTGTTGCGTGCACGCTCTGGCAATTGGAATCGGGCTTCGGGATTCGGGTACTGCCTTGTCACCTTCGGCTTCAGAAGATGCTTCATGACGATCGACATTCCCTTGAATGCCGTTCCGATTCCCTCTTGTATGTCCTTAAAATATCCGCTCATGTTATTTACTTCTCAAATTCCTTTTCTGCGGTAGGCGCAGGGCTTTAGCCCGTGAGCACGTAACATTGTGAGACATTCCCGCGGGCTAAAGCCCTGCGCCTACCACAGAATCACTATTCAAAATCTCTTTTACTCTCCTCGACGGCATCCGGTGTCAGCAGACTTCCGAACAAGCCGATGATCTGCAACACATGCCCGGCGATTGCCACATTCCCGAATTTCAGGAACTCCGATACTGCCACCGGCCAGTCACGCAACTCCCCCATCCATCCGAAAGCGGCAAATAAGGTGCCGACAAAAAAGATGGAATTGAATCCGAGACGCCGTTTCCACATTTAATGCGCCAGAAACGTCACGATCGTCCCGACAAGTAACACCGTTGCCATGCCGAAAGGAATCATCACCTTCCAGCAGATATACATCAATTGGTCGACACGAAGGCGCGGAAGCGTCCAACGAATCCAAATCTGGATCAGAACGAATGTAAAAGCTTTGCCGATAAACCAGATGAATCCCATCCAGGGAGCATCAAGAAATCCGGGGATCGGTGAATTCCATCCGCCCAGAAATAAAACTGATGCGATCGCACTAACGGCGAACATATTCGCATACTCGGCTAAGAAGAAGAGTGCGAATTTCATTGCAGAATATTCGGTATGGTAACCGGCAACAAGCTCCGATTCTGCTTCGGGAATATCAAACGGCACGCGGTTCGTTTCGGCGAGCGAGGCGATGATGTACATGAAGAATGCAACGATCATAAGCGGTGAAAGCAGCCATGCATAATTCCCGCCGAAATGAGCAAGGGATTTCGGCCCGCCAAAAATAAACCAGTTCTGAATCCCTCCCTGCTGCAGTTTCGTGATCGTCTGCATATCCATTGTGCCTGCTACCATTACCACCGAAAGCAAGGCAAGCCCGGCCGGGATTTCATAACTGATGATCTGTGCAACCGATCGCATCGAACCGAAGAGAGAATACTTATTATTCGATCCCCATCCTGCCATCAGCAATCCGACAACAACGATACCGCTGACCGCAACCATGTAAAAAATACCGGTATTAATGCGCGCACCGGCATAGATCGATGCAAAAGGAAGCGCGGCAAAAGCCATGTAGCTTCCGATAAAGACAATAAACGGGGCTGCGTTATAGAGTTTTTTATCAGCAAGAAGCGGAGTGGTATCTTCCTTCTGCAGAAGTTTAAGCATATCGGCGATCGGCTGCAGAACGCCCCACGGGCCTGTACGCATCGGCCCCAAACGATCCTGAAGCCATGCGGATAATTTCATTTCGCCGAGAATGGCAACAAGTGCATATCCCAGAATGACCACAAGCGGAATTGCCGAATAGGCCACGACTGACAGGATGTCAGCCAGGTCGCCTTTTCCGAGCAGGCTTATCAGTAAATCGTTTAAGTCTTGATACATACTAAAAAATTATTTTCACCTGACATTTCAATGAAGCGCAGGATCCCCTGATAAAGAATAGAAAGGCCGCTTTCTACAAATCTTCACGGGATTCTTCACTTCGTCCAAATCGCTATCGCGATATGGACTCCGTTCAGAATGACATAAAAACAGAATTACTCGTCTCCGTTTTTCAATTCGTAATTAATTACCTATCCACTTCTCCCAGCTTTCCAGCACAGTGGGATCCGAAGCTTGGAATTCACGTGACTTGAAGTCGCGGC
>JADMIO011200171.1_pt1 | contig 17385 bp, 16 predicted proteins | sample 8958161 | NCBI WGS metagenome assembly JADMIO01 (sample SAMN16585339, study PRJNA669376) | soil metagenome | isolation source: Crop rotation soil | place: USA: Cullars Rotation, Alabama | collected 2011
AAAGACCGCCGAGGGTGAGCTGTCGCGCGGCCGCCCGCCACAGGGCCGCTGCGCTGCTCGTCGTGCCGCTTGTCGTGTCACGCATCGGGACCGCTCGCGCTCCTCGTCCCCCACCATGGAGTATGCATCCTCGCGCGCGCTCGCACCAGCCGCGGGTCCACGCGCGATCCGCGGATCGTGGCTCGCTCGGCCGAGCAAGAGGATTGAACAGGGAGCCTCGGAGGCTCGGAGCGTTTCTTTCGGGTTGTGCTGCAGGGCTCGGCACGTCCCTCGCGCGGGAGCGGTCAGGCACGCAAGCTGCTCCGGGGCGCGCATGCGCTGGAGCTTTGCTTTCGTCCTGGGTCTCGTGACTCTCGCGGCTTGTGGTGACGATGCGCGCGCGCCCGTGCTGCGCGCCGGCGATCAGGCGGCCGATCCCGGCGACGGTGGAGCTGCGACGGAGAGCGGTGCACCCGATGCCGGCGGCGAGGGCGGGGTCGATCCAACGCGACCGCGGCTTCCCGACGTCGCGGCCGTGCCGTTCAAGGACGCCCCGGGCTCCGGGCTGTCGCTCGGGATCGTCACCGGACGCATCTACGAGGACCTCGCGAAGAACACGGACGATCGCTTGCGCGATCTCGCAGCGCTGGGCGTCCGCATCTTGAGACTCGAGATCGAGCGCGCGACCCCGCTCGCCGACTACGCGAAGATCGTGACTGCCGCGAAGGCTAGCGGGATCGAGGTCCTCGCATTGATCACGCAGGCCAGCCTCGCCGTGCCGAACGACCCGATGGCCGGCACCCGCGCCGACTTCGACGGGACGTTCGTGCCCAAGGTGATCGCGGCGATCGATGCCGTCACGGCGGCGATCCCCGCCCTGAAATACGTGGAGGTCTGGAACGAACCGGACGTGTATGCGTTCACGCCGATCTTCGCGTTCACCAATGGTGTCTGCATCCCGAAGGAAGGCGCCCATCGCTACGCGCTCCTCACGGTGCGCGTGTTCGAGACCATGAACGAACGACGGAAGAAGGGCATGGCGACGCCGACCCTCGTGGCATTCGACTACTCGCATCAAGACGACGGGTGCGTCGTCAAATCGGTCGCCGATGCCCAGCCGATCAAGTCGCATCGCGATCTCTACCGCACGGCCAATGCGCTGCCCGACGGCCTGCCGACCGACATCGTCTCGATCCACGGGTACGGTCTTCCGAACCGCATTCCCGGCGAGGCGGGCTACACCTACGCGGGAGGCACGTTTGCGGACGGCGTGACCGCCTTCCTCGGGAGCACCTTCGCGGACGGCAAGAAGGTCATCGGGGCGGCGCCGGTCTGGTACTCGGAGGTCGGCTTCTGTCTGAGCGGGATCGGCGGTCCCGACCCGCTGAACCGGCAGGGCCAGGCGGTGACCGGCGCGCTGACGGCGCTGCGCTCGCATCCCGAGATCACCGCCGCGTTCCTCTACTCGTACCGCGACGACGAGGGCCAGGGCGGCGAACGCTGCGGGCTGCGCGACAGCTCGACGACCGCGTTCAAGGCGCATCCCGCGTACACGGCGGCGCAGGCGCAGGCGGTGGCCGGCAAGGACGAGGTCGCGCCGGGCGGCGCGTTCGAGGTCATGGGCGCGAAGACCCTCGCCGCGGGCGCGGCGTTCGAGGTGCGAGGCTGGGCGATCGATGCCGACGGGCTGGCCCCGTCGGTGTCGATCGCGATCGACGGCGCGGTCGTGGCGACGGTCGTGGACGGCGCGTCACCGAACGCGGCAGCGTGCACGATCGCGTCTTCCACCCGCTGTCCGAACGTCGGCTTCGCGAAGCAGCTCGCTGCGCCGAGCGGCTCGGGCGCGCACGAGATCGCGGCGCGCGCGACCGACGCGAAGGGCAATGCGCGCATCCTCGGTCGCACCACCATCGTAATCCAGTAGCCGCGCGGCGGTCTTCGCTCAGTGATGGTGATGGCGGCGGCCGCCCGAGCGCGAGGGGGAGCTCGTGCTCGACGCGCCGCTGCCGGCCGGCGCTGGAGGCGGCGGCGGTCGCAGGGTCTTCCGCTGGCCCGTGGTCAGCACGCCCGGCTCGTCGAAGAGCGCGTCGGCGCGCGGATCGTGGACCGCGAGGAGAAACGCGATCGCGACCTGACGCACGCCGCGATCCTTCTTCGGATCGCGCGCGAGAGCGAAGAGGGCGTCATGGACCGACGGCTCGTCGGCGACGAGGAGCAGCTCCGCCATGTCCCGGAGCGTGCCGGCTCCGTTGCCTCCAGTGATGGATCCGCTGGTTGGTTTCTCGAGCGGGAAGTCGTGCTGGTCCACGCCCCCGGGGATCTTCGGCGACGCGTCGGCATCGTCGTCGTCGTTCCCCTCGAAATGAAAGCGACGCGTCGACTGGGCCGAGAACTGCGCGAGGAGCGGCCCGCGCGCAGACGCCGGGTCGAGGTGCGCTACCGTGTAGGCGGCAGCGAACCAGGCGGTGTATGCGCTGACGACGCCGTCCTCGTCCTTCTCCCACGCTTCGTCGCGCGGCGCGGTGAGATGCGGGATGAGCAGCGTCGCGCCCTCTTTCGATGCGAGGCCGTCGGCGAGCAGCGCCAGCGTCTCGAGCCGCTCCGACGGGCATCGCGCACCGCACGCGCGGAGGTCCGCGACCACGCGCGGCGCAACGGCCTTCGGCGGAGACGTGCGGAGCCAGCTCGACGCTTCCGGGCAGCCGCGCGCGGACGGGTCGCGTGGCAACGCGGCGGTGTAGATGTCGTCGATCGCCTCGGGACGCGCGCTCGCGACGCGCTCCATCGTCTTCGCCGGAATCACGCAGCGGCCGATCGCGGCCCGGACCTCGGCAAGGTGTCGATCGAGACGCGGGCCCTCGAGCGCGGAGAGCATGCGCTCCTCGAGCGGAAGGGCATCGGTGAGCATCTGCGTGATGAGCAGATCGCCGGCCGGCATCGCGGCGAGCAGGCGTGGGCCATCGCCGGCGCGTCCTGCCTCGACCGCCGGTCCGATCGCTCCCTTCCAGCTCTCGGTGTTCCCGGCAACGCCCTGGGAGGGCCAGCGGAATGGCTGCCCGGGCGAGAGGATGTAGAAGCCCAGCGCTTGCTCTCCCGTGGAGGCGACCGCGACGACGTCCGCTCCCTCGGTGCGCGTCACGACCGTGCCCTTCGCGGTCTTGCAGAAAGTGCGGACCTCGGAGCATGCGTGGGTCGCGATCGACGGGCCACCCAGGGACGCCTTCACGTCGCCGAGCTTGCCGTCCACGCGGACCTCCCACCCGACGTCGCAGCCATCCGGGTAGAGGATGCCGCCCGCGTGTCCGGCGCCCACGCCGCCGAGCCGCGTGTTCGCTTCACACGCGAGCTTGACCGACCAGCCCTCGCCCTCTGCGCGCGCGACCTCCTTCGAGGTACACCCGACGCAGTCGCACCCGGCCATCCCGGAGCCGAGCAGGAACGCACCGATCGCCGCCTTGGTTCGCCACTGCACCTCGCGAGTCTATTACAGCGGGTGCATGCCGTTGCACTTCCCGTACGGCCCCGTGCTGCCGGTGACGCCGCGGTACCATTTGCCCGCGTTGCACTGGAACCAGACGTTGTTCGCGTCCGACTGCACGCACGACCCCGCGGGCATCTGCTCCTCGAGGGTCGGCGAGTAACACCCGCCGGCGGGCGCGGGCGGGTTCGGCGTGGCAGGCTCGTCGGGGTCGGCCGGCTCGTTCGGCTCGCCGGGGTTGCTCGGCGGCGCGGGGTCGGCCGGACGCTTCGGCGGGAGCGGGACGTCTTCTCCCTCCTCGGTGGGCGCGGGCTCCGAGGTGTCGTCGTCGTCACCTTCGGACGAGGGCGACGTGATGCATCCCGACGGCACGAAGATGTCGGGCGCGCCGCAGTTCTTCTTGATGTTGCCGCAGAAGTCGCTGCATGCGCGCGAGCTCTTGTCGTCGACGACGACCTCGATGTGTCCGTGCTGCGCGCTGTATCCGCACTGCCCGGCGCGCCACACGATGACAGCGCCCTTCGGCAGCTCGTTGAGACCGAGCGTCACCTTCTTGAGCCCCATCTTGGCGAGCGCGGACGGAAACTTCTTCGCCCACACGGCGAACTTGAAGGCGCTTCCTCCGTAGCCTTGCGACTCGAGGGTCGCGGTCGGAAAGCCCGCGCCCCGCAGGTGCGCCTTCACGTAGCGGTAGCAGAGGTGCTGGCTGCGCTGGCCGTCCATGCGCTTCGCGATCGACGCGAGCTTGGCGGCGTTGCCGGTGTTGCACTGCAGCTCGTCGGCGCTCGAACCTTCGGCCTCGAGATCGGGCGCCGCGCTGCAGGCGATCCCGCCGAGCGCGCAGGCGACCATGATCGAGCAACGCTGCACCCACCTCATGGCGGGGCGTGATCGGAGAGACTCGGCAGGATGCGTGTTTGTCATTGGCGGCGTGTCCTTCGCGGAGAGATTCAGCAAGGGGCACACCATCGGGGGCGTTGTGGGGATTACCCTGGCGAGGTGAGGGCGATCTGGATCGAGGACGGGTCATCGCGAGGTGCAGGGTGGCCGCGCCACCCTCCGATCTGTCCGCGCCACCCCGCGCGCCTTCTACCTCCGCGAAATTCCACGTGTCGCGATCTGGCCCGCGTCCTGCTCAGGCCGCTCGCATGACCACGACAGCATGGGGTGAGGCGACGATCATCGAGGAGATCAGCATCAAGCAGGGCGCGGGCGAGCGATCGTTCGAGACGCTCGTGCAGCTGCTGGAAGGAGAGGGGAGCGAGCCGCTCGTGCGCTTCGCGTACTCGACCGGGGGCACCGCGCGGCGCGGTCCGGTGACGCTGCGGAAGGCGGATCTCGTCCGGTTGCGGAAGGCGCTCGCGAAGGCGCCGAAGCTCCGCGCTGCGCTCGGGCTCGCAGGCGTGGGGTGACAGCGCCGCAGCCCGTGCTAGGTTCGTGTCGCCGGCCCGCCCGCCGGCGACCATGACCACCCGATAGCTCACGGCTCGACACCCACGCCATCGCTCGCGAGAGCGGTCGGCGTGCCTTGCCTGATGCAAATCCGAGGAGGTCTCCATGCAATCGCGCGTCGTGCTCGAAGTGCACGGGGTCGGCGTGGCATTCGCCACGTCGTCGCCCATCTTCAGTGAAGCCGAGCTCCGGCTCTCGCCCGGCTGGTACGGGCTCGTCGGCGCCAACGGCGCCGGAAAGACAACGCTCCTGCGCGTGCTCGCCGGCGAGCTCACGCCCACGGAAGGATCCGTCCGGCGCGAGCCACGCGGCGCGTGCGTCGTGCTCTGCCCGCAGCAGATCGACGACCTCACGGCCGACGTGCGCGCGCTCGCGGACGACGAGGGTGGTCTCGCCGCCGAGCTGCGCGGGAGGCTCGACCTCGCGACGAACGAGATCGCGCGGTGGCCCACGCTGTCACCCGGAGAGCGAAAACGCTGGCAGATCGGGGCTGCGCTCGCGCGTGAGCCCGACATCCTCCTGCTCGATGAGCCGACGAACCATCTCGATGCGGCGGGCCGTGCGCTGCTCGTCGGAACGCTGCGTCGCTTCCGAGGCATCGGGATCGTCGTCTCGCACGACCGTGCGCTGCTCGACGAGCTGCCGCGCACGACCATTCGCGTGCATGATGCACGCGTCACGATCCACCCCGGAACCTACTCCGAGGCCCTCGCCACGTGGGAGGCGGACCGCCGCGTGCTCGAGGACGCGCATCACCGCGCGAAGGACCGCGTGCGCGCCACCGCAGCGCGTCTCGCCGATGCGCGCCGTGAGCACGCCGCCGCCGATCGCGCGCGGAGCGCGTCACACCGCATGAAGGACAAGAACGACAACGACGCGCGCTCGATGGGCGCGAAGGTCGTCGCCGGCTGGGCGGAGGCGCGTGGAGGGCGCACCGTCGGTGTCGTGCGTGCGGAGCTCACGCGTGCGGTGAGTGAGGTGCCCACGTTCACGAGGGACCGCACGCTAGGGGGGCGCGTGTTCGCGACGTACACGCGCGCGCCGTCGGCAAACCTCTTCCATGTCAGCGAGGAGCGGGTGGAGGCGGGAGGCTGCACGATCCTGAAAGACGTGCGGCTCACGATCGGGCGCGAGGAGCGCGTTCGCATCGCGGGCGCGAACGGAGCCGGGAAGACGACGCTCATCGCCGCGCTGCTCCGCGGGGGACCGCCCGCGGAGCGTCTCCTCCACCTGCCGCAGGAGCTTCCTCCTGCGGATGTCGCGCGGCTCGCCGCCGAGCTCCGCGCGCTCGAGCCGGAGAGCCGTGGGCGCGTGCTGTCGGTCTTCGCGGCGCTCGGGAGCGATCCCGAGCGCCTCGTGCTTCGTCGCGCGGAAGACGCCGCGCGTCTCTCGCCCGGTGAGGCGCGGAAGCTCGCGCTCGCGATGGGGCTCGGCCGGCACGCGTGGGCGCTCGTCCTCGACGAGCCCACGAATCACCTCGATCTGCCGAGCATCGAGCGGCTGGAGTCGGCGCTCGAGGCGTATCCGGGCGCCGTCGTCCTCGTCACCCACGACGACCTGTTCGCCGCGCGCTGCACGACGCGCAGCGTGCACGTGGCCGGAGGGACGGTGTCGTGATGCTCAGGCGAGCTTGCGGCCGCTGCCGTCGAACGCCGAGAAGGGGATCCGTCTCGCCGCGCTCGTCGGGTAGTCGCGAGCGAGGAGCGTGAAGACCAGCGCGTCGTCGATCTCACCGCTCGCGTGCGTGAGGCGCTCCTTCAGCGTGGCCTCGTGCACGAACCCGAGCTTCGGCGGAATGCCTGCGCTCGCGACGTTCTTGCTCGCGCAGCGGATCTCGACCCAGCGCATGCGCCCGATCTCGATCGCGGCGCGCGTGAGGGCGCCCGCGATCTCGGTCGCGATGCCCTTCCGTACCTCATCCACGTGGGTCCAGTAGCCAATCTCGATGCCGCCCTTGCCCGCGCGCGGATGAAGACCGGCGCCGCCGATGCAGCGGGCCGGGTCGTCCTTCGCGAACGCGCCGAACATGAAGTCCTCCCCCGTGTCGAACCACGAGCGGAAGAGACGCAGCTTGTCGACGACCTCGGCGAGGTGCTCCGGCACGCGATCCGCCCAGAGCATGAACGGGCGGAGGTGGTCGCGACTCTCGTCCTCCGCCTTCTTCGCATGCGGCGCGTCCTCCGGGCTCCAGCACCGGAGCACCACGCGCGGAGTCTCGACGCGGTAGACGGCGGGCTGCACGGTGCGCGCGCCTACGCCTTGGCGACGCCGACCGGACACGACACGCCGGTGCCGCCGATCCCGCAGTACCCGTCCGGATTCTTCGCGAGGTACTGCTGGTGGTAGTCCTCCGCGTAGTAGAACGGCGGCGCGTCGACGACCTCGGTCGTGATGCGCCCGTAGCCGGCCTCCTCGAGCTTGCCCTGGTACGCGGACCGCGAGCTCTCCGCGGCCGCGCGCTGCTCGGGGCCGTACGTGTAGATGCCCGAGCGATACTGGGTGCCCGCGTCGTTGCCCTGGCGCATGCCCTGCGTGGGGTCGTGGTTCTCCCAGAAGGTCTTGAGGAGCGTCTCGTACGAGACCTTCGCGGGATCGAAGATCACGCGGACCACCTCGTTGTGACCGGTCCTGCCGGAGCACACCTCACGGTAGGTCGCGTTCGGCGTGAGGCCGCCCGCGTAGCCGACCTGCGTCGAGTACACGCCCGGCACCTGCCAGAACTTCTTTTCCACGCCCCAGAAGCAGCCTGCGCCGAACATCGCGACCTGCATGCCCTCGGGGAAGGGCTCGCGCATGCGGGAGCCGAGCACGATGTGCTTGTCGGCGACGACGATGGGATCGGTCCTTCCGGGAAGCGCTTGCTCGGCCGTGGGGAGCGTGACCTTGTCCTGCGTGAAGAAACCCATGCGGTCCTCTCAGTGGGGGAATTTGTACCCTCGTTCTACGGCGGCGACGCGTACTTCGTATCGTTCATAGAACGACTTCCTGCCTCGCGCTTGGACTGCGGCGTGGGCGGGCACGTCCTTCCAGTTGCGGATTGCCTCGAGCGAGTCCCAGTACGAGACCGTGATCCCGAAACCGTCGGGATTTCGCGCGCTCTCGATGCCGAGGAAGCCAGGCTGCCGCGCGGCGAGCTCGACCATGGCGGCGGCATCGGCGGCATACGCCTCGTGATCGGCATCCTTCCGCTGCGACGAAAAGATCACCGCGAAGCAATGCTGAGCGCTGGTCGGGTCCGGCGCGCGCTCCGGCTTCGTGCCCGGCGCCTCCGCCGCGGCACGGAGCGCGGTGACCTCCGCCTCGGCGGCTGCCTCCCATTCCTTCATCGCGGGGAGCGCGAGCAGCGTGTCGCAATAGGCGCGTGCCGCGGCGTCGTCGATCGCGACGTCGTACGTGCGGAAGCGCCACGCGACCGGCGCGAACATCGCGTCGGCGACCGAGAACGCGCCGAACAGGAAGGGGCCGCCTGCGGCGCGAGCCCGACACTCGCTCCAGAGCGTGACCACGCGACGCACGTCGTTCTCCGTCTCGTGGCTCATCGGACGACGCGGCACGCGCGCCGTCACGTCCATCGACATGTCGCGCCGCATGCTCGCGAAGCCGGAGTGCATCTCCGCGCTCACCGCTCGTGCGAGCGCACGGGCCGCGCGTTCCTCGGGCCACAGCTTCGCCGCCGGAAAGAGCTCGGCGACGTACTCGCAGATCGCGAGCGAGTCCCATACGACGAGGTCACCATGGTGCAGGGCGGGTACCCGCCCCGAAGGAGAGAGGGCCTCGATCGTCGTCCGCCATCCCGGCGTCTCGAACGGGAGCACGCGCTCTCGAAAGGCGATCCCTGCGTGACGGAGGAGCAGCCACGGGCGCAACGACCAGGACGAGAGGTTCTTGTTTCCCAGAACGAGCAGGAGGTCCGCGTCCGCCATGGCGCGCTCATAGCGCGCCCTCCGCGGCGCGGGGAGGGCCGACGGCCGTGTGCTAGAATGATCGACGAATGGTGGGTTCCGCAGCGAACGCCGTGCGTCCGGGCGCGCTGTTCGCCGGGAAGTACCGCATCGACCGCCTGATCGGTCGCGGTGGCATGGGCAGCGTGTTCGCCGCGACGCATGTCGAGCTCGATCAGGCGGTCGCGATCAAGCTCCTCCTGCCCGAGCTCGCAAACGACGAGCAGCTCGTGGCGCGCTTCGTCCGCGAGGCCAAGGCTGCGGCGAAGATCAGCGGCGATCACGTGGCGCGCGTCCTCGACGTGTCGCGCCTCGAGGACGCGACGCCGTACATCGTGCTGGAGCTCCTCCACGGCATCGATCTGTCGGAGTACCTCGAGAAGCAAGGTCCACTCCCGATCGAGCTCGCCGTCGACTGCGTGATCCACGCGTGCCACGCGCTGGCGCAGGCGCACGCGGCGGGCGTCGTCCATCGCGACGTGAAGCCATCGAACCTCTTCATGACGACGCTCGACTCCGGCGCGCCGCGGATCAAGGTCCTCGACTTCGGGATCTCGAAGCTCGCGTCGAGCGAGCCCGACAGCCCGAGCGTCACGAGGACCAGGGAGGTCTTCGGCTCTCCGCTCTACATGTCCCCGGAGCAGATCCGATCGTCGCGCGACGTCGATGGGCGTGGCGATCTCTGGGCCCTCGGCATCGTCCTGTTCGAGCTGCTCACCGGGCGAACGCCGTTCGAAGCAGAGTCCACGATGGCGGTTGCGGGCGCGATCCTCCACCAGGCGCCGCATCTCTTGCGCTCGCTGAGGCCCGACGCGCCCGCGGAGATCGAGAGCATCATCGCGTGCTGCCTCGAGAAGGACGCGAGCAAGCGACCACAGACCGCCGGCGAGCTCGCCGTGCTCCTCCGTCCGTTTGCGTCCGCGGCAGGGCAGCTCGTGGCCGACGCCACTCCGCGTCTCGGCGGCGCGCGTAGCTCGGCCCCGCAGCCTCGACTCTCCACGCCCGCGCCCGCGAAGGATCTCGGGTCCGCGCCCACGATGCGCGATTCGGAAGGACGGGGCGCGCGCACTGTCGTCCGATCGCCGCATGCGCATGTGCCGGCGCCGGCCGGAGCTCCGATCGGGAAGATCGCGGTCGCGATGGCGATCGTCGCGCTCGGTGTCGTCGGCCTCCTCGCGCTCCGTGCGCCGTGGAAAGCGCCGGCTCATCACCAGGCCGCTGTGCCCGGCGCCGCGGACACGCCGGTCGCCGCGCCCGAGGTGGCGCCGGCGCCGACGACCGAGCCTTCGTTCGCGGTCGAGCCGCAGCCGCCCGCGACGGCGACCGCGACGGCGAGCGCAGCGGGCATCTCGGCGCCCCATGTTCGTCCGTCGAAGCCAGCGGCTCCTCCGCGCGCGACCCTCACCGCCGCGCCCTCGGCTGCGCGCGCGGCGACCGTCGCTGCGCCGCCGCCTTCTCCGCCGGCACCGCCGGCGGTCACGCGCATGCCGAGGACCGGAGAGTGAATCGACCGAAGGCGTGCACCGCCCTGCTCGCGCTCTCGCTGCTGCTCGTCGCTGCCGACGCACGCGCGGAGACCGACGCCAAGCGCGCACAGCGGCTCTACGACGAGGCGCTCACGTCGATGGAGAGCGGCGACTACGCTTCGGCATGCCCGAAGCTCGAGGAGAGCCAGCGGCTCGATGCGGGGCTCGGCGCGCAGTTCAATCTCGCCGAGTGTTACGCGCACACCGGTCGCCTCGGCAGCGCCTATCTCCTCTTCGCGGAGCTCATCATCAGGGCGCACGAAGCAGGCAAGGAGAAGCTCGAGGCGAGCTCACGCGCACGCGTCAAGGAGCTGGGCCCGGTGGTGGGGCGGCTGCGGATCGTCCTCGCCCCCGGCGACGCGGACGCCACGATCAAGGTCGACGGCGCTGCCATACGGCTCGACGATCGCGGGCTCCAGGGAGTGCCGCTCGACGCGCGATCGCACGTCGTCGATGTGACCGCCGCGTCGCGCCAGCCCTGGACGGGCACGTTCGTCGTGAGTGACGGCAAGCTCGCGGATGCGAAGGTCCCTCCGCTCACTCGCGCCGTCGTCCGCATCACGACGCAGGAGGTCCGCACGCGAACGACCGCGATCGCGGCCATCGCTCTCGCCAGCGCGGGCGTCGTCGGGCTCGGCCTCGGCGGGTACTTCGGATTTCGCGCGCTCTCGCTCCGCAACGAAGCGCGGGACACGTGCGGGGCCCCGGATCCGAAGCAGTGCCGCGACGCCGCGGGCCTGCCGGTGTGGGACGACGCGCAGACGGCGGGCACGATCTCGACCATCGGGCTCATTGCGGGCGGAACGCTGCTCGCCGCCGGCGGCGTCGTGTGGTTCTTCGGGCCCACGGAGTCACGTGCTCCGTTGAGCGCGAGCGCGACTCCGAGCGGCGTCTCCGTCCGCGGGGCCTTCTGATGGCGGTCCGTCATCGCGGGCGCTGGCTGTTCGCGAGCGCGCTGATCGCCGGCTTGTCCGCGAGCTGCAACGCGCTCCTCGGCATCGACAGCGGCGCGCTCGTCGAGCCCGCGGAGGCCGGCACCGACGGCGCCGTGCGCTTCGCGGTGACCGCGGTGCGGAAGGAGATCCGCCTTCCGCTCGGCGGCGAGGTACGCGTCGCGTTCACGATCGAAGGCGGCGACGCCACGACGCGCGTCCAGAGCGCGACGCTGCCAAGAGGAGTGACGAAGCGGAGCGAGTCGCTCGCGCCCGACGGTCGGACGTTCATCGTCGTGCTCCAGGCCGCCGACGACGCGGTGCGCACCCTCGACGAAGGCGCCGACATGACGCTCGAGATCGCGTCACGCGACGGGCGTGTGAGCGAGAAGCCGAGCTTCAAGCTCCGCATCGGCGCGCGCGGAAGCATCGACCAGAGCTATTCGAAGGTCTCGATCCTGGCCAGCGGGTCGGGCAACCACCGCCTCGTCGCGAGCGGGGTCGGTGCGTACGCCGTCCTCCAGCCCGACGGCGCGTCCGAGATCTTCGTCGTTCGCATCGGCGACAACGGCGCGATCGACGAGGGATACGGCCAGCAGGGAATCGCCAAGCTCGGCGCCGAGCATGCCTCGTGCGACCTGATCCGCGCGGTCGTCGTCGACGACAACATCCAGGTCGTCGGGCAGTGCAGCGGCGCCGCCGACGAGCCGCTCGGCACCTGGATGTGGCAGGTCCCGCCGGACGGCAAGGTCGTACAGACCCTCTTCAGCCACTTCCATCCGGACGAGTTCGTCGTCGGCAACGGACGCTTCGACGACGGGGGCATCTGGGTCGCGCAGCACTTCCCGGAAGGGCGAACGGCTTTTCGGTTCGCGACGGACGTGTCGCTGCGCGTCTACGACGAGACCTTCCGCACGATGGGTCAGGACGACGGCGGGTACCTCTTCTTCTCGGTCGACAACAACCGCGGCACCCTGCGCCGTCTCGCCGCGGATCTCGAGCTCGATCGCACGTACGGGGTCGACGGGCTGGCGATCCTCGATGCGGGTCAGCCCGACCTCGATGCGGACGCCGATGTCGAGATCGACAAGCCGAAGGGACAGGTGACCGCGCGGCTCCAGTCGACCCCGAGCTCCGCGTCGCTGCTCGTCTTCGAGAGCGCCGACGCCGCTCAGCCGGAGCCACCGTGGATCGCGAAGGTGAAGCCGAACGGCTACATCGACACGGATTTTCCGTACGGCACGAAGCTCACGCGTGCGGCCGCGGGAGGCGCACAAGGCACGGCAATCCACCTCGATCCACGGAGTCGGATCTTCGTCGGCAGGCGCCCGGACGAGGCGGTCATCGAGGGGCGCAACGTGCTGGGCCTCCTCGACCCCACGTTCGCCGAGGGCGGACGTCGGGGGCTCGGAGTGAAGTGCGACGTCGCGGCGATCGAGGCCGACAGCGACGGCCTGCTGCTCGTCCTCTGCGTTCGCAAGGCGGGCGCGGACCAGGGCGAGGTGCGCGTCCTTCGCGTCTGGCCCTGAGGGCCCTGGTACGCTTCACCCATGCGCAGGCTCTTCGTCGCGGGTCTGGTCGCGCTCTTGTTTCTCGCCGCCTGCACGAAGAGCGAGAAGACCCCAGGTCCCGATACGCCGTCGGCGCGTCGCGATCCGGCCGTCGCGCCGGACGCGGGACCCGCGGCAAAGGTGGCGACGCGCGATCTCACGTCGTGGGTCAGCGACTGGCCACGCAGCTGGACCGACCCCCGTGTGCTCGCCGTCCTCGCCGAGGATTGCAGCTTCGTCCCCGTCCGCCCGGTGGATCCCAAGGCGGCGCACGCCGTGAGCGGCGGCAGGTCGTCGGACATCTTCACGTGCAGGCTCGGTTACGACCAGTCGTGCACCGTCGATCCTTGCCTCACGGTCTCGGGCGCCTGCGAGGGCAAGTGCGAGACCACGTGCGGCGATTGCGGAGGCGGGTGCGTCACATCGTGCAACGCGTGCAAGACCGCGTGCACGGACGACGCGTGCAAGAAGGCATGCGCCGCGACGTGTGGAGAGTGCAAGCAGGCGTGCAACCGCACGATGGACCGCTGCGTGTCCGGCGCGTGCGCGAAGGCGCACGAGGCCTGCGGCGTCAGGCTCGATGCAATGTGGAAGCGTTCCGGCTGCAAGGCGCGCTGCGCGGTGTTCGGGAAATGCCGGAAGAAGTGCGGTGACGACTACGACGACGCCGGCATGGCGTGTCGCGAGAGCTGTGAGGACAAGGTCTCGCCCGGCTTCCGGCGCTGCAATGCGAAGTGCGACGATCTCCGGACCACGAAGCCGGACGGCGACGACGCCGAGCTCTGCCTTCTCAAGTGTTACGAGACGGAGCCCTGCTCCGCGACGCTCTGCGACGCGTGGGCTCCAACGTTTTGAGGTTCGCGATCGCGCCGTCGCTGCTCGCGCTGCTCGCGCTGGGCTGCACGCCTCCGCCCGCCGGCGCGAAGCAGATCCTCGTGCACGGCGGAAAGCTCGTGCGCGGTCGCGAGGACGGACGCGCCGACGAGGCCCCGCGTCACGAGGTGATCCTCAGCGATTACTGGCTCGACGAGACGCTCGTGACGCGCGCGGCGTTCGATGCGTTCGTCGCTGCGACCCACCACGTGACGACGGCGGACCAGATCGGCTACGCGCTCGGCGCCAGCGAGGGCATGGGCGACTGGGAATGGGAGCGCATGCCCGGGGCGACCTACCGTCGTCCGTTCTGGGAAGAGACCTCCGACCATGCGTCATTCACGAGGCCCGACGCGCCCGTCGTCGCGACGAGCTACGACGATGCCGTTGCATACTGCACGCATGTCGGCGGCCGGCTGCCGACCGAGGCGGAGTGGGAGTACGCGATGCGCGCGGGGAGCATGACGACGCGGTATCCCTGGGGCGAGCTACCGACGCGCGAAGGAGGCTACGGCCTCAACTTCTGGCAGGGCGAGTCCCACGCCCACAACGATCGAAGCGACGGGTGGGTCTACGTCTCGCCCGTGAAGGCGTACCCGCCGAACGCGTGGGGGTTCCACGATCCCGTCGGCAACGTCTGGCAATGGACCAGCGACTGGTACTCCGAGACGACCTATCGCGACGCTGCGGCGCTCGGTGTCGTGCGCGATCCCCGCGGCCCAGCGACCGGCACGAAGCGTACGCTGCGCGGCGGCTCGTGGTGGTGCGGCGCCTGTACCTGCGAGGGCAACGGGCTCTTCTATCGCGGCAAATCGTTGCCGTCAGCGCCGTACAACAACATCGGCTTCCGCTGTGCGCGCTCTCATTCCCCGATCCGGAACTGAACGCCGAAGCCCGCACCCCACACGCGCGCGACGTCGTTGTCGGCGTTCGCGTTGGGAAAGAGGAGCATCCACTTCAGATCGACCGCCGACGCGACCTGGTATCCGACGCCGAAGCCGACGAGGAGATCGTTGCGGGAGTTGTTGGGTCCGCCGGGATCGACGTGGCGCACGCCGATCATCGGCCCGAGCCACACGCGGTTCGAGACCTGGAACCAGAAGTAGCCGGGCACGCTGATCACCGTCCCGATGTCATCGTAGAAGAGCACCGGGATGTAGACCCCGGTGTCGATGCGCATGAAGTTTCCGAGGTGGAAGGCGAGGGGGACGCCGAACATGATGCCCGCGCGAGAGCCCTGTTCGACGGGCATGTAGAAGCGACCGTCGAGGCCGACCTCGACGACCCGCCCGCTGTACGCGGCCCACCGCAGACGAAACTCGGGATTCGCGACCGCGTCGCCGTTCGTTCCGTACGTCTCGGTCCACAGCGTGCGGCCGAACGAGTCGGCGCGAAGGCCCCGGGCGTCGTCGCCGAAGCGGATGCCGGTGCGAAGACCGAGCTCGAACGAGTCGGTGATGCCGAGCGCGGCCTCGAGGTTGAGGCCGGCGCCGGTGGCGTCCTGCCGTGCGAAGCGCTGGTGGGCGATGCCGAACCCCGCGTCGCCCGCGAACACCAGACGGGGCAGCGTGAGGGAGCGGTCGACCCACGGCGGCGCAGCAGCTGCTGGACCCGCGAAGACGAGAGCGGCGAGCGCGAGGAGCACGCCCACCGCCTGGCGCGCCATCGGGAGTCGAGTCTTCCGTGCCATGCACGAATCATCGCATGGCCGATGGCGCGAGCGCGTACGCGTTACTTCTTGGGCTTGGCCGCGGGCGGCGCTGCCTTCTTGGCCGGTGCGGCAGGTGCGGGCTCTGCGGCCGGTGCGGCAGGAGCGGCGGGCTTGGCGGTGATGGTGAGCTTGCCGCTCATCATCTCGCAGTCGCCCTTCGCGAAATCTTCGTCCATCGTGAAGCCGCTGCCCGCGGCCTGCGTGCCGTCGTAGAAGAAGATCTTCGACTCGCTCGTGACGCAGTTGCCGAACTGCTTGGCGGTCGGGCACGGCGTCATCTCCCACTTGCCGTTCGTGGCCTCGCAGCCGCCCTTCTGGATGGAGGCGATGAGGTCCTCGGTGATCGAGTACTCCGTGCACTTGCCGGCGTTCGTGAGCTTCTGGCAGGAGCCGATCTTGGCGGCCGCCGACGTGGTCGATGCAGCCCCGCCGGCAGCGCCCTCGTCCTTCTTCCCGCACGCGACGAGAGAGAGACCGATCAGACCCGCAAACATGACCTTCGTGAACATCGTGGACATCGTGGACTCCGAGATTTGAAGAGTTGAGAGAGCGTCTCGCGTATCGAGCGGGCCCATGTGCAGCGTGCATGCCACGCATGGAACCGGTGAAAATCAGGCATTTCGGTGCTCGCGCCGCGCGCGGCTCCCGCGTTCGGGACCCAGGCGATCGACGCCAGCGGGTCCGCGAGGACCCAGCTCAGAATCGAACGGTGCCGGCGCGGAGATCGCGCAGTGTCGCCGACGGCGACGAGCGGAGTGAGGGCGACGTCAGCCACAGCACGGCACCGGTCGCGACGAGGGCCGCGCCGACGATGAACGTGACCGTCGCGACGTCCGCGCTCGCGCCGGCGTCCGCCATCAATGTCTTGCCCTCGGGCGTACAGCCCGCGCTCGTGCACTTCGCGTCGGCATCGCGCTGCGTGCTCGCGGCCTTGAAGAGGAACGCGGTCCCCACGCCGAGCGCGACGAGCCCGCCCGACGCCGCGACCACCGCGAGCGTGTGCTGCGTTCCCCAGGCCGACGGCGCGCTCTGGTCCACGCGCGGCGGGCCCACCGGGGGCTCGGGGGAAACGACCGGTCCTGTTTGCTCGCCGTCGAGGAGCGCGGGGATCTCGACTGCGGTGAGCGCGCAGGGGCCGTCCTTCTCGGGCGGGCGGACCTCGACGCGCGCCGTGAACGTGGTCGCGCCCGGCGCGTCGGCGGTGACGACGTGCGGTCCCGGATCGACGGGAACCGGAAGACCGAGCGCGGCGCGATCGACGACCACACCGTCGCGCGTGACGTCGAGGTTCGGACCGTGCGACGTGCGGACCACGAGCCGGCACAGGCGCGGCTCGAGCGCGGCGACGCGTTCGCGCGCGATCGCCTCGCGCTCGCGATGTCCTTGCTGGACGGCCATCGCTGCCGCCTCGCGATAACGAACCCAGGCGCTGGCGGTCCGACCGGTCCGCTCGAAGCAGTCGCTCAGATTGAGGAGGGTTCCGAGAGCCGGGTCGAGCGCGAAGCTGGCCTCGAGCTTGGGGCATGCCTCGGCGTAGTGTCCCTGGCGGATCAGCGCGCGGGCCTCCGCGAATGCAGCCTCGGCCGCGGCGGTATCGTGGGCGACGGGCTGTGCGGCCGCGTCGCGCGCGAGCCCCAGCGAACCGGTCATCATGATGAGCGCCGCGGCGGCGGTCGCGTGTGCTCTCACTTGCGGTCCTCGAAGTAGCGAGCGGGATCGACCACGGCGGCCGAGGGCGCGGCGGTCGCGGAGGCCGGCGGGCCCGGCCGCGGCGGCACGCGACCGGCAGAATTCGCAGCGGTCGGGCGGAGCGAGCCGGCGGGAGCGACCGCGGTCGTCGTCGTGGGCACGGTGGGTGCGACCGCCGCGGGCGCGCTGGCGGCCAGACCTCCTGCGGCGCACGACGTGGGCGCCGGCATGATCGTCGCGCCGACGGCGGGCGG
>JADMIO010647554.1_pt1 | contig 17382 bp, 24 predicted proteins | sample 8958161 | NCBI WGS metagenome assembly JADMIO01 (sample SAMN16585339, study PRJNA669376) | soil metagenome | isolation source: Crop rotation soil | place: USA: Cullars Rotation, Alabama | collected 2011
CCCGGCGGACGAGCCGCCACCGCCGCCAGCGCCGCCGCAGCCGACGGAGGACGAAATGGACCTCGATCGGGAGATCGAGTACGCGTTCGACACTGAAGAGCCGATGGTCGGGAGGCCGCCGGCCGGCGACGTGGAATAGCGCGGCTTTCTTCACCGCGACCTACACACGGAGACACCGAGGGCACGGAGATTTCGATCTCCGTGCCTTTTTCTTGTACGCGAGCCGCCGGTCGCGCAGCGCCATCGTCAGCGGTTGTAGTGAGCTCGACTCAAAAGTTGGGGTGGATGGCCTTGCGATCTGTCTGGTGCAGGAGCATTGGCCGGAGGCACGGCGATGCTATGCGCCCGCTGCGGTCAATGGAGGGGCGAGCGAAGAGGCGGCATGCTAACATCCGCCGGCGATTGGAGTTGGGGGCGTTTTGACGTCTTGCCGGCGTCGCGTATGACTGCGAGCAAGTAGTCGCGGTCTACCAAGACCAGTTCGGCGGACCGTGGGGTCTCGAACATGAATGCGCGATGGTGGCTGTTCTGCTCTGGCGGGGACGACAGGTGGCGGGACCTCGGACTCTTGATGGCACGGGTGGGTGTCTCGGGAATCTTGATCTGGCGCCACGGTGTTCCGAAAATTCCGGCCCTTCTATCCCAGCCAGTCGAGTTCCAGGATCCGCTTGGTCTGGGGCCAACGGTGAGTCTCGCGTTGGCGGCGTTTGCGGAGTGCGTTTGTGCTTCCGCCGTCGCGCTGGGCATCCTCAGCCGTCTCGCCTGTCTGCCAATTGTGGTCAACTTCGTGGTAATCGCGTTCGTGCTACACCAAGCTGAGGTCTCAGGCCCCAGGGGGGAGTTGGAGCTAGCCTTCCTGGTTGTCTTCACAGCTCTTCTCCTGACAGGACCCGGGCGCTATTCGCTCGACGAGTGGTTCCGAGGAAAACGGCTGGCAGGCTTAGTCGACAGGCGAAACGAACTTGTGTCCTGAGCGCGGGTCGTCTCGCTGCTGCCAGCCCTGGTGAGCCGCGACCGTTAGGCGGTTTTCAATAGTTCCAGCAACTGAAACCCTGCGCCTGGCAATGTCTGGAGACGAAGAGAGGATCCGGAGCGATGTTTCGACCGCTGCTGATTGAACGCGCGCGAGCCGGGGTTTCGTTGACGATCTCCTGCCTAGTGCACCGCCTGGCGCAGGAGCGCTTTGAATGCGCTTTCGTCGATGTCGGAGCGTTTGCCGACCTTGATGTGCCGCACGAACTTCCCTTTGCCGTTGAGGAGTCGCATCGGATCCTTGAGTACAGAGCCGCGGAAGAATCCGAACTGCACGTAGTCGGGTGCGGAGTAAACATAGGCGACAGGGGCGTTCCCCTGTAGCCAGCAGCCGTTGCCCCACTTGACGGACTCTTGAAGCTGCGGAGCGACACGTTTTACAAATGTTCGCAAGGCTCGAATGACATCCCGGTTCCTGGGAGTCTGGCCTGCAAGGTACTCCTCAAAGCTCGCATACACCTTCATCTTCATGGTTCCGGGCGCCTCCGCCTGTGAGTGCGGGCTCGGTCGAAGGAGAGAGTTCTCAACTTCAACTATCAACGGCGTACTTGACCATACTGACTTGAGTGAAGCCTCCGTTCAAGCCTGCTGTGGACCGTCGTGACGGAGAGTTGTTCAGGCCAGGCGACGATTTGCGATCGCGCAGAACTCGGGTCTAACATGCGCACGCACCTGACAACGGCGTCGCGCAAGGGTAAGGGCAGCCCCTGGTTGGCTGCCCGTGGCGCAGTTGCCGGTGATGCGAGGGCGTTAGCTGGTCATCACAGCTGCGATCACCATGGATGTCTGGGGAGCGATTTACAGGGCTCAATGGTCTGGCCGTGTCGCCGCGCACGAGATCGAACGCGACGATGGACGGGTGGAGGCCTTTGCGTCGGCGGCGAACTATTTCGCTGTGCCTGGCAACCCTCGCGAACTGGAGCTACTCGACCGCCTGCAGGGCCCGATTCTCGATCTGGCGGCTGGTGCAGGCTCGTACACGCTGTATCTGCAGGCGCTGGGCCACGACGTTACTGCCGCCGAGTACTCGACAGGTGCGAGGGAGGTGTGCCACGCGCGCGGCTGCCAAAAGGTGGTCCCGATCGATCTGCGGGCCATTCAACTTGAAGCGGCGAGGTTCGCCAGCATCATTGTGATGGGCAACACCCTGGGCGCCCATCAGACGCCGGACTCGATGCCCGATTTCTTTCGCGCGCTGCGGCGCGCGGTCAAGCCCGGAGGGCACCTGCTCTTCACGATGATCGATCCACTCGATACCAGCGATGCCGGCCACCTTCAGTATCAGCAGCGGAACCGGGCCGAGGGTCGGCCCCCGGGTCTGATTCGAATGCGGATCAAGTACGAAGGCGTGTCAGAACCGTGGATGCACCTGTGGATGCTCACCGACGCCGAGCTTTCGGCACTGACCTCAGAGACGGGGTGGGCCTTGGTGGATGAACGGCGTGGCGGACCCTGGCGTACGTGCTTGTATGAGAACGAGGCCAGCTGACAACCGCTTGCAGCCGACGTCGGCCGGTGGACGATGAGCCGCCGCGGCGAAGCGGCGCGCTAAGGCGCCAGCGATTCCTCTCTCGAAATGTCACACATGGTAGGCATTCGCCGCGCGGAGAGGGGAGACGTGGCAGGTATCAAGGCCGTGTACGAATCCGATGTGGCCTTCGGGGACTTTACGGAACACCGCGCTGAACAGAAGGTCCATGAGGCTAAGATACGCGCCAGGAGCGGCGAGGCCTGACAAGCGCTGTGACCTCACACGCGCCAGGGATGATCGATGGCTTATGAATCGGCATCGGTGACCGTCGGCGTGGCGGCGCCTGCGGGTCCGCGGCGGCCAGTCAACGCTGATCTTTTCTATGGAGCCGTCTCGCTTCTCGTCGTGCTCCTGGTCTTCGTCGGCTTTGCGCCGACGTTCTATCTGCGGTCGTTGTTCAACGGGCCGCCGGTGCCGCCGCTCAATGTGATTCACGGCCTCCTGGCGACTGCGTGGATTGTCATCGTCCCCATTCAAGCCTTCTTGATCCGGACACGGCGGAAGACGCTGCATCGGTATCTCGGCTGGACGAATGTTGGCCTGGCAGCTGCAATCGTCAGCCTTACGCCCGTGGTGATGATGCGATTCATCCCGCGCTCGCTGGCGGCGTTCGGGCAGGCTGCTCAGGTCCCGATCGCTCAGATCTTCATCAGCGATCTGATCGCGCTCCCGGTGTTTGCGGGCATGTTAACGGCGGCGATTCGGAATCGGCATCGACCCGTCGCTCATCGGCGCTGGATCATTTATGCGAGCCTCATGCTGGCCACGCCGGCGCCGGGCCGAGCGGGATTCATGCTTGGCGTGGGATTGACCGGAATTGCGGTGATTCCCGCGTTCGTGATCGCGTGCGCCATATTCGACCGGCGGACGCTCGGGGCGCTGCATCCATCAACGAAAGTGGCTCTCGTGGCGACGATCGGCCACGCGCTCGTGCCTCTCGTCTTGAGCGCGTTCGATCCTGTCGTGCAGCTGGTGCTGTCCTTCGCGTGATGGGCTCTAGTATCGAAGACGCAGGACGGAACCATCGTGCCCTTGTGGGAGATCGGGCAGGCGCGAATCTTCACGCGGCTCCGCACGTATTGCGAGTCGCGCATCCCTTTGAAAACACCTGTCGAACTTGAGGAGAACCATGCCTCGATCTGTGACTGTCGCGCTGTCGCTGTTCATTGCCGCCTTCGGAACTGCCCGAGGCATCCCGACCGTCGGGGCCAGCGGGCGACCACTGACGGTCGATCACTACGTTCGTCTCAAATCGACCGCACCGGCGATCGCTGGCCAGACGGCGCATCTCTACGTTCGGGAACGTCTCGCAGAGGGCATTCTGCGAAGCTCGAACCTGTCTGATCGTGTCGTGCTGTTCGTGCACGGTGCGGGAACGCCGGCTGAAGTCGCCTTCGACGTGCCGAATGGCAACTATTCGTGGATGGCCTATCTGGCGGATGCGGGCTTCGACACCTTCGCCATGGATATGACTGGCTATGGCCGATCGACGAAGCCGGCGCCGATGGATGACCCATGCAACCTGTCGCGCGCGCAACAGATGACATTGGTGCCGACGCTCCTTTCTGCGCCCTGCGCTCCCTCGTACACCGGCGATGTGACCACCTTTGACAGCGACTGGAATGACCTCAATGCGGTGGTCGACTACATCAGAGCGTTGAGGCATGTGGAGCGGGTGAGTCTTGTCGCATGGTCGCTGGGTGGCCCGCGGGCTGGAGGTTTCACCATCCTGCATCCGGAAAAGGTCAACCGCCTGGTGATGCTGGCGCCGGCTCCGCCACGACGCAATCAAAACGAGAACCCGGCACCCTTCGGCACGCAGTCGCAGGCGGAGTTTGTCGCCAACTGGGATCGGCAGGTCGGGTGTCCGGCGCAGTACGATCCGGCGGTCAGCGACGCGGTCTGGACCGAAATGCAGGCCTCTGATCCTGTCGGCGCCACGTGGGGCTCCGGCGTGCGGCGTGCGTCGAATGCGCGGCGAGTCGCTGGTGCCTGGGATGCATCCAGTCTCGTGAACCTGAGGGCTCCCGCTCTGTTGGTGTCGGGCGTGCACGACAAGCAGGTCGATCCCGCGGCGGTCCGCGAACTACATGCGGCCATCGGCGCCGCCGACAAGGTGTTCCTCGATCTCGGCTGCTCGTCGCACAACGCGATGTGGGAGAAGAACCACCTGATGCTGTTCGAGGCGTCGCGCCAGTGGCTGGCGGAAGGAGCAGTGAACGGCACGAAGACGGGCACGCTGCGCCTTGGGTACGGTGCTTCGGACAGCCGAACCAACTAGACGGTCGGGAGAATGGCATGGCCACAGGAACGCCCGAGCAAGTACTCAAATCGATAGTTGACGGCATCAACGCGGGCGATCTGGACGCCCTCATGCCTCTCTATGAGCCTGGTGCCGCTTTTGCGACTCAGCCTGGAAGCCTCAGGCACGGCTTATCGGGTATCCGTGACTCGCTCGCTGGTTTCATTTCGATGAAGGGCACACTCGATCTCGAAGTGACGAGGGTGCTTCAGGCAAGTGATCTGGCCCTCGTTGTTGGGGTGTGGTCATTCGTCGGCACTGGGCCAGACGGTGGGGCTGTGAAGCTGACGGGACACAACGCGGATGTTCTGCGCCGTCAGCCAGACGGTTCGTGGCGTTTCGTGATCGACAACCCGTGGGGAACAGAATGAAACGTGACGCCGATCTAGAAGGGATAGCCTTTCAATCTTGGCGTCCGCGGTTTCCAATCGGGCAGGGTCGCGTAGCGATCGCCGAGTGGCATCTTCACCTGCGGTAAAGTCCGGGCGTCAAGTACATCATCTTCTTTGACGATGTCGTTCATGAAGAGCAGGTATGCCGTCAGCGCGTAAACCTCGTCTGCGGTCAGCGTGCCCTCCCGGTTGAGAGGCATCGCGCGGTTGATGAAATCCCACACCGTCGTCGCGAACGGCGCGCGCATCGACAGGATTCGGCCTCGAGCCCAGACGTCCGGATTCGAGGGACTCGCGCTCTTCAGAATCGGCGCCGTGCCGCCGCTTCCCTGTGCGCCGTGGCATCCTGCGCACCCCTTCGTGCGATAGAGCGGCGCGCCTTCCTTTGCTGTCCCTCTTCCCGGCGGCAGCTCCTCTCCGGTGGGGCCGATCGAGATGTCCCACGCCCGGATTTCCTCGGCTGTCGGCGTCCGCCCCACGCCATACGTTCGACCCTGCGCCCGCACGGAGACGCCGATCAGCGCGACAATCACCAGCGCGATCGAGAGGACACTACGCGTACCCATTGGTCACGCTCCCGTCTCTGGCGATCTTCCACGGCTGAACGCTGTTGTCGAGGCCCGGCACGCTGAACGTGGCATCGAAGGGCTTGTTCCAGTACTTCGCGATCTGTGCGCGCGTCGGTTGCACCTGGCCGATTTCGTCGGTGCAGCGCGACATCAGCTCGGTCTCCTGTCCGTCCCAGTCCCACATGTAGCTGAAGCGCGTATGCGCCATCCGCTGCGGCGTGCCCTTGAACTCGGCCTTGTTCCACTTCCTGCCGCCGTCGGTGGACACTTCCACGAGCTTGATGGCGCCGCCGCCTGACCATGCCAGGCCGCTGATCTCGTAGAAGCCTTTGCCGGGCAGCTGCTGCCCGCCCGAGGGGAACGTGATGACCGACTTGGGGCCGATCTGGTACTCCAGCGCCGCGACCTTGTGATCCTGATCAAGGTGTCCGAAGTCGTTGTAGTTCATGTAGTACTGATCGACCAGCTTGATTCGCCGCAGGTACTTCGTGTGAAAAATTCCTTCGAAGCCTGGAACCATCAGCCGCAGCGGAAATCCCTGCTGGGGCCGTACGGCCTCGCCGTTCATGCCGTAGGCGACGATGCAGTCGTCCATCGCCTTGGCGATCGGCATGCTCGACGCGCCCTTCACTTCCTCCGCGCCTTCAGCGACAAACCACTTGGCACTGCCCTTCAAGCCGCACTCCTTGAGCAGCGAGGAAAGGAGCACGCCCGTCCATTCGGCACAGCTCGTCATGCCGTGCGTTTCCTGAACGTTCTTTGCCTTCGGCGACGATCGGTTACCGGCGCATTCGATGAAATGGAGTCGCGTGACGGACGGAAGGCGCTTCAAGTCGTCCATGGTGAACGTCAACGGACGGTCCACCAACCCGTGGATCATCAGTCGATGCTCTCGGGGATCGATGTCCGGGATGAAGGAGCCGCGCGTCGTCGCCACGTAGTGGAGGGAGGAGGGTGTGATCACGCCGACCGAATCCTGAAGCGGCGCGGCAACGTGAAACACAAGCCCGAATTGATCCGGCGAAGGCCTGCCGCCTACGGGATGCGGGATACGTACCGACTTCACGTACTTCGAGCGGTCGCCGTAGGCGATCTGGTCCTTGTCGCCCTTGATCATCGGCGACGACGCTGATGTCTGCGCGAGCGCGTCCTCCGCGGGTCCGAGGGTGAAACCGCCCGCCAGCGCGGCGCCGCTCTTCAGGAAACTCCGACGACCTCGCTTCGCACCCATGAGGTCTCTCCTTCGCAGGCGAGCCTGCGGGAATGGCTGTGCCGGAGTTGAGAGTATACGCCCCCGGGATTACGCGCGGCAGAGGGAAGTTGACTGCGGGCGTGTCGCAGTCAATCGCGCCTCTTGTGCAGTGTTGCGCTACGGCGAACGCCGGCATCGGGCGTGTTAACATCCGCCCGCAGCCGGGTTGAGGCGTACGTCGCGAGCGATGTGGGTCGCTGATCGCTCGTCGATGAAGGCTCGGGAGCTAAGACCATCATGAGTAGCCAGGAGTCAGCAGTTCCGTTTCTTCTCGCAGGTGAGACGGCCAATCGATTGCCCGCCAGAGTTCAGCCGGAAGGCTACTATGACCCCGATCGACAAGTCTGGATTGGCCCGTATAGCGAGCCTGTCCGGGCCGGCCAAACGTCCACGTTGGATGCAATGTCTATCGCGAACAACGACACCAAGGTCGACAGCACGGGTTACGACGAGACTTGATCCTGATTGTCACGAACAAGTTTGATCCACATGCGGATCGTGTCATTGGCGAGCTGAATGCTCGCGGGGTCTCCTTCGCGCGATTCAACACCGAGGATTTTCCGGCATCGGTCTCCTTGTCCGTGTGGCTTGACAATGCAGGCTGGCGCGGCAGGCTCGCGCTCCCGCGTGGTGATCTGGACCTTTCCCAGGTCATATCGGTTTGGTACAGAAGGCCTCAACAGTCGGTCATCTCCGACGCAGTGACCAATGAGGCGCACCGGCGCTTTTGCGAAGACCAGTGCAAGGCCGCGATTGCTGGTCTCTGGCACCTGTTAAGTGGGGCCTACTGGATCAGTCCGCCTCACACAATCGCGACTGCGGAGCGCAAGCTGTATCAACTGCAAGTCGCGACGAGGTGTGGTTTCGACATCCCCCGTACTGTAATTACCAATCGGGCTGACGACGCGATGGCGTTTGCGACTCCCCGGCTGATGAATCGCGGAGTGGCGGCAAAAGCCGTCGGGTTCTCTCCAGAGTTCGGCCTTCGAACGAAGAGGCTCAGTGACGCGGACATCACCGCCCTGCGGGATGTTCAGTACGCACCGGTGATCCTGCAGGAGTATGTCCCGAAGGCAGTTGAGATCCGGGCGACGGTCGTAGCCGGTGCTGTCTTCGCCGCCGAGATCCATTCGCAGCAGAGTCCGAATACAGCTGTCGACTGGCGTCACTACGATCTGGCCAACGTTCGCCATGCTCCACACGACATGCCGCCGCTCATCGAACGAAGATGCCTTCGGCTTGTCAGGGAACTCGGCCTGGCATTCGGCGCTATCGACCTGGTCCTGACACCGAGTGGGCAATACGTCTTCCTGGAGATCAACCCGAATGGCCAATGGCTTTGGATTGAAGATCTGACAGGGTTGAGCATTGCGCGAGCCGTGGCGCAGGCGTTGGTCCAACCGCCGGCAGACCTCGCGCCGGAACCGATGACGCTGGATTGATCTTTCGCGACCGATCCTGGGCGGCGCAGTCACAACGTTCACGTAATCGTGTCATCGGCGCGCGGCGCATCTGGCGCGTTGAGGCACAGCGGCGACACACTATGGCGATCTCGTTTTGAGGAATCGATGGAGAACCATCGGGTTTTCAAGATGTCGTTTGCAAGCGTATATCCGCACTACGTCCAGAAGGCGGAGAAGAAGGGGCGCACGAAGAAGGAAGTGGACGAGGTCATCTGCTGGTTGACGGGATACAGCCCGCAGGCGCTGGCGATGCAGATCACCCAGAAGAAGAATTTCGCGACATTCTTCAGCGAAGCGCCATCGCTCCATCCGAATGCCAGCAAGATCACCGGGGTCATCTGCGGCGTTCGCATCGAGGAGATTGCGGACCCGTTGATGCGGAAGATCCGCTACCTGGACAAACTGGTGGATGAACTGGCCAGGGGCAGACCCATGGAGAAGGTTCTGCGCGCGTAACCATTCTTCTCAGGACGAAAGCCGGGATCGAATGACGAACCGGCGCCGACCGTTGCGATGCCGCTCAACGCCGCGGCGCAAACACGACGAGGTCTGAAGCCATCGTCAGGTCCATGTCGCGTAAATCGTCTGAAAACGGTCGGCCGTTGTAGCGCCTGCCCCGATAGGTGACCCGGAGGAGATCGCGAAGGATCTCCGCCGAAACGTGATCCTGGCTGCGAACAGGCTCCTCGTGTACGACGGTGAACAGCTCCGCGTGCGCGGCGATGAGCGCGTCGCCGCGGGCGCGCGCCGTGCCCTGACCTTGTACGAGCGTACGCAGCTCGATCAGATCGTCGGCGGCCGGTACCGCAACAAGGAGCCGGCCGGCGGGAGAGAGCACCCGGAAACACTCAGCAGGATTGCGGCGTGCATGCAGCGACACGACGAGTGATGCGCAACCGTCGAGGAGGGGCAGCCGTCGATCGGCGTTGGCGACCACCCAAGTCAGCCCGGGGCTGAGATGCGCGGCATGGCCGACGGCGGCAGTCGACAGGTCGATGCCGACGCCATTGATCGCGCGTTCCGCTGCGAGCGCCGCCAGCAGGTGGCCGCCGCCGCATCCGAGGTCGACAACGCCGGCGCGCTCGGGAAGGTCGAGTGCACGTGCTCCTGCGATCACGGCGTCTGCGAGCGTGCGACCCAGGCCGGCTGTCCAGAGGCGGGCGCGCGCGGCGACGGTCTCGGCCGAATCGCCGGCGTCTCGCGAACGCCGGTCCTGCGGCTGGAGCAGATTGATGTAGCCGGCGCGGGCCAGGTCGAACGAGTGCCCTCGTCGGCAGGCCAGCGCCCGGCTGAACTGTTCCAGCGGTTCACCACATCCTCGAACCGTGCACGCCAGCAATCGCGGGCTCATCGTCGTATGGTATCGGCACGCTCAGCGAGGCCTGAAGACCTGAGGGCTACCTCCCACCCAACGCGTCACGAGGATTGACTAGACTGACATGAAGGATCGCGTGAATGCATCGTCGTCCAGTCGGTAGCGAAACGGAGGAGAGACGTGCCAACTCTGGCGCCGGACATGGTGATTCGTCGATGGTTCGATGAGTTGTGGAATCAAGGGCGGGAGCAGACGATCGTCGATCTGCTTGCCGCTGACGCGAAGCTGTACGGGCTGCCGACTCCAGACGGTCAGCCCATCGTCGGGCCGGCCGCCTTTACGATGTTCTTTCGACGATTCCGCCAGGCGTTTCCGGACATTCACGTGGCCGTGACACGCACGGTGACGGAGGATGACATGGTGGCGGCCTACTGCGACGTTCGTGGAACGCATCTTGGCGACGCCCTTGGCACTCCCGCCACCATGAAGCCCGTGACGTTCTCCGGTATATGCATGGGGAAGGTGGCGGGCGGTCAGATCGTCGAGGGTTGGAACTGTTTCGATTTCCTGACCTGCTATCAGCAGCTCGGCCTGCTCCCGAAGGTGTAGCCGGCGTTCACGTGGTTCTTCACGCGCTGCCGCCCGGATCGTCTCCCGACGGTCCGTAGATAGACGGCACTTTCGAACCCATCGGCCGCAGGTAACTGGAGAGCTGACCGCGGTGATGGACGGCGTCGAAGAGGAATCCGAAGAGCATGTCGCCGAGGGATGCCTCCCACAAGACTTTGCCGTTCATCTTCAGCCGCGCTTTCCCATCCCACTTCGCATCGTCAACGCCCGCGAGCTTTGACTGCAGCGTGGTCGCGTTCCTCTCGTAGGTTGCGACGATCTCGGACATCGCCGGCCCGGGCTTCTCCACGTAGTTCACCTCGCCATGGTCGATCAGCTCGCACGCGTCGCTCAATTCTGTCGCGAGCAGCCAGGCAATGTCGCGGGCTGACGTCGATCGCTCGTGAGGCTTGTAGTCGGCGTGATCCTCGGGGATGGCCTTCAGCACCTTCAGGAATGCCGGCGCTTCGCCTGCCACGCACTGCATGTAGTATTCGCGGACGTTCTTCACAGCGGATCTCCTCGATGTGTTGGCGCAGCACATTCAGCCGAGCTGACGCAGTCGTGTGTGCGTCAGATAACGAGTCGCCCGCCACTCGCATCGCGCCGCGAGTTCCTGGCGGGTTTCCTGATAATACGCCGCAAGGACCCGCCGGCCGATCGGAGAACACGCGGTAAGCTGTGTGGCGAAACGAATCACCGACAGGAGGGCCGGATGTTTGCCGTTATTCGCCACTATCACTTCGACAAGAAGGACAGCGCCGAGATCGATCGGCTCATTCAGGATGAGTTCGTCCCCATCATCCGAAAAGCCGACGGCTTCGTTCGCTACTACTGGCTGGACACTGGCAATGGAGAGGGCGCGTCGTTCGGCGTCTTCGAGGACAAGGCCGGTGCTGACGAATCGGTGACCCTCGCGTCGGAGTTCGTGCGAAAGCGCATGTCGCAGCTCCTGAGACAGAAACCCGAAGTCATCGAAGGACCGCTCAAGGCGCACGACTGATTGACCCGGTCTGCTACCATCACGAACATGAAAAACCATTTCATGCTCCTCGGCCTGGCAGGAGTGGTCGCATCTACTGTTGCCGTCGTTGCCCAGCAGCAGCCGGCTGATCCGATTCGCACGCCAGGCGTTCAGGCCGGCCGCGATCCGAACCGCGACGCCTTCGTCATGAAGAACTGCACCGCGCCTGCGCCGGCACAAGCCGCCGGCGGCGGCGCGCGCGCGGGTGGCGCTCGCGGCGGCGGCGCTCCGGCCGCGCCGCCCGCATTTGCCAACGCCCCTGTTGCCGCCATTCGCGGTGTCATCGCGGCCGGGCAGCGTTGGCGGCAGGTGTGGGAAGGCAGCGGCAACAACACCGACAGTCCCATTGCCACGGACAAGGGCATCCTGCTGGCACAGAACGACCTCAGTCAGATCATCGAGATTTCACTCGATGGCAAGGTCGATGTGATCGCCAGCGACACCTACGCGGGCGGCGCCATGGCGGTGACGCCGGACGGCACCCTGTACGTGGGAGAACGGGCGCTGAATCGCGGCATCTGGAAGGTCAAGCCACGCACGCTGTTCACGAATACGATGAACGGCCAGCCGCTCGAATGCCTCGGCCCTGGCGTCCTCAATGACATGGTCGGCGACAAGAAGGGCGGCATGTACATGACGATGGGAGGCGTGTACTACGCGAACGCCAAAGGCGTCGTCAGTGGACGGTATGGCCAGGTTGGCGGCAATGGCATCACCGTGAGTCCCGATGACCGCACGTTGTATGTCACGGGGCGACTGCCCGGCGCGATGCCGCCTGCCAGCCTGAAGTTGCCTGCCGGCGCGCCGGAACCGACGGGAGGCCTGGTGGCCTTCGACATTCAACCGGACGGTTCGCTCAAGAACGAACGACAGTTTGCGTGGGCGGGCAACGACGGCACCGCCGTCGATACGAACGGACGTCTCTACACCCCTGGCAACGGCGGCGCATGGGTCATCGATCCGCGCAGCGGTGAATTTCTCGGCTACTTCCCGACACCTCCCGGAACGCATGGCCTGCACTTCGGCGGGCCTGGTCGGCGCACGCTGTTCGCCATTACGCTGAACGCGCAGACGGCGGTCTATGCGGTCGACACGATGGCTCAGGGCTTCGAAGCCGGCGTGTGGAAGCGGTAGTCGCCGCCAGACCAGACCACCCACCGCCAGCACGGTTGACGCCGCTCAACGCCTTCCCGGCGGTTGAGCGGCGGTGCGTGCTCCGAATCAGTGACGCTGGTCCCGGCGATTTTCCCGCCGATCGCGAACATTCTCACGAACGTCGCGCCGATCTTCCCGCCGATCGTGGATATCTTCGATCCGATCACGAAGTCCGCCATCCCTTCGTGCGTCTCGAATATCCTCGCGGTGATCGCGAACGTCTTCGCGCCGGTCGCGCCCGTTCTCGCGCCGATCCACCCGATCTTCGAGGCGATCCCAGTTCGGTCTCTGCCGCGGCGCCGCACTGGCCGTCAGCGGCATGGCAGTCGCCAGGCCCAGGGCGAGTAGACACATCGACCATTTCCGCATGGCACTGTCTCCCTCGAACGCCGGGCAGGCAGTCGGCGTCCGTTGCCTCCTCAGACGGGAACTCACACGAGAACGTTGCCGCCGGGAGCCGCCGCAGTGCGATGGCCTTTGTTGACCGGGCCACGAGCGTCTGGCGAACTGGATTGGTGCCTTGGCAACGGCCGCACCGCTCGACGAGAGCGCGGTGCAAGCTCGACTGACAAGGGTGCGTTACGATGGAAAACAAGGAGCGTGCTGATGTCAGCGTCTAAAAAGAAAGCGGTTTCGTCTTCGCGCAAGCAGTTGATCGACGACCTCAACCAGGATCTTGCCAGGGAATATCAAGCCATCATCGCCTATGTCGTGTATTCGCAGACGCTCAAGGGCGCGCAGTACATGGCCATTGCCGGCGAACTGGAGAAGCATGCCGGCGAGGAGCTGGCGCATGCGCTGACCGTCGCCAAGCACATCGACTATCTCGGCGGCGAGCCGGTGGTCACGCCGCTGCCCGTCAAGCAATCGGATGACGCGACGACGATACTGCGCGCGGATCTCGAGAATGAGAACGACACCATCCGCAACTATCGCCGCCGCATCGCCCAGTGCGAGGCGATGGGCGAGTACGGCATTGCGGAAGACATTCGCGAAATCCTCCGGCAGGAACAGGAGCACCAGAACGATCTCGCGACCGCGCTTGGCGAGGATCCGCCCGATCTCAGTGAGAGCGAATAGCAAGCGGCCCGTAGCTGATAGCAGACGGCGACACATCGATGTCAATCGAATCTTCGGCTGATTGGGACGGACTGCGGGCCGCGGCGGCCGTCGTCAGCCAGACCCTCGCATTGCTGTCACGAGCCGTCGAACCTGGCATCACCACCGGCGACCTCGATAGGATGGCGGCCGCGCTGTTTGCCTCCTGCGGCGCGCGGTCCGCGCCAGCGCTGGTCTACGGCTTTCCGGGTTCGGTACTCATCAGCGTCAACGACGAAGTGGTTCATGGTGTTCCTGGTGCCAGGACCATCGCCGCCGGCGACCTGGTCAGCCTCGACGTCACGGTCGAACTGGACGGCTACGTGTCGGATGCGGCGCGCAGCCTCGTTGTCGAACCGGGCGAGTCAACGGCCCGTCGCCTGGTTGGCTGCGCGGCGGCGGCGTTCGCCGCCGCACTCCCCGTTGCGCGCGCTGGACATCGCGTCAACGAAATCGGCCGCGCTGTTCATCGGGAAGTCCGACGCCAGGGTTTTGCCGTTGTCAAAGGGTTAGCCGGCCACGGCCTCGGCAGGACCATTCACGAGCCCCCCTCGGTTCCGAACGAATGGGATCCCTGGCAGAGCGACGTGCTGACGGAAGGGCTGGTGATTGCGATCGAACCGATGATCACCACCGGTTCCGGCGAGGCGGTCGAGGGAAAGGACGGCTGGACTATCCGCACGCGTGACCGCAGCCTGGCGGCGCATCACGAAAACACAGTGGTCATCACGCGCGGCCGGCCGATCGTGCTGACGGAATCAGCCGTGTGAGTGGGGCATGAAGAAGAGCGGCCCTGTGGACGGCGAAGCGGCCTCGCAGCTGATCGACGCGAGAATCAAGGAGCTTGGCGACTGGCGTGGCCGAATGCTCGGTGAGCTTCGTGCGCTCGTCAAGGCAGCCGACTCCGGCGTCGTCGAGGAGTGGAAGTGGGGCGTTCCGGTGTGGTCGCACGGCGGGCTGATCTGCACGGGCGAGACGTACAAGAAGGTGGTGAAGCTGACGTTTGCGAAGGGGGCGGGATTGCCGGATCCCGCGGGCCTCTTCAACTCCAGCCTCGACGGGAACACCCGGCGCGCGATCGACTTTCACGAGGGCGAGAAGATCAACGAGAAGGCGTTCAAGGCTCTCATCCGCGCCGCTGTAGCGCTGAATACGTCGGCATCCAAACGCCGTTAGGCGGAACACCCCGGTTATTTCGCTGCCGCGAAGCGTGACGGAAACCCCTGACCATGGCCCGTGTTTTTGCTGATGTGCCGTCCCCGCCGCGCGCAGTAGAGTGAGCGGCGTGTCCGACAGTACCGTCCCGGAGGCGTCGCCGTGGGTGCGTGGCCCGGCGTGGGACAGCGTCTGGATACTCAACGCGCTGTGGTTGCTGCCGATCGCCTGGTGGCTCTCACGCGGCTATGACAACCCGGAAGAAGGGCCGCTCGACTTGATGTACTTCGGGCTCACCGCCCTCTTCTGGATCGGGCACCGCGTGAGCAGTGCCTATCTTGCCTACTGCACCGAGGCTTACCGGCCGCTGCTTCGCCGACAGCCAGTTCGATTCCTCGTGCTGCCGCTGCTGGTAACGGCTGGCTGCTTCGCGGTGTTCCTGCCGGCAGACGAGGCGTTGCCGTGGACTCGGGAGCAGCGTCTCATCGTCATAGCGATCGTCGACTACGTCTTCGTCACCTATCACTTCGCCTCCCAGCACTTCGGCGCCTTCTCGTTGTATCGCACCCGGGCCGGGCGCACCGCGTGCGCGTACACCCGGGCGGTGGATCGCATTTTCGCGCTGGGTGTCGGCGGCGCGCTCGTCGTCGTCGCGGACATCACGGCTGGTGCTGCCGCGTATCAGGAGTACTGGGAAGGCCACCTGTTTCCGGATTGGGTCTTCAACGCGCAGGATGTCATCCGCACGGCGTCGATGATCGTGCTTGGTGTCGCGACCGCCGGCATGCTCGCCCTCGAAGCCCGCGCGCAGCGCCGGTCGTTCCCGCGTGTCCTCTACACGGTGGGGCTTGCGGGGATGGTCGCCATCGCCCTCGTTCCACGAAGTCCGTTTCTCTTCCTCGTCCTGTGGACATCACAGCACTGGATCCTGGCAACGGGACTGGCGTCCATCACCCCGGGACGCGAGTCCGCGCCCGAGCGGAGCTCCGTCCGGCGGCAGCTGCATCACGTCAACGTGCGCCCATGGGCAATACTGGCGCTGCTCACGGTGGTCTCGATTGTGTCCATGCCGCTGTTCGAGGTGGAGGCAAACCGTGATGGCGGCGTCTATTATGGCGATCGCATTTTCGGTGCGCTCGGCGAGGCACTGCGGACGTCGTCCTGGGTTCCGGCGCTGCTGGCGCTGGGCTTCGCGACCGGCTTCGTGCATTACCTCCTCGATCGAAGCGTGTACCGCATGTCGAATCCCGACGTGCGTGCGGCGGCCCGAGGTCTCCTGTTGCGGCCGCAACGGCCCGTGATCGTCGATGCGCGGACGTCGGCGGTCGTGTAGCGTCGACCGGCCCGCATCGTACGAACTAGAATTTCCGTAACTCACCCAAGAGGACACACATGGTATTGACGAAGCCCGAGCTGATTGGCGCCCTGCAGCACGAAGTCCACATCCTGGTACACCTCGCGAGCAAGGTCGAGCCGACGATGATCGACTACCGGCCGACACCGAAGCAGCGCAGCACGATAGAGTTGCTCAAGTACATGGTTGCGATGGGGCCCGCGCTCATCGATGCGGCCAAGGCCGGGAAGTTCGATCCGGAAGCCTGGACGGTGAGGGCGAACGCCGCCGCGGCCATGGACTTCAACCAGACGGTGGCGGCGATTGCTGCCCAGCGGGAGGTCTACGCGACGTCGTTGGGTGACCTCTCTGATGCGGACTTCCGGACCGAGATCGAGATGTTCGGCCGCAAGACAACACGCGGCGCGTTCATCGTCAACATGGTCCTCGGCGGATGCGCGGCGTATCGCACGCAGCTCTTCCTCTATCTCAAGGCCTGCGGCCGCGAGGAGCTGGGCACGATGAACCTCTGGGCTGGCGTCGACGCGCCCGCGGCGTCGGCCTGAGATCGTTAGCCGGGTCCAGAGGACGGGGCCCGGCCTGACTGCAACTCAGGGCGCGCGCTTCTCGGCGATCCAGCGATCGATGTCCTGTTCGAGGACGTCGAGCGGCACGCGACCGGCGCCGAGCACGCGATTGTGGAATTCCGCCAGCCGGAAGCGCTCGCCGAGCGCCTGCCTCGCGCGCTCGCGCAGCTCGACGATCTTCAGCTCGCCGATCATGTAGCTGCACGCCTGCCCTGGTTGCGAGACGTAGCGGTCGACCTCGCTTTCGGGGCTCAGTCCCGGCAGCGGGCCGAGATACTCGACCGCCTGCTCCCGCGTCCAGTGCTTCGCGTGCAGCCCCGTATCGACCACGAGACGCCTCGCGCGGAACAGCGCCATCTGCAACTGCCCGAGCAGGCCCGCCGGATCGCCGTCGTACCAACCCTGCTCGGCAGCGAGTCGCTCGGCATAGAGTCCCCAACCCTCGCCGATCGCCGAGTTGTTACCGAACACGCGGCTGCGGAGGAACGCCGGCAGGCTGGTGTCCTCTGCCTGCAGCGCGCCCTGGAAGTGATGTCCGGGCACCGCTTCGTGATACGCGGTCGTC
>JADMIO011736209.1_pt1 | contig 17381 bp, 12 predicted proteins | sample 8958161 | NCBI WGS metagenome assembly JADMIO01 (sample SAMN16585339, study PRJNA669376) | soil metagenome | isolation source: Crop rotation soil | place: USA: Cullars Rotation, Alabama | collected 2011
GGCCGCGACTTCAAGTCACGTGAATTCCAAGCTTCGGATCCCACTGTGCTGGAAAGCGTGAGCTTTTTTCTCTCTCAAGATTCGTCATGTTCCTTTCACATGTAAAGCAAGCCAGATTTTTATAAATTCACACTTCAATTTCTAGTACGAATGCTTCCTCCAAGGTTGTAGTCAACGCTTTCTTGACCACCAGAAACGTAAACGTCATCTTATTGACAAACACGGGTATGATAAAAATTATAATTTCGCAATGGTCAAATTTGGAACTGGGCCCCCTGTCAAATATCGGGTGGCTGAAGAAAGAGCAAACAAAAAGAAAAAAGACAAAAGGTGAGTTTTTTCAGTAATCGGATGGATTAAATTTCGAAAAAAGCCATTCATCATGTTTGAAAACCATTTTTCAGACCAACGAAAAAGAAGGCTACGAAAAATGATTCGATCAACGAGAATAATTCATCCTCACAACCATTCATTGGTCCAATTCATCCCACCCTTGGTGATCAACCGGACAAATCTTTACAACCCATCAATAAACCTGACAACGATATTGACATGTTGGTTGAGTCAATGTCAAGTCTCGAAATACCAGCAGTTAAACCTGTACATGGACATGAACGTCCTCGTTATTCCTTTGGCGGTCGTGGTCGGGCTACTCGAGTCATACCAAAGGCTAATCCGGGAAAGGCAAAGGGAGGGGATACTCAGAAAAAAGGAACGGTTGATATGGAAATTTCTCAAGCCAATGAAGACAATGGTCAAGCAAATGCGCAAGGGAATATGGACGTTGAAGTTGAGGCAAAGACCAAGATCTGAGAGTGAAATTGCAAAAAAAACATGGACAGAATTCATGGTATTATTTATAATATCAGGAGATTGTTAATGCTCAACTCCCCTAGAAGCGTTAAAAAGCATTGTGCAAATATTCCTTTTGCGTATTTCAGACTGTTTCAGGGAGTAGAGAATTTTAACCCTTGGGTTTGTCTACCCTTGGCAATCATTAAGCAACCGAGACGACTAAAAACCTGCTGTCGTTTTTTAAAAGAATAAGAAATCAATGCTTGTTTAAGTGTAGAAAATCTCACCCGGTTGTACTTTTGCAATTGTGCGATAGATAATAAATATCGTTTTCACAAAATAACCGCCTTTTAACGTCACATGCCGGTCCAAAAGTTGGACATCAAACATGCAAATTTTCTATTATGTCAGGTTGCATTTATCAATACAAACAACACCCCAGATCTCTAACTCGGCCAATTCTCAAATACAAACATCAAATGCAAAAATATATATAACTACACACAAAATATACAATGTTTTTAATATAATAATTTAAACATTTTGCCAAAACGTTTTTTTGTAATATGATTTCCCGGCTTCTCAGATCTCATCTATCGCCCCGCATTGTTTCAACAACAGCGCATTCATAGAATTTAAATCTACTACGTCTCGGAGACAGGCCTGGAAAGCTGTGAGTATTGTTTGCGCAGAAGCCCAACGTAAAATCGCCCGGCAAGAATTGCTATCGTTTTCTACCTGCCATAGGCGGACGGTCTTATCCGCGCCACCCGTCAGCAGAAACTCGCCAAAGGGAGTATTTTTCCAAGTCAGAGCAAAGACTGATTTATGAAATCCCTGAATCATCGTGACGCACTTGCCAGAAATCACTGACCAGATTCGCACCGTCTTATCTTCGCTACCAGAGGCCAACTGAGATCCGTCTGGCGAAAACGAAACGCACAAAACCCTATCGATATGTCCTTCCAACCGGTGCAGCAATATTGGCTCTGTTATCGACCACAGCCGCACTATTTTATCGTCATTACCCGAGGCCAACTGAGAGCCATCTGGCGAAAATGAAATGCTATTTACACCATTTTTATGCGCTTCTGACGAAAATGAACTGCGATTTCCACCACTTTTGTCCATTTCCAATGTGTGCAGCAACTTTTGTTCATTTATCGACCACAGTCGCACCGTCTCGTCATCACTACCCGAGGCCAGCAGAAAGCCGTCTGGCGAAAACGAAACGCACCAAACCTTATCGGTATGCTCTGTTAACGTGCCCAGCAACTTTTGCTCTTTTGTCGACCACAGCCGTACCGTCTTATCCCAACTGCCTGAGGCCAACAGGGAGCCGTCTGACGAAAACGAAATGCTCCTAACATAATTGGTATGCTCTGTTAATGTGCCCAGCAACTTTTGGTCTTTTGTCGACCATAACCGTATCGTATTATCATCACCGCCTGAGGCCAGTTGGGAACCATCTGGCGAAAAAGAAACACATCTAACACAATTGATATGCCCTTCCAACGTGTGCAGCAACTTTTGTTCTTTTATCGACCACAGCCGCACCGTCTTATCGTCACTGCCCGAAGCCAGTTGGAAGCCGTCTGGTGAAAACGAAACACTCCTAACATACTTGACATGCCCTTCCAAGGTATGCAGCATCTTTTGTTCTTTTATCGACCACAGCCGCACCGTCTTATCGTCACTGCCCGAAGCCAGTTGGGAACCGTCTGGCGAAAACGAAACACTATTTACACCATCCGTATGCCCTTCCAACGTGTGCAGCAACTTTTGTTCTTGTATTGACCACAGCCGCACGGTCTCGTCATCGCTGCCTGTGACCAGTTGAGGGCTGTCTGGTGAAAATGAAATGCTATTTACACAATCGGTATGCCCTTGAAAGGTGTGCAGCAACTGTTGTGTTTCTATCGACCACAATCTCACTGTGTTATCTTCACCACCTGAGGCCAATTTAGAGCCGTCTGGCGAAAACGAAACGGTACGAACCACACCGGTATGCCCTTTCAACGTATGCAACAGCTTTTGTTCTTTTATTGACCACAATCGCACCGTCTTATCTGAACTACCCCAGGCCAGCTGAGAGCCGTCCGGCGAAAACAAAACACTCCTAATATAATTACTATGTCCCTCAAACGTGTGCAGCAACTTTTGTTCTTTTGTCGACCACAGCCGCACTGTCTTATCTTCACTGCCCGACGCTAACTGGGAGCCATCTGGAGAAAACGAAACGCTATTTACACTATCGGTATGCCCTTGAAACATGTGCAACAATTTTAGATCTTTTATCGACCACAGCCGCACTGTCTCATCGTCACTGCCCGAGGCCAGCTGAGAACCGTCTGGCGAAAACGAAACACACCTAACATAATCAGTATGCCCTTCCAACGTATGAACCTTTTCTAAATTTTGTGGTTTATACAGCACAATTACTGTTCTTTTTGCCACGGCTAAAAGGCCTCCATCTCTTGAATAACAACAGGCAAAGACGTTTCTTTCATCGTCTCCACCTAAAGCAGGGCTTTCCCCAAACTCAACATTCAATAAATTCGCGTTTCTGAAATCCGCTCCCCGCAACCATGTTCCTTGGAGGCTGACTCCACGTAAATCGGCCCCTTGTAATTGCACATGGTCAAACACTCCATAACTAAGGTCAGCTCCAGGGATCCGGATACCTTGTAAATCTTGTCCACTAAATTGTATACCGGCTTTGACCAAAACTGTGATGGCATTGGCCGCAACCACTCGAGAGGCGTCATTTATTTTCGAGTCTTCAATAAAAATCCTAAGTTTTTCTTGAAACAGTTTTCCACCTTGTTGGACATACTCGACTAAAAAGCTCAATACTCCAGGCTCTTTGAGAAGATTTCTTTGATGTAAGATATTTTCTGCATTCAAAACGCTTTCGATCGGCGGCAATTTTATTTTCTTGATAAGCGCCTCGTAAATTGCCCTGGCGACAAAATATTCCATTAAGGATTTATGTAAAAAACTGTGATGAGTCTCGGTGTCGTTACGTCCTATGGCATGCTTGGTGCATTTTAACGGTAGGCCACCGCGCAATAGCAGAGTCTTTGGTTCCTCGCTGAAAAAGGGTTCCCATGTCGGATCGTCGTCTTCTGCAGGATAGACCACCACTACTTTCTGTGTTTCATAGAATTTCAGTGCAACGGCTTTGACGAGGTCAAGTAAAGCACGTCTAAAGCCACCCTTGCATTTTTTCAATTTGTTTAGGGCTTCCTTCTGATCGATCGGTAATTGTGCTTGACTCTCTAATCGCGTTTGGGCTTTCCTGAACCAGTCAATCATAAACTGATTATATAAATCCAAGCGAGTAAGTCGCAGCGTAGAAGCTTTTTTTTCTGGACTGTTTGCCCAATTGGGCAGGATCTCAACGGTGATTGTTAAAATATATGGATTGCTCAGTAAGTCTTGTAAATTTGGAATATCATTTATGATCTGTTTATATTGCATAACGTTCCATCCGTTCAACTTTTTATTGGCAACGTATTTCTCAATATATGTGTTGATTTGGTCAGCGGAAAACGGTGCGATCACAAGCTGTTGAAACGCCTCAATAGTTGGTCGATAGTCAAACCCATTAGGCTGAAAATTGGCTTCATATCCGGAATCTAAATACTCAATGCGACAGCTAACAATGACCTGGGAGTTCCACTCCTCGAGGTGATTTGACATATAGATATTTTGGTCGCGTTCAGCCAGCTCATCGTAACCGTCTAATATAAAGGTAAAACTTTGATTTTCCTTGAGGACTTGAATATCTTTTTCTGAAAATCCGCCTCTTTCTTTTAAATATTCCGGTATAAGGTTATTGGCCGGATCTTTGATGGTCGACAGGGAAATGAATAAGGGAATAGTTCCTCCGGTTTTGTAGTCCTGCCAAAGGTTGTGGGTGAGCTTTCGAGTAAAGGTGGACTTCCCGGCACCAGCGTCACCAATCAGCAGGAGAACCTTTTTATTTTGATCTTTTAAAAAGGTCTTTACTTCGTCGAGCAAACCAAATGTTTGTTCATCGTTTTGCCGATATTTGCACCGAGGATCAATATAACGTTCGAACACCTTTTCAGTATTCATGTTTTTCAGTTGCTGCGATTTGAGCTTTGCTACCAGAGTAACCAGTGGTTTTGACATTCCGAGGCTTGTTTGATATAATTCTTCGAAGTGTTGCATGTCTTTCTTCAGGTCGATTTGTAGTTCATCGATTTTATTTGAAATCATCTTGCCAGGTTTTGACTGGACGCCATTTAATAGCGCGGCCGGAAAATTTTCTTCATGTTCCGCCTCTAGTAACGGATAGTCGTGAAATTCTTCACGAATACAGGTTCGATATAAATCCTGCTTGACAGCATCATCGGTGTCGCCCAGGGTGCGCAAAGTTTCTCGTGCGACGGCCTGCAGAGGATATGTTGAGAGGCGGGATAATTGTATTAAGGTCGTTAATATTCGTTGTTTCACGCTGATATGCTGTCCCACACCTGGTCGTTTCGATAAATATCTTCCAAAAAGCTTAAAGCGCCTTTCTGCGTGTTTAAATCCGGATTTGAACTGGCTAGTTGTGCTAAACGTTCACACAAACCCCATTGAAACTCTTTTTGCCAACGACACGGGGCTTGGCGGACGAACTGTTCAAAGTCGGCCAATTGTTGGTGTTGCAGCAGTAAATCCGTATCTCGAAGACCTTTATACCATGCTTTTTTCTGCTGAAAATCTAAGCCCTCTTTGACACTCTCGGCAAATTGTTGCCCACTCTCTGCCAAAGATTTAACGTTTTTATAACTATCCTTGGCAACATCAATTAGCTCGCCTATGCCTGCGAAAGCCTCGCTAAATTGTTCAAACGACTCTAGCAATGTATTTAAATCGACGTTTTTAACCGCGCAAGCAATGCCGGCGACACCTTTCACAATTTTGCTGGTACGACGTACCGCACTTTGCCAAGGAGTTTCATCATCAGGAACATAGAGCAAGGCTTGACATGCATATGCCGCTTGATAGACGAGATATGGGTCTTTATGGTTCTGCAGTGTTCTTAAAGACTCATATAACGGCGTGTGGAGTTGTTTGCGATTCAAGCCTTGTACCTGACTATCAGCCATGGCATCCACTACATGGGAGACCGCCTGGGTTAGTTTATAAAGCTGTTCGATATCTTGATTAAGTGTTTTTTGTAAGCGATCTTTCAAGCTTTCTAAAATGGTCACTAAATTGCTAACGCTTAAATGACCGGGGGTGACGTTCCCGATAACCTGAGCTAAACCAGTGAGTAAATGGCATTTCAACAATGTGGCCTTGTTAATCGCATCAACGAGGCTTCCAAGCAAGAATTCAAAGGGTTCTTTATCGAGTGTAGGAACTAACACTACAACTTCAGCGACGGCAGCCGAGCTTTTGAACTTGTTATTGACGAATGCTTGAATGACTTCTGAACTTAATTTCTGTAAATATTTTCTTATTTCGGGGGATAGGTTAGGTTGTTGTAGCAAATAGGCCAATTCCTGAGTATTGACAATCTTGTCATCTACTTTTAGGTCTCGGCAACAATAATCTTTCTCTGGAATTAGAGGAGGGTCCTGCTCAAAGAACCGAATCCGGGTGCTCCGAGAACTAATTGGCGCCACTGAGGAAACCTCTGGTATCGGTAAAGACGTTGATGTTGAAGAACTAAATGCGGTTTTTTTCTTCTTATTCAACAGGGATGCTGAGGATGTCTCTGGCATGGGTAAAGAGGTTGACGATGAAGAAGTGCTAACTGGTTTTTTTTTCATCTTTTTCCATATCGTCGAAAAAAAGTTATGACGTGAAAATTTTTTCTCCTTCACCATGTTGTTCTAGTATTTCCGAAAGTAAGTGATGAGATGCTAAACTTCAAGCCGAGGATTTTCAATATTAGAATATATGAGCGGTATAGAAAGCCAGTCAACAGGATATATGGCAAAATAAGATTTTCTTTGTATTGTGGGGTTTTTTGTTCAAAAAGATAGGAGAGCCAAAAGAACGCGGAACGATGGAATATTTAAATGTTTTCCTTTGTTTTATCAAGGTATTGTATAAATATTTATATTCACACATCAAAGTCGTTGTGTTTTAGCCAATCAGATAAGGCGACATATACATTGTTTATCACACAGATACCACTCAAACTCCTTGTTGAGGAATGAATGATTTGAAAACAAACTATTTTGTCTAATCAACAGGCGATCAAACAAACACCATTCATTAGAGCCACTAGAGAGACACAGTTTAACAAAAAATTCAAGAAACGTTTTCTTTTAGAAGGTTCCTAAGCAACATTGTGAATTTTAAATCTTTGGTGTGGTACGAATCACAAGATCAAATCAATAACCTCGACTCTTTGATACTTTTTTCCGGTGAGTAATAGACTCCGGGTGAAAGACTGCGGATCAGCTTTCCCGACAATATTGCATGGTAGGATGTAGTTTCCTAAAACTTCCCAGGAAATCTCCATAAAAATACGCCTAATTTGCTAAGAACGGACGCGAGCTCATTATCACTACCTGACTTTTGCAACGTATTAATGATATCACCCCTTCAGCAAGATATATTTGTGGGTTCAGATCTCTTAGGTGGCAGCAATCAGGACAACCAGAGTGACGAGTTTTCATCTTTATACATATATCACACTAGTATTTTTAACTCTGAGACGCTCGAATTAGAGGTTCGATAATTTGAACGCCTGCTCTCGATATCGAATTTTTCCTGAATTTCTATTACATCCTGCTTTCTCACATTTATAATAAAAATCACATGATTTCAAATTGTAATGGTTTCAAAAAATTTTGTACGACTGAAAAAGACTCTTACATTGATTTCTCTTTAGATTGTATTGAGAAAACCACGTTTATTTCATCGTTGTACCTCGCGGAATCTGTGCTTGAGGAGGTATAGGACCAACTCATAGAGATTAAGAAGAGATTCCTTGCAGATGTTTTCTTGAGAAAAATTTATTATCTTTGCCGTGATGGTGATTTATAATCGATGCCGAAAAAATCCCCCTGAATAGAAATACTCCACGTCTGCAAAAATCGACTGGATGAGATGAGAGGTGTTATTTGCTTCCATTTCAAAAAATCCAAGCGCCTTGATTGGAAGTGGCAACTGGTTATCCGAACAAATTTATAGTTGTACATGTGCGCAATTTCACGTGACCATCAGAATATTATAAATTTTCAAATTCTTTTGTTCAAGCAACCTTTCCTTGTTAAATTTTGCTAACAAAATTTGAAAAAAAGCATGAGATATAGTAAGGAGGTATTTTGTAATACCATTTTTTGATCAAGAAATGGTCGCTTGGGCCTGGAGGGAAACTTTACTCAAGTGAAAAAATTTGGCAATAATCTTAGATACTTAAATGAAATAGAAAGAGGCTGAGGGCAAAGCGACGACGACAGGGTAACCGTGATATTAATGTGCTATAAATAAATCTGCCTTTTTTTTCCCTAGGGAGGGTGAAGCGTGAACCCGTTTATTTAGAGATAGGAACTACTCTAGAAGTTTACATAAAAATGGAGTTATGTTTCTAGACCTATTCTCGGAGCTTTTAATAAGGTCCTGACATCTGGTTTGAAGATGTGAGAGGCTGCTAATATAATGTTAGTATCTGTGAGGTCTTCATCCGGGTTAAGCCTGGCGGAAGCTCTCCAGGTGTGGTCCATGAGCCAGGCTGAGAGCCATAGGTCATTTAGGTCATGTTTCCAAGAATCTGTTTTGAGCGCAGATTCAAAGGTTAGGCGTGGGTCTAGGTGTTTTCTAATTCTGTTACAATTTTTTTGGTGAGTTGGCAATCCTGTAGGAAATGTTGGCGCGCGTTTGAGGAGAAGAAGGGCACCACCAATAAATCTGCCTTTTATTACATCTCGCAATCGCTTGAATATTCTTGAAGATATTCATACTATTTTTAACACCGATGACAAGATGTTTATCAAGGTGGGTGTCATTCTACTGATAATTCTACATGGCCCATATTCTTATTTATTTTGTACGGTTCAGTATGTTTGTCTCCTTAAGGGAAGCGTTCATACTGCGTTGGTGCGTTCACTTACACAACAACAGCCAACTCGAGAGGCACTCAGTAATGTGATATCTGTCGTCAATGGAAATGAATATCGACCTGACGTAGGCGTATGGGATCAACTGCCAGGTTTCCTTCAAAGTCAAGATCCTGTCATTTATACGAGTCCGCCTCCTAATTTATGGATTGAGGGAATGTGTAAATCTTCTTGATGTCTCGGGACTACTGGACCACCCCAAAGCATATCCATGATAGAGATGTGCTGCATTTGGTATTTTCATCAAGATTTTTCCTTGCGAGAGATCGAGGCTTTCTTGACCAAACAAAAAATGATCACAATAGGACATAAAATGATTGTGGCCTGACATTGCATATTTTCAAATTTATTGTGAATAAAAGCATTTGTGGATTAATTCAAAATCCGAACAGGACAAAATCTACATCATATATTAAGGAAAGTTCCTAAAACTAAGAATCCAGCCTTGAGAACCATCTTGATTTTGACATTTACGCAAAGTAAAATACCGACCCTGGATGGCTATATTTAATAAAGTTCAGAGTATGAAGAAAGTAGACACGATAATAAAAAGAGGAGCTTGATAAACTCAACACTGAGTTCCAAATAGTCAAAACGCCTTCACAAATTCATTGTGGAACCCGACAAAGAAATCCGAACTCTTGTTGTTCGGAAGGTAATTTGTCCACCTTTTTGGTTGTTTCATTCTGGTATTGTTGCATTTGTTGTTGCATTTCTTTGTAACCTTTCGGTCGTTCATCTTGGTATTGTTGGATTTGTTGTCGTATTTCACTCTGGCATCTTCCCAGCATACCGACTACTCAAACCAACAAATCCTGATCAGGCATTATGGCTAGGATTAGATGGAAAAGAGGAAATTTGATTGATTTTTAGTGTAATTGTTGTGATACCCAAGATGTTACCATATACAGTCAAAGCTTGATTTACGAAGAATCGGTAATGATATTTCAGGACGTCGCTAAATCGTAAAATCGTGGTGATTTGGGAAAAGGGTCGTTAATTCACGATTCCGTTAAATCGTGTGATTGGTAAATCGAGAGTTGACTGTAGTCATTTTTATACTTGTCGGTATTATGTCGCCCCAAATTGCTCAAGGCACGACTCCATAAAGATTCCTGAAGCTACAAGAGTCCAACCGCAACGTTCTCTTGGACTCGAACTTCCAGCAACAAACTGTAGTTGTCAGAAGTCAGTTGACTTGCAGGGACTTTGAAGGTTGGTATTTTCTGTTCTGCTGCAACTTGAAAGACTGTTCCCGCGAATGCGATTCCAGCGACCTTGTTGCAGAAGGCAAAATGCGTTTGTGCCTGAAGCAGTTATATAGTTAAATTGTATGTAAAATCAATTGTTCTTACAACTCTAAAACACATCCTGTGAATATTGGGTTGTGGAATAAATACTCCTCAAAATTGGGAAAACTATCCATTCAAGATCGCGTCAACAAGGTACGTAATGCTTTTGGTTTGATGTAACTCTTCCTCTAATTGGTTTAAATTAGATTGAGATCTTAACTATTGGAATATATGCATCAACCAAAGCAGTGGCGATAAAATTTTCCAATGAAAAAAAGTAAGCAAGCATTTATGTTCAGACTCTTTAACGAAATAATGGCTTTGAAACGAAAATTTGGGAATGAGCCATATACATCGGAAGCTAAGGCAGAATTTTCCAGCAGCAGAAAAAGTGTCTTTTCACCTTTTAGATGTAATAATAATAATTTCAAAAATCATGTTCTATTCTATCATTACAATCCTAACTCGGTGAATTAACAAGGCTGGCACATCGATTCTACATTAGTAATTTATATACTGGTCTAGGAACAACTTAATTGGCATACGTAATGCTATTTGTAACGGTCTTCCACTAGACAAACAATTGCTAGCATTCAACAATAAAACAAGCCTTTCTAACCTCTAAATAAAGTCCAGCATTCAAGATGGACAATTAAATCATCTTCAAATTGTCTTTCAGAATAAAAGGAAAAGCATGTGTAATAATGGTCGGTAAACGGATAAATAGTAAAATAGCGCACGAGCCGAAAGATCGAGTGGGTGTTACACTATCGAGTATAGTATGCTATACTTAATATTGTGGACGCTGGTTTTGATTGGTTAGCGACCATACTAGTTTTAAAATTTTGTACTATTTATCCTAATAACACTATACTGTTTAGCGTATGACACAGATGAGAATGTAGCAGTTTGGAAGCAGTTGTCGTACATAGTGGCAGAACCAAATTGTGGCAGAATTGGAGAATTAGCGCTGTTCCGAGTCGGGTGCTTGTTATGGCCAGCGATTCATTTCGCCGTCGCTCACTACATGTGTAGCGGGTTAAGCGTCATGTTTAGAAACAGACATTTTGTCTTGGCATTAATAGCGAATAGCGTGCGTCGCAGAATCGTCCAACTCCCATTACGTGAAATTTTGTTGATAATGTAATAAAGCACAACAGAAGAATCCGTTCTTAGTACGTTTAGCCACTATTGATTTGTTGTTAGAATGTTTGATATTTTCGGAAACAGGGGATTTAATGTTGAGTGCAGATTTATGATTTCTGTTTAACCCCCTTGATTCATTGTAGATTGATTCAAGGTGTACAGTCATAAAAATTCAACAACCTCGTCTTTCTGAGAAAAAAATAATCGCCTTACATTGGACATTGAATTGAAATAAAAATTAATATTATATATGTAACGACCCCCATTCATATCCAAGGAGGGTTTGGATTGGTCAATTGACAAATTTAAATTTTTCATCCATCCTTTGTTGTAACAAGAGGGTTTTGCCATAATTGGTGTCGAATAAAAGTGAGTTGTTTGGTCATCAAGATAAATTCTAGGATTGCATTGGTTACATCCCCATTTGCTAAAAAATGATTGGAAAAAAATTTTATCATTAGACGTAACCGTTTTTAGAACCTTAAAAAATCGTGCTAGGTCGTCACTCCCAGAATGGTAATGTACTCGGTGCGGGAAACAATGATTGACTAATTTGTACGGACACACAAGTTCTCAAAGATGTGAATATTAAATTCTCTTTGGACTTTCCTGATAACATCCCACAAAAGCAGGCCAGTATGCTATCAATCCTATTGTTCGCATGTATTTTTAATTTTTAAAAATTTCAAATGATATCCTTCTTTGAATATTCGATTCTCCAACTTTGAAATTGCCAAGTTGATTCAAGGTAGGTAAAAACCTTTCGAGATAGGATCTACTTTAAGCGTTTTTCCGAGAACTCCGCACCAATCGTGGTTTTTAAATAAAATTACGCGATATTTGAAACTTTGTGTTACATTTTGACTGTCCCGATTGTTTCTAATCCAGGTAAAAAAAAAAGTATAGAGATATTACAGTCGTCTCTCTCTATTACCAACATGGCGGGACCGGGCATTTTTGTTGATATATCAGAGGCATAACTCTGAGGTTAAACTTAGTATCAATATATAAGTTTAATGTTGATATCAAAGAGGACGACGGTAATCTACATTTAAAATTCTGGACCATTCAGTTTCTAGATTGACATAGAGCAAGCCTTTTTTGTTAAATAGTTATAATTTTTCCGGGAAATCAAAACAAATCCGCCAAGCACAACATCAACAAAGGAAAATATTTGTGGAAAATCCGTCGGTCGGTCACAATGGTATGAGCTCGGACAAATTTGGTCCAGAAACCAACTTCACTCGGTTGCTTTGGTTTCATATCTAAAATTTCCGTTCTACAAAGCAAACGAACTTTGGTTCAGACATGGTTCCGAAACACATGATTAGCGACGATAACGCCATATGAGATATTTGATAAAAAGAACTTTCCAGATATAAGGTTTACATGTCGGCTAATCTTCGAACGGTATATGCATGCTTTAATTTGATGACAGCAGGGTATGTTGCCATTGGTTACAATCCGACGAGTATAGAGACGAAACATTATTAAGACCACGTTGCACGAATTTATCTGTACAAGTGAGTTTAATCCAACTATATTTTTAAAAAGGTCACAAATTGGTTGATCAATTTTCTTGTTCTTCTCCATATTTAGAAACTGTTATTGACTTTAGCCGTTGAATCTTTCTACAGATGGTTCAAAGCATGATCGGATCTGTGGTCAAATAACCTTTGCCTAGCAAATCTGTCAATGAGACACCAATTGAAATATGCTTATGCAGGGTATTTACTGAGAATCTGATCCTTTAAAAAGGGGCCGTCCTTTTTAGTTAGAGGCTGTACTTTCCACTGCTCTTGTGGACTCTCAAGAGGTTTTATACTCCACTTTCCTTTTGACGTTCAATATGACAAATGATTCCGAGGATGTTCTCGTCCTGATGGTTGGGTCGATCAACGCAATGAGTTGTTTGGTAATTATCTATATGTGTGTACAAAACATGACTTATTTGCGAATAGGATGGTAAGCCTTTTTTTTAAAAAGTTTATTGCATTCTTTTCATGATCAACCTAACAACAGGTTTTTATTCACAAAGCTTGGTGGCAAACATAATTGTCTGCATAATGCCCATATTTGACAACTTACCATACAACGAATTCCTGGATCTACACAATTCCGTTCACCTCCTTGTCCGCGCACTACTCCTCCTCCTCTACGTAATTACCCTAACTGCATGTATCCTACAAACTGGTCGAAGATTCTATTTCGGAAAATGGAACACAAAATTGCTCTGGACCGTTACGACGACACTTTCAGTCTACTTTTTATTTAACATCATTTTTTATGCGTTGCTTTTCGCAACAAATGAACCCGACGCCAAACCAGAAACACGTATATTAAGTTTTTTACTACGTTTATCTGGGATCATGACCATCATGTTGGCCTTAACGTATGCTTTCCAACCAATTTGGTCACACCATTGCCGACAACGCTTTCAAAAGAACCATAGTTTGACCACGTCACAAGATGAACAACTTCGAAACCAACTCCACGTGATGAACACCTTGAAAAATCCAAAATACACCGCGGTCGCAATATGGTATATTGCAATCTCGCTATTCCTCTCAATCCTTTGTTCAATTCTTTATATCCTCTCCATATTTGTACAAATACTTCAACGACATATGGAAAGCGTGAATGCTCTCGATACTTTATTATTAAGTGCAATTTCCATTATTCTTTCCTTACCACCACCCAAAACCTTTGTATGTGGTGTCCAAGAGCTCATTATAAGCCGACGGGCTACATTAGCTCAAACCAATGATTTACAAACGGGTGTTGTGATCACAATCAATCAAGGTAATAAAGTGGTGGAACCGTTGAAGGATAAAAGCAATGGCGACGAAAAGTCTACGGAAAACAAGACCTAGATGTTATAATCCCATGTAAAAACACATATATACATGTACATTCAACCATCCATCCAGATTATTTTTAATTCTTTGCAGTAACACCTGTCACTAATATTCGGGTCACCTAATAAATTCACCATAATATTACTTTGTGAAAAAAAAATATGCATGCGATGTTGATCTTGAGACAAAGACCGGAGCTTTATCAATGAAAGCGGAGTAGGGAAACTAGAAAAAAACATAATTTACAATGAACTCTACTAGTTTTCCCCCAGGACGAACGAATTGTTGGTCCAAAGTTTTTATTTAATAATGTATCGAAAATTTGATTGGTCAATAATAGTCACGTTTGGCAATAACGTAAAATTCATTAATACAATTCATAAAGCAAGGCATGGTACACAGCAAGGTATGATTTTGCGCTTAATATTGTATCAGGTTGTGTCGTTGCGAGATAGAAGTAATGCAAGGAAACGCGTGAATTGTTGGCAAATATGACATGGCTTTTCTGAATGAATAAGAGGCAAATAATGGTCTTTCTGTCATGTTTATCCCGTACGTTACAATATTGACACTGTCAACCAGAAACAATTATAATCGTTATCGTCTTCTTTTATAATGAAGACTAAAAATATCGTGCGGTTCATTTAGCTTTGTAATCACAAAAGCTTGTGTATACACCAGGAGCATTGGATTTTTACGAGGACACGCGTAAAATACGACAAAGAAAAAAACCATAACAACAATAATACCAATGTTTTGCAATTGTACTTTGCATTTCATGCGCGGCAACACCCGAATTTCTCCACGATCATCCATTGTCAAATTGCCTCTTTTGTTGCCAACCAAATCGCCTGTTACATTGCTGCTATTTATAATTTATTTAAACATGCTGACAAATCGAATATGTAATGTTCTCTTTCTTATTCACTCAAACCCCCAAGATAGCCAGATTGATTCGACTGATACGACCTTTCATTGAAAGACTAGCCTCAAATATGCGATTAAAGTGATACTAGTCATTTTTCTCTGGCCGCATTGATCGTTTTCCTAATATGTAAAGGCCGAAACGTGTCACCTCTGACTCTGAGAAAAGTCATATTCAATGGATACGGGATGAATCGGAACAATTAGAATTTGTCATCACAAAAATGGTTTGATTTATCGCAAATGAGTGACTTTTAATAGTGGCGGGCTGTATAATTCCAAACGACGGTATGTGTTCAAAGACTGAAAAGTTTTTTTTCCAGTCTTTTGAAATTTAACATGTATTTTTTTCGAGATTTTGTGAAAATAACTTTCCTTCCAATTAACATGTAGATCAGCTTAAAAAAAATCTATAACGTGATGGTACACGGTGCAAGAAAATAACATATAATCTATTATTTGGTATGTATAATGGAAACAGGGAAATATGAATCTTAATTGTTCTTTCTTAATTACACCTCATTCTCACGTCCTGCGTTCGAAATTTCATCAAGCTTGTCGGTCGTCATTTCGATAATCACATCCTCAGGTCTTTTCGACATATGTGGTATCGATACCTCCCCGGCAGTCTCATTCTCGGGTACTCCTAGCTGATGATCTGATTCTGCCTTCGTCAAACTATCCTCAGATGCTCTTTTCGACGCATGCTCAGGCTCTTCTGGTTGTTTCGCCATAATTTTAGAAATTAAGGATTCTGGAGGTTTTGAAGTTAAAACCAACGTTAAGCCATCAATCAAAAAGGCGTCTAGGTGATTTAGCAAACTCCATTGGTCGATTGGATTATTTATACTAGCCAAAATGGCACACACGAACAAGTAAATTAAAGTGCTGGTTAATGCGATTGCCATGTACCATCTGGCAACAAGCTGAACTTTTTTTCTGCTCTTTTCGGAAGGAGGAATTAAATTATTAAAATCTCTTTTTCTTTCTTCTGAGGGTATTACGTTCTTCCAAGGCCTGATGAATGCGTACACGATGGACACCATGAGTGTGGTCATTCCACAAAGTCTTCCGCCGAGTACCAATTGATATGATTGGGACAAGTTGACCACGTTGGTATACATCAGGACTAAGGTAGCAATGTTCAATGATACGTAAAACGCAAGTTTTATGTAGGAGAGTCTGAGTAAAGGGCGATAAGACTTTTCATTAAGTTTTTGACCGGTTTTTATCATGGCCAACACGGTTGTAACAATACACAAAAATGCCGAGACAGCATGAAGGCGGTTAACTATGGCTTGATAAACCTCTTGGAAAAGAAACTCGTCCAGTATGAAAGGAATTGTGTTTAATATAATACCAATTAAGCTATATAATGAATGGATATTCAGTCAAATCCGCATGATAAATTTCAAAGATTCATTAGTACATACGCTGAAAATCGAACCGGTGTTGGAACCCTAATAAACTTGAAGATAACAATTAAGAAAGTGATGCATGAGAAGACAAGAACAGCAATGCAAATGTAATTTGGGTTCATTGTAAACAAAAAAAAAATTCTAATTCAAAAGGAAAAAGTATGACATTTTTGTATTAAATTTCGCCAAGAAAAATGGTCATTTATTTCCAATGACAAAAAAATCGCAGATTCGTAAATGGGCTAGTAGTGAAAACCGTTTTTTTAATGTCATTCATTGATTATTAATGATGTCATTAGCGGAGAACCAGAACCACTCACAATTCATGGCATTCATCCATACCACAATGGTTCACCAGTAAAGGCGTGAAAAGATGTGCACGTTTTTCTTGACTATTGGTACTCATTTTGAACACACACAACAATCATGACCTCATGTCGAGTTTAAGGAAAAACAAATAATAAAGTGAGGAAATGAAGAGCTGTTCTTTGTGCGCGGAATGCTTATACCATATTCACATGATGTAAGAGTAAAAGAATAAAATCGAATATGTGTACAATCTAACCTCGTTATAACAGACTGCGTTGTAACGAATTATTAATCAAATTCATGTTATAACGAAATGATGTAATTAATAAGTTCGTTATTCCCGATTTTTTTCGGGATGATAGATTAATCACATGATTTACGGTAAAATAATTCACCGAAAGAAATCACATGATATATATTATAAATATCATTTTTTGTTAAATAAACTTTTATTATATTAAAGAACTTCTTGTAAAATTTCTGGTACAAGTTGACAAATACTGGTACTTAAATACTTAATTAATATTATATAGTAAACAAAAT
>JADMIO010647555.1_pt1 | contig 17379 bp, 12 predicted proteins | sample 8958161 | NCBI WGS metagenome assembly JADMIO01 (sample SAMN16585339, study PRJNA669376) | soil metagenome | isolation source: Crop rotation soil | place: USA: Cullars Rotation, Alabama | collected 2011
TAAACCACCGCGGCAGGCCCGGCGGGGATGAGCGTATAGGGAGGGTAAGCGATATCGGACCTTCAAGCAAGAAGAAAAGCATGCGGCTTCGTGTTTTGCGGCCCAATGATGCACATTTCATGCCACCTGCAAAGTGAGGAATCCACCCGACGGACGGGGCGAATGTGAGTCGATCTTGAGTCAATTGGATGCTTCGACTATATCCCTCATTCCTCGAAGTTCCCTTCATGGGCCACGGCGGGCCATCCCCGTACCTGATTGATTTCATGTCGTTCATTTCGCCCGTTCTCCCACTGAGGACCGTTGCGTGTTTGTGATAACACGTAATCGATGCTCCACAGCCAGGAATCTCGATACCATGTCAATGTCGATTTCACGTCGTCAGTTTACATTACGCGCTGGTTCTCATGTACTGGGTACCGGACTGTTGGGCCTGGTTGGTGCTGGATGCGGCACGATTATGCATCCCGAAAGAAAAGGGCAGCCAGCCGGAAACCTCGACTGGAGTATCGTGGCTCTGGACGGTATTGGTTTATTGTTTTTTCTGGTTCCCGGCGTTATTGCCTTCGCTGTGGATTTCAACAACGGCTCAATTTATCTCCCTTCGGAAAAGTCGTCACAAGCCAGGAATGCAACGAGTCCTCGGCGGAAGCTCGTGAGTGTAAAGCCGAATTCTCGCCATTTGACTCGAGGTGCTGTCGAGCATACCCTCGCGCAGCACACCGGGCGTCGAATTCGTTTGGAAGATGGCGAGTTTGTCACACATCATCTCGAAGATATTGACCAGTTCTGGGAGCAGCACGATCGATTGAACAAAAGCTAAAGCGCCTCGCGATCGACCCGCCAGGGTCCAAAGTGGCATGCGAAGAAAAGGCAAGGAGAAGAAAAGGCAGAGGCCGATCTGCACTCCAAGTCTCGAAATTTCTATGAGACTTGATCCCGATCATCTTCCTGGGAAAAGCAGGGCTGTTCGAGAGATCTTTCTGTAAGAAAGTTCCGTATAGTGCTATAAGAGTGTCGCGCCACCACTCAAGATCAAATGCATTATTGCTTCCAGTGCGGAGCCTGCCATTCATGAAAACTGCCTGGGGAAAGTCGATTGGGCAATTCCTGCTGATTGTGTTGGCACTGGGTCTCGCGACCGTGGCCATCCGCACGCTTTGGCTGGCCACAGCCGAGCGTGTCCCCACCGAACTCCGTGTGGCAACTGGCAGCTCGACCGGCATGTATCATTTTTATGCCGAGACATTGCAGCAGACCCTGGAATCGAAAGGCCGTCAAGTCGTTCTCAGACCGACTGAGGGAACCGTTGAAAATGCGGAGTTGGTCCGCGACCAACAGGTGGAACTGGCGATTGTTCAGGCTGGTGTCGGGTCACTGCATGATATCGCGGTTGTCGCTCCGTTGGCCCGTGAAATTGTCCATGTCATCGTTCGGAAGTCCTCGAAGATCGATACGATCCAGGATTTGAAGGGAAAACGGATCACCTTGGGGAAGCTCGGGTCGGGAATGCGAGCGAGTGCAACCCAGATTCTCAATCACTATCAGATGGACTTATCTGATTTCAAAGTTCACGATGGGTATTTTCTCGATATTCTGCAGGATGAAGCGTTGGATGCCGCCATCGTGACCTCGGGATTTGAAAACAGAGACTTGCGAACCTTGATGGAGTCGCCGGGATTTCAACTCTTGCCGATCCCGGAAGCGGCCGCTCTTGCCTTGACGCATCCCCACTTCCAGCGATTTGAGATCCCACAGGGATTGTATCGCGAAAAGGGGACTCAGCAGCCAATGCCACTTGCGACGACGGAAACCGTTGCGACGACGGCTCTGTTGGTCTGCCGTCCTGATGCTTCTTCCGCGATGGTTCGAGAAGTTCTGAATGCTTTGTTTGACCACGATTTGCAGGAGAAGCTATCTGGCTTATTACCGCGTAATGAAGCATTGCATATGACGCGGCAGCGGTGGCACAAGGAAGCGCGTGAATATTTCAATCCGTTCGACCAGATTGGATATATGGCGAACGTGATGGAATCACTTGCGGCGATCAAAGACTTGTTCTGGGCGACGGGTGGGTTGATCGGTATGGCTTATATTCTGTGGCGCAAGCATCGACGTAAGCAGCGCCGCAATCAACTGCGAGAGAAAGAACTCCAACGCCAAAAAAGCAACCAGTACTTTAAAGACCTGCTGGACGAATTCTTGAAAGAGACAATTGTCATCGAAGAGAAATTGAGCCAGATCAATGATCCAAAAGGATTGGAAGAACTCCTGCAACAAATCTCCGAGGTGAAATTACGAGCCCTCAACGAATTGACCGAAGAAACCCTGCGCGGCAATCGCATGTTCCTGATCTTCCTGCAGCAATGCGGTCACTTGTCACAAGCAGTACGCGGCAAGATATGGCTGACATCTCAATCGGCAACCGAAACAATCGGCAAACGAGAGATGAACGCGGAATAGGTCCGTAGAGTTCTTGAAAACTGGCTTTCGCCTAGAGTGAAGATTTGCCGGTCCGGCTGCCGGACGGACAATCTAACTCGTCGGACCAGCCGTGAGACCAATTTGAGTTGCCTATCGCTCCAAACCTCATCATGATGTAAAATCAAATGATTGAATAGTAGGATCGAATGACAGGCCTGTTGATCGCATTGAAAGCGACAGCATCACGCTGCAAACCGTGGTAAACTATCGTAACATGAGCACATCCATCATCGACGAGTCTGCAATTTTGGGCCGCATTATTGCGTCGAATGAGCCCAACCTTTCCCCAAGTGTCGCTGCGGAGTTTCTCAAATGGAGCTTTGCTGAATCCGATAAACAGCGAATGAGCGAACTTGCGGAAAAGGCGCGTCGAGGCACACTGACGCCTGATGAGCTGGCGGAAACGGAAAGTTTTGAACGGGTCAGTAGCTTTCTGGGTGTGATCAAGTCTAAGGCTCGTCGTTCGCTTCAATCTCATTCGGGACGATAATCGATGGATCGTGAGCTACGCGATCAAGTTTGGCAGCGGGCGGATTCTCGATGCGAATACTGTCAGATGCCGCAAGCGTTCATTGATGTCACACACGAAGTGGACCACATCATCGCCGAAAAGCATCGCGGGCTGACAACAACCGATAACTTGGGGCTGGCCTGCTTTCCATGCAACAATCACAAAGGTCCGAACATCGCAGGAATTGATCCAATGACCGAACAGGTCACACGGCTTTTTCATCCGCGAAGGGACCAATGGAGCGAGCATTTCGCATGGCGAGGTGCACTGCTTTCAGGACTGACTCCGGTGGGACGCACGACAATCGAAGTTCTTGCCATTAATCTCCGGCACCGAATTCTGCATCGTCAAGCACTCATTGAAGAAGGCGTCTTTCCTTCCGCGTAGGTCAGTGCCAGCCCACCGGCCTTTCGGATCTACAAACTGTTAAGATAATCGACCAGAGCCCGCAGATCCTCAGGTTGCCACTCTCGTTTGGTGGGATGTTGATGTTTAACAAAGACGTCTTCCAAGGTTGCGGCTCGCAGATCGTGAAAAAATGGTCCACGAAAGCGAACACCGAGCAAGGATGGCGGATTGAATTCCGTTCGTCCGTTTTGATCTTTCAAGCCGACATCAAAGATTCCATCTGATGTGAATGTCGGGGGCGCGTGACATTTCGCACAACCACGTTCTTGAAACAATGCTTGACCCCGATCCGCACGCAAGCTCGAAGCCGTATTGAGTCGGGGAGGAGCTTCCAACGACCGCAAGTACGCTGCTAATGCCTGATTCTGAGGTTCAGTCAGCGGTTTTCCCTGCATGGTTGTGACGACGGACTTGTCGATCTGGTCGTGCAAATTGTCCAACTGACCGCTCCACAAATAGGGTCCAGTATCACCGACTCCCAACAGTGGCGGGATACGCTTTGGCGCCTTGTAGGTCCCGTCACTCAGGTTACTGTTCAGTAAGCCGTTCGTATGTCCGTCAGTATGGCAACTGTGACAACTGAACCAGCCGTCCAGGGACAAGCTGGCGTCATAGAACAGGGACTCGCCTTGTTCTACCTGGGTGGGAGGCCGCGATTCATCGGGTGTTAACAACGGAATTTCCGCCACGACCTGGCGACCGACCAGATGGACTACGGAAATGGAGTCGCTGAATTGATTGGCGACATAGGCCAATTTGCATTCAGGATCGGTCACGACAGAGACGGGACGACGTCCCACTTTAATCCGATCGAATCCTTGATCGAGTTTCTCGCACACAGCAAGTTCGTCCACCCCACCCAGAGTTGTCAAAACGAGATGAGTTGGAGTGATCAGAAGTGACGTCGGATCGGCCGCCCCTTGGTTGGGCTGGCCCAGAAAATGGATTCCTGTCTCCTCAAGAGTTTTTTGAGGGCTTTCCTGTCCGAGTGCCTCCAGCGAGATCAATCTCAGATTGTTCGACATGACGGTTCCCCAAAACACACCCTCGTGGTTTGTTTCAGCCATGGGGTTCAGTGTCTGATGAGCAACAAGGATGTTTTTGGCATCCGGCATCAGTCCCAGGCCGCGAACATTATGCCCGGAAATCTTTCGCGTTCGGATTATTTTTGTAGGTGCGGGAGTGGGGGCCGTCTCGATGAGACTGATCGAGCCACCAAACGAATCAGCGACCAGAGCCTGATTCGTTTGACCAATTGGGATGATTCGCCGTGGGGCAAAGGGCAATTCCAGTCGATCCCTGAGTGTCAATCGCTTTCCGGGAACGGCCGTCGGATCCACGGTGAAAAACTGGACCATGCGGCTCCACTGACACGTCACCATGACTTCCGTTTCATTCCGCCAGGACAGTCCGGCCGGTCCTTCCGAAGTCGGCACCGATTCCAGGACGGAAAAGCGATGGTCAGCTTCACGTTTCAACAACCAAACTCGGTTCTGCTTGTGACTGCAGACGAGCACCCACTGCGGATCTGCGGAAACAATCATCTCTGTCAGTTGCGTGGCACCAGGAACCTGCCATTCGCCTAGGACTTTTCGAGCCTGCGGATCGATCGTCGTGATCGATGCAGAATCTCGATTCGCAACGAGCAATCGTCGATCATTCTGTAAAAACGCGAGGCTGATGGGCCGAGCCAGTCGTAGCGCTTTGACCGTTGGTGCTTCTGAATTCGATAACGATGAATTTCCCGGCGACGGCTCTTCCCCGACTGAGGCGATGGCAGTGACCAGTAAGGGAATGACGAACAAGCACACCCCCGCGGCAATTCGACGGCATCGCCCGGGAGTCGTCACACTCTGATCCCGTTCCAGGAATACACCATGATGAGTCATTCAGGTTTCCTTAGTTGGAACATCAGCCTTGAAAATTCATTCCTGAAGTGTCCATCCACACCAATTCCCAAATATGGCCGTCCGGATCTTCGATGCTGCGGCTAAACATGAATCCATGATCTTGCGGCGGGTTGACATCGGCAACGCCTCCTGCTGCGCCACCCGCATTCGCCGTCGCATTGACGGCGTCACGGCTGTCACACGACAGCGCCAACATCACCTCACTGGCTTGGTGTGCATCAGAAATCGGCTTCTTGGTGAAGAACGCCCATTTGTCGTGCGTCAACAACATGACGTAGATCGCGTCTGAAAAGACCATGCACGCGCTGTTTTCGTCGCTGAATTGTGGATTATTGGTCGAGCCAATCGCCTCATAGAAGGCCCTTGCCTTGGCCAAGTCACGCACCGGTAGATTGACGAAAATCATCTTGCTCATCACTGTCGCCTCTCTTTTGAGAACTAGGAACGTTGATATCACTTTAGCCGATCGCTGCGTCAAAGTGGAGAAAAAGACCCGCTGCTTTTCGATGTGATCGGCGAATCAATATATGTCCCATAATTCCCGCCGAGAAATTGGCGGGCTCGATGGCGTCAGGATCGGAATTCTTCCGAACCTGTAACGTTCGTTAGATTCGTCGATCGACGAATTGAACAGGGGGGCACACAGCACACTTTGGATCTAGACAAGGGTCGGGAAAGATGCGAACTTGAAAAAGCCAGAGCCTTCCAGAACACCGGAGCGAGCGAGAGTACGGTCTCCGGAAAAAGGACAATCAAACACAAATTCAGCCAGCGGACTGGATCTCTCGATGCCTCGCAAGGGACTTTGCTCTGAGGTACAAACGTTTAAGGAGAAATAGAATGAGTCGTCGTGTTTGGATTCTCGCCGCAACGTGCGCGGCCCTGACAATCGGCACCTTTTCGCCGGAACAGGCCGAGGCAGGTTGGCGTCGCCGTTGCGGCGGTGGGCGTGTGCATGGATGTGCTTGGCGTGGAGGCTATGGCCGGTGTGGAGGCTATGCCTGGCGCGGTAGTTGGGGCGGATGGGGTGGTGGTTGGGGTGGCGGATACCGTGGGTTCTATGGCGGCTACCGCGTTTGTTCGACAGGGTACGGATTTGGCGGAAATTATATGGCAGGGTTTGGCTCCCCGTATGGCACTAACTATACGATGCCCTACTATGCCAATTCCTACAGCGTCAGTCCTTTCGTTCCGGGTGCGTACAACGACATGCCTGTTGTGAGCACCCCCAGTTTTTACACACCCAGTATGGCTGCCCGCCAACCCATCACGGTGTTGCCGTATCCTGGCGATCCGGTTGAAGTCAGCAGTCCGGTAGTCGGCTTCGCGGCCCGCTACACCGCGCTGATCGGCAACTCCGTGACCAGCGCCGAACGTTTGAAGGCTGACACCAGCTTTCTTGCGCGTCACAGCTCGAGTCTTGAAAATGCCGTCGAACAAGGCCAAGGCATCAGCAGCGAAGCCACGCCAGGATACGGCTACAGTTACGGTTCAGTATCGGTTTCTGGCTACAGCTTCAACTCGAGCAATGTGAATGCCGCGAAGGATCTTTCTAACTTTGGATTGACCAGCGTTGCGATGGACCGTTAGTCCGACGATTGAGGATCAAGTTCCCGGATAGTGGCTCGTTAAAAAAGACCGTGGGCGCTACGGACCCTGTCATTGCCGTTCAAAGTGGAATTCCACCTTGGTACTGACAGATCCCGTGGCGTCCTTTTTCTTTTTTACGAGCATTGCACGGCGCACAGAGAAAAACGCCCGGGTTAGACCTCGCTGACACCAGCCCTCTTATCACTGATCTCCCCCACTTCCTCTGCGGGAGTGGATGATCGGCCTTTGCTACAGCGCGTTCTCGGGAATTCGAGTCGACAGCAAAAGGCAGATTCCAGCGTCGGGGCAGATCCGGTGGGGCTCGGGCTCGTCGAAAAAGTATTTTTATTTGCCTCCAATCTGCTGTTTGCCTATACTTCTCCGCATTGCGGTCCGCCGCATCACCATCAAGACAGGCTGAGGGTCGCTTTCCCCTACGACGCCTACCAACCGGCTGACAAACAGCACGGTGGCAACGAAAGCGGTGGCCTAAAGAACACGACGATGGAGAATCTCATGAAACGCCAGTCCCCACAGAAGCAATGTACCAAGACCCTTCGATCGCCTTCCGATCACTGTTTCCCCAGCCCAGGTGAGTATTTGACTGTAAACTGCGGTGTCTGCGGCATGGGTATGACCGTGAAACGAAACGTATTGGGGGCTACGGGATTTGTCGAAGCGATGGCTATTCAGGCAGGCCAAACCAAGGGACATCTTCACGACAAGTTCGTGTGCAAGGACCGAGAAAAAAGCTGGCATCAGCAGGCAAGAGCCATTCGCAAAATGGCCAGTGAGTCACCCAGCAAGCGACTTGCCGATCTTCTCACTGAAGAAGCGGACGAAATCGTGAGAACCCGAAAGGCCACTAAGAAACTCTAACAAGATCTTTCCGCCTGGCCTCCCGGCCTATTCTAAAGCCCTCTTATGACTTTTGCAGAGGCGAATAAACCACCCCCGCAAGGGGAAGGGAATTGATTAGGGCTTACTAAGAAAGCGACCTAATTGACCGGGCAGTCGACTCATTGGGGAGACGAGAGGCAGGGGCAAGCCTGACCGCTTTTCTACCGTGATGTTCCGTTCGCCAGGAAAAACTCCTGCTCGCGACAGTAATTCGTCTATTTATTCCAGGGAGCGGCGTTAGCATAGGATAAGTCTTTAAATCCAGGCATAATGTCATCGTCTCAGTCATGAAATAACATCTTCTGAACTGGATCATGCATATGAAACAGCTTCTGCTCTGTGTAAGTCTCTTGAGTTTCGGCGCTGTTCCCCTGCTTGCCGCAGATCGTTCGCTGACCGTTGATGGCCGGCCGCAGGCTGAGATTATCGTTGACGGGAATCCGTCACGGACGACTCGGCTCGCGGCACACGAATTACAGACGTATGTCGAAAAGATCTCAGGCGCGAAATTGCCGATCGTCACGAGGCCAAGTGGCGACTATCCCGTAAGGATCTTCGTCGGTAGGAGTTCGCACACAGAGAGTCTAAAGATAAAACCTGAGGGACTCCGGCACGGTGCGTATCGCATTGTGTCAGGAGAGTATTGGCTGGCCCTCATTGGTGATGACACTGACTTCAACCCGATCGAGCCTTGGGCAAAAAACAACGGTTGGATCGTGAATGGCTCGACACAAAAGGAGTGGGAGAAAATCACCGGTGCTCAATGGGGTGCGCCCAATCTCTTGATGTATAAGAACCGCATCAGGCTGCCTGGTGAGATCGGAAGGCCCTGTACGCAAATATTGACATCCAATGCTCCACTTGATGTCTGGTGCTATGACGAACGTGGCTCGTTCAACGCCGTCAATGGCTTTCTGCATCGGCTGGGCGTTCGTTGGTATATGCCCGGAGAAATCGGCGAAATCGTGCCGAAAATTAAGACGATTCCACTTCCGAAAATCGACGAAACGGTCCGGCCTGATTTTCCACTGCGTCGATTCAGTTTCCGGTTTGCCGCGACGGATGGGTATGACTCGACAATGTGGTCCATGCGTCTCGGCATGCGAGATCCGTTCGACATTCAGGATGCGCACGGACTCGACACGATGACGAATCGAGATGAAATCTTCGCGGCTCACCCCGATTGGTTCGCGATGTATGGCGGCAAGCGACATTATCAGTCCGGCAATTACAACAATCACTTGTGTTACTCAAATGAGGAATTGCTGCAGGAAACGGTCCGTTATGTCCGTGCACAATTCGATCACTACAAAACGGAGATGGTCTCCGTCATGCCGCCTGACGGCTATAGTTCCATGTGCCAGTGTCCGCTTTGTGCAGGTAAGGATTCGCCGGAGCGTGACAATCGCGGGTTGCTGTCGGATTACGTGTGGGATTTCGTCAATCGAGTCGCCAGGGAAGTCAGGAAAACGCATCCCGACAAAAAAGTGCTGAACTGTGCCTACGGAATTTACACGCTGCCCCCGCTGAAGATCTCTAAGCTGGAACCGAATGTCGTCGTCTCGATTGTTGGAGGCCGAGGACCTTTGACGGGGAAGAAAGAACAACAGGCACAACTCCGGCAACTGCGAGAAGACTGGGTCCAGAAGACCGATAACCCGATCATCATCTTTGAGAACTATCCCTTCATCGATCGCGGCTGGTATCTGCCAGCCTATCTGCCGCATGTCCTGGGGGATGGGATCAATGCCACCAAGGGGATCTCGCAGGGAGAGGACATTTCGCTCACCACTCAGAACTTCGATAAAACCGGACTTGGCTTCAATCATTTCATGGTCTACTTCACCGCGAAAATGTATTGGGGCGGCAAGAACCAGGATGCCGACGCGATCTTTCGCGAATACTGCCGCTTGTTTTACGGCCCGGCCGAGAAACCGATGCATGACTTCTTCACTTACTGTGAAGTGAACTGGCAGGACATGGAGAAGGACAAAGCCAAGGCCGATGTTGCGCTCCAACTGTTTTCAGTAGCGCAGAAGTCAGTCAACGCCGAATCCGTTTACGGCAAACGCATCGCACTGATCGATACATTTCTCAAAGGACTTCGCAATAAGAGCCTGCAGCTCGGCAAGAAGCGCGGTCCAGTGCCGCAGCTACGTCTCGTCGGTGAAGCGACGAGTCCGATCGTGATCGACGGCAAACTTGATGACCAGGCCTGGGTCAATGGCCCGGTGGCTTCAACCGGCCAGTTGAGCGAACTTCAGACCGGGCGGCCACCCGTCTTCGGAACGACAATCAAATCAGCGTGGATCGGCAACAATGTCTACTTCGGCATTCGCTGCGACGAACATCCTGGCGAGAAGGTGAACATTGGCACGACGAAGAAAGATGACGGCGCGATGTGGTTCGGGGACGTCGTTGAAATTCTTCTCGAAACGGAATCCCGGTCGTATTATCAGATCGCCATCAATCCCGCAGGTGCCATCTCCGATATCGACCGTTCAGCCTCCCGCGAAGCGTGGTTCACTTGGGACTCGCAGGCCGAAGTCGCGACACACATTGCCGACGATCACTGGACAATTGAGATCCGCATCCCCGTCACCCAGGACGAGAATGACCCGCTCCATCAAGTCATCGGGCGCAAGCCTGATCCGAGTCTGCCATGGCACTTCAACGTCTGCCGTCAGCGCATTCGAGGGACCGCTCAAGAATACTCCGCCTTCTCGCCGACGGGACTTGACCATTTTCACGAACTGACAAAGTTCGCCCACTTTTATGATGGAAATTCATATCGCTTCGATGCCGCCGAGCCAGACGATGATGTTCTACATTCGCTGGAAGCGGGTGCTATTTTCTCGCGGCAAGGAAAGTATGCTGAAGCACTCGACGCCTACACGTCCGCCACCAGGAAGGACAAGCTGACCGACTTCCAGAAGTCGGTCGCCTTGGAGCAAGCGGCCGCCTCTGCCCGTCGTCTCCGTCAGCACGATGTTGCAGGCAAACTGGCTGGACAAATCCCGATTGATTCCGTCAAGAAGACAGTCATCATGCAAAACCTGCTGGAGGAATTCAAAGCCTTACAGGCTATCGAACAGTTCGGCAAAGAAGACATCGGCGCCTGGCCCTTCTGGAAAGTCAGCGATGGCTCCTTCGCTCGCGGCCAAGCTTATGCGATTGCCAAGTCGGGAAAAGAAGCGGAGTCTGACTTACTGCGGGCTCTCGAATGGACCAGAGACCGGCGTCTGCGGGACAGCATTCGGTACGCGCTGGGAAGTAATCGCGAGGCCAACCTGAAGGATGACACCGCCGCGTTGACGGCGTATCTGGAAATCATTGATGGGGCAAAGCAACTCGACACGACAGACCACTTGAACGCCATTCAAAGCGCCGCTGGGATCTTGACGCGCCGTGGCAAGTACGACGAAGCTCTGGCGATTCTGCACAAAGTCCAACTTGCAAAACAAGGGGGATATTGGCGCGGCTCGATACTTCTGACGATTGGAAATACGCAACAAGCCGGGGGGCGAAAGGATGAAGCCTCGACGACTTACATGTCAGTCATCGCCGATGAAACGGTCGACGCACGTCACCGCAAAGCCGCCGAAGAGGCTCTTGCCAAACTGCACCAATAAATGGCCAGAGCCATTCGAGACATGGCCCGAGAGTCACCTGGCACCAGGGTCTATCTGGTATATTGGACACGAAACAATGCACCAGGATCCACTTCGGTCCGTCGCCCGAAAAGTAGCTGGCAGCATTCAAGGTTTTATCGATGGTATCTGTAACGTTAAGGGATTTCAGATCGACTACTGCGACGCGATTCAGCAGTGATACGCAATTCTTTTAACTTGAAGCGGCCCGTAAAACGAGCTTCCAAGCTCGTAGCCGGGTGGTAGTTTGAGTATGTGACTGATTGAGATGTGACGCCGACGACCTTGGAAGGTCGTCTTACGTCGCCTGATGAAGGTAAGAAGAGCGGGTCAGCACCATTCGGCTCAACTGTTTGCTTAACGGGAATTGACAATAGAATAGATCTTCAACAGAATGGATAACGTGCTGCTGTAAGTTTTGGCCGCAGACAATGTTTTTGGTGTTTGAATTCCGGCAATGCGTCAGCCGTTAAGACGCGTTTTGTGGGATCGAAAGTTGTTGTTGGGGAATGCGATTCACTTCGTGACGCACTGCGAAAATTAAGACGACGCGTGGAACAACAGAAACCTCCCTATCATCTCAAGCGAGAAGGCTATTATCTGAAGCCTTCTGAAAAACGGCAACGTAAGCGGTACCACGCGAAACTCATGAGACGTCATGTCGCTCGTATGCTGAGATTAGAGCTTGATCAAAGTCCCTTTTGAGTCGACCGATGCTGCAGTTTCTCGTCGAGCCAAGCGAAGGCTTCGTCTTGCATGGCGATGGTCCAGTGATGAGGTTCATCGTAGAAGCGGCCGAGGAATTGGTCGCGGCAGCCGGCCGATTCATAGAGTTCGGCGATGCGCTTTACGGACGACTGCATTCCGACAAGTGGGAACAGTCTGTCTTGGGAACATTGCTGCACGAATAAGGCTCGTGGCGCGGTGAGCGATACGAGTTCCGGGAAATCCATCAACCTGTGTAGTCCCGGCAGGAAGTGAATCCACGAATGTGTATCGACGTGTGACTTCAACATCGGCCGCATCGACGACATGAACCCGACGACGCACGCCGCCTTGATTCGTTCGTGGTTGGCCGCCAGATACGCCGACCGATAGCCTCCCATTGAAATTCCGGTGCAGCCGATCCGGGCCGCATCCACCTCCGGTCGAGTCGTCAGATACTCGACGACTCGGCGGTCATCGTAGTTCACGATTCCCGGCCACGTTGCTCCGGCCAGCACGAGGCTCTTGGCGAGCGTGGACTCCTTCGCTCGGCACTTTTGATTGAGGTGCTGTACGTCGTCGAGCGAATACTTCGACCGATCCCAGCCGACTTTCAAATCCTCGTCCAGCAGCACACGTCGTTCGCCAAACATGAAGGCGTCAATTGTGATCACCACATAGCCCCGTTTGACAAGTGCGGTCGCGGTCGGACGGCCCGCGTAGTTTTGCAGATGATATTTGGTCATTGCCGGATGATTGGTCCCAAAGTCAATGACCTTTTCCTTCCCGAACAGAAACATCCCGCCGTGTGAATGCAGGTCGACGATTGCAGGAGCGGGGTTCTTCAATCCTTTTGGAATCAGCACATAAGCCGGAATTCGAAACCAAGGAGTCGTCGAGATCAACACGCGTTCGCGCCAGTAGTCGCCACAATCCACCCGCGCGACGATGTCCGGCTTGAAGTCGACAGGAGCCGGTTCATAACTTAAGACCTCGCGTAACTTCTCACGGGCTGCCGCTCGAAAAGCAGCATTGAATTCGAACTTCTGGGCGATTGGAAATAGCGACGGTCGACACGTCTGAGCGATTTGCTCAACGATGTCAAAATTCGTCCCCAGGTCGGCCGCCGACCGAAGCAACTCGCGAGCGGGGTCGGCGGATGATTGCGAAGAATCCTCTCCCAGGGCAAACCCGGCCGCACCAAGAAATGGAAGACATCCGAGACTCGCTAGAAATTCGCGACGATCAGAGGGATTGTCTGTCATGACGAACCTTCCGGCTTTCTGCATTATGGGTTATGCACGAATAGGCATGTGATGTTAAGATGGAAAGGAATTTTGGCGAGCGGGGGGTGTTAACCCCCTGATTCTTCGTGTTCGGACTCCGTCATCAATACAATATGAGAGTGCGAGGGTATGAGTGTGACGGAGTGCCGTTGGTTTCAATCAGTGACAAGTTCTGATGGAGAAACGCTTGCTCTAACATCATAAACGGAGTCGCTTAACTCCCTCATACTCTGTTACCCTCAAACTCTCATACTGCACGAATCTCGCAATTGTTGGTTAAAACGCTGTAGTCGTCCCGCCATCGCCCTGAATTTCCCGCCGTTTGCTGAACTCGCCCGGAAAGCCAATCCATGCGTATTTCGATTATTACGATTCTCTTGCTGTGCGCAAATGCTCAACGGGTACTGGCCGCAGAACCTGCCGGCACACCGCTGACGTTGGACGAAGCCCGCAGGGCAGGGCGAGCGAAATCGTTGTTCTTGAAAGAGGCCGAGAAGAAGAGCGAACCCAAGCTCGCCATTCCCGTGGCCAATCTCGATCAATTCCAGAAATCCATTGCGCCGGTTCTGGCCAGTAAATGCGTCGCCTGTCATGGTCCTGACTCGACCAAGGCGAATCTTCGAGTCGACCGGTTGAATCCTGATTTGCTGATTGGACCCGATGTCGACCGCTGGCGTGGAATTTACAAGGCCCTCAGTAATTCCGAAATGCCGCCGGAAGACGCAGAGAAATATCGGCTGGCCGATGCCGAGCGACAGAATATTGTCGACTGGCTCAGCGACGAAATGAGCAAGGCGTCCATTGTTCGCCGTAACAATTCGGAACATTCTTCGTTTCGCCGGATGACGAAATACGAATACAACTATGCTCTGCAGGATCTCCTCGGGTTGCCGTATCCGATCGCGAACAGCTTGCCGCCGGAGACTGCCTCTGAGGATGGCTTCAAGAACAGTTCCGACCTGCTCCAGATGTCAGCCATGCAGTTCGAAGCCTATCGCGAACTGGCACTGAAAGCGCTACAGCGAGTGACCGTCAGGGGCGATCGTCCAACGCCCGTCACATACATTATTTCGATGCAGGAAGTGATGACCAACCTGAAGGTCGGCAAAGATAAACGGTTCAATGCGACTAGCGAAAACGGTCGCAATCTCCGGAATGGGTCGCATCTGCTCAATCGGACAACGGGCGAAGGAATCCAATTCGGTGAATGGAACGCACTCCCGAAAACACGCGAGTTGGCGGATCTCAACCCGGACGTTTCGCCGGTGGTCTGCGTCCTTCCTCGATCGAACGAGTTGAAAATGAATCTGGACCGCTTTCTGCCTGACGAAGGCATGATGCGAGTGCGGATTCGCGCGGGGCGCACGACGAAGGAGCCCGAAGAGTATGCCAGTCTGCGACTAATCTTCAGTGCCCATACCAGCAACAACGCGAACTTCTCGCAAATCGTCAGCCAACGGGATCTGCCTGTCACGGCTTTGGCCGACAACCCGGAATTCCTCGAGTTCGACATTCCGCTCAGCGAAATCCAGCGTAATCCTTTTCGGAAACTGGAGACCACTTTCCCCCGGCGCGATGAGTTCCTGCACATCCGAAATGAGTCGAGCGTCCGCGGCGGAAAGGAACCGCTCCAAGTGATGATTGATCATATCGAAGTCATCGCCCCGCATTTTGATCAATGGCCGCCACAGAGCCATCTCAATATCTTCCCCAAGAGTGAAAACAAGAGCGACGAACAGGCTTACGGCCGAATCGTGCTGACTCGTTTCCTGGAGCGCGCCTGGCGACGTCCCGTCGCTGTTGAGGAAGTCACGTCCTTCATGGACTTGTTCGTAAAATATCGTCCAGACTTTGACACATTTGAAGGGGCGATGCTGGAAGTATTAGCCACCTCGCTGGCTGCGCCCGAGTTCCTTTACCTGACTCAAAGGTCGTCCGCTCAGAGTCCCGGGACCGAAAAGGCCCAGAAACCGGAACAGGTCAGTGACCTGGAACTGGCGAGCCGTCTTTCGTTTTTCCTCTGGTCCAGCGTGCCGGACGAGGAACTGTTGCAACTCGGCCGGAAAGGCACGCTGAAAGATCCAGCCGTCCTAAACTCGCAAGTGGATCGAATGCTGGCGGACCCTCGTGCCGAGCGATTTAGCCAACATTTCACGGAGCAATGGCTCGGCTTGGACGGCATGGGAAACGTCACGCACGTCAAAGATGAGGCGTTACGAGAAGCAATGCGACAAGAGCCCATCGCCTTTTTTCGCGAAGTCCTGCGTAATAACAGCAGCGTCATGGACGTCTTGCATTCAGATTACGTCGTGGTCAACGAGCGGTTGGCCCAGCACTATGGAATCCCAGGCGTTTTCGGGCCCCATTTTCGGAAGGTACCGGTTGCTCTCGAAATGCACCGGGGCGGTATTTTGACAGCCGCCGGATTGTTGACGATGAATTCCGACGGCACTGATTCTCATCCTTTGAAACGCGGAGTCTGGCTGCTGGAGCGGATTCTTCAGGATCCGCCGCCACCGCCGCCGGCAGACGTGCCGAAAGTCGACCTGACGGATCCGCGGATTCTGGAGATGACGCTCAAAGAGCGCATCGCCGACCATCGCAACAAGGCAGCCTGCATTTCGTGTCATTCGCGAATCGATCCTTGGGGAATCGCGTTCGAGAACTATGACGCCCTGGGAGCCTGGCGCACCCACATCAAGAACAAGCCGGTGGATGCAACTTCGGCCCTGTTCAATAAACAGGAACTGGCAGGAGTCGATGGTCTCAAGCGATACCTGCTAGCAGACCGGCAGGACCAATTTGCCAAGGCGATCGTTCATAAAATGTCGGCTTATGCGCTAGGCCGGCCGCTCACTTTTGCCGATCATACAGATGTCGAAAGGCTGACTGCTGAGTTCAGAAAAAGGGGAGATTTGCTTGCAGATCTGATACACTTGGTCGTGAATAGTAAACTTTTCCATTCAAAATAAATGTGTGAATAACAACCCCACCGGGCTTGCCCCGGTGGTTTATTGGCCTTTGCACCAGTCGGCAGATGATGCCTTGCGCGAAGGCCAGCATGCCATCCCCAACAAACATCGGAAGTGAAGCAAGTCTGTAAGACTTGGAATTCTGACGGCCCAACGGGCCAACCGGTCTACAAGCCCAGCCCATCGGGCTGGGTTTCGAGTGGAAATGAAGTCTAAGGCCTGAAGGGCCGACAGGTCGTCGAATTGTTGTTCGGTTACGTACCGAAGCTGCAACGCAGGCAACTTGCCGGGCCTTCAGCCCTCATAACAAAGGTTTTGCATTCTACCCAGCCCGATGGGCTGGGCTGGGAGACTGGGTGGCCCCTTGGGCCGGAGAACATGTTGCCCTGAAGTCGCAAGATGAAAAGTGACTCACCCCGCACGTGGATGATTTGGCCTAATGCAAGGATCAAAAAATATCATGAACGACAAACTACCAACCTTTGATCGTCGAACTTTCCTGCGTGGTGCTGGCGTCGCGTTGGCGTTGCCGTGGCTCGAATCGCTGAGCTTGGCCAATTCTGCTCCGAATGTCACGCCGAAGCGATTCCTGAGCGTCTATCATCCGGACGGCGTCGGTCTGCCTCTTAAGTCGGACCCGGCGTGGAATGATTGGAGTTGGTTCCCGCGCGGTGGCGAGAAGGATTTCCAACTGACGAAGGTCCTCGACGTGCTCGAGCCGTTGCGGAGTGAAATCACGATTTACTCTGGGCTGTCTCACCCAGCTGCCAGAAAGGTTCATGGGCATTCCAACGCCGATCAATACTTGACCGGTGCCGACATCGGCGGTGAAGGTCCCTACAAGAACTCGATTTCGGTCGACCAGGTTATTGCCGAGCATGCGGGCGAGTTCACGCGGCACGCTTCGATGGTGCTGTCGACCAACGGAGGCATCGGCGGTCCACGCGGCGCGCAGACTCAATC
>JADMIO011565040.1_pt1 | contig 17379 bp, 21 predicted proteins | sample 8958161 | NCBI WGS metagenome assembly JADMIO01 (sample SAMN16585339, study PRJNA669376) | soil metagenome | isolation source: Crop rotation soil | place: USA: Cullars Rotation, Alabama | collected 2011
AAGACGGCCTGAAAGACCGAATTAACCGAGCGCGTCGCCTTCTTCAGAAATAGACTTGTAGCGCCGACATCCCAAGAACCTACGACCGCATTGGAGTCGGTTTAGCACACCGTCTTGATTTCGTGTTTTCCTATCTCGTCCTTATCACTGAACAGATCTAAACAACGTTTGTCCGCCGTTTGCCTTGCAGATCGCAAATCATAGTGTCATCAATTAAACGTCGGTAGTTGTGAATATCTATCGACGCTTAATTTATGAAGAAAACGTCGAAACAGATGAGTGCTTCCGCGGGGAAAGGTAACCCGGTCTGCGATAAAGGGGTTATTCTGCGTCCGCAAGACCTCCAAACCAGGGGTCTGCCAAAAGACTATCTGTGGCGGTCAACCCCAAAGACCAATGGCATAAGAAGCCGAACATCATTTTCGGCGCAATCGAATCGGTCTCACCATATTGCCTCGTGCTATGATGTGGCCGGAGGGACTATGGAAATCAAGATGACCATAATCTATGAAAAGGCCGATGGGCTAATTCAGGCCTCGGTCGCTGAGCTTCCGGGAGCGATCTCGCTCGGCGCTGATGTCGAGGAGGCGCGGCGAAATTTGGATGAAGCAATCGAGATGGTCCTGGAAGGAAACCGCTTGCTGGCCGAAGATGTTCCCAGGGAAAAAATCAGTAGTGAAGAAATCGCCTTTCGCGCCGCATGAAGCGAATCGATTTAATTCGACATCTTGAGAGTCATGGCTGCCAGCTCATGCGCGAAGGAAGACAGCATAGCCTTTACATCAATCGACAAACCAGGAAATCCGCCGCCGTGCCGCGTCATCGAGAGATTCCCCAGGGAACAGTTCGAAGCATTTGCCGCGCTCTTGGAATTCCGTCGCCGTTCTGAAACGTTTCGGCATGTGTGCCGATCCGATCACCTAATCCAATAGCGTCGACGTAGCATTTGCGGCTCTATTGCTCTCAATGACTTCCCGCGAATCACAAGCTTTCAATTGTATCAAGCAGCTTAATGAAGTTGCGTTTGCGTTTGTATTCGACGCGTAGCGCCTCAACGTAATCCTCAAACTCGGTTACGCGATCCAGGCGAGACATTAGCTCGCGGATTTTCTGCAGCAACTTAACGGCCTCCTCGTAGGCGGCGTTGTTTGCTTGCTTAAGAATCGGCGCGATCATCTCCTGGTAAATCGGTACGGCGTCGCCGGGGTGTTTTTCTTCACGCGCGGCGGCAACCAGAAGCCAAAGACCTGAAGAACAGCCGCCCCCACAGGCTTCCTGCCACGCCTCGTCATAACGCTTTTCCCATAGAAAGACTTCAACCAAGCGCGAGTTATCAGCATGGCGCGCCCAATCCCAATGGTTCTTTGAAGTCTTCTCTACTTGCTTCTCTTTCTCAATCACACCTCGCAGATGGGTCAGCGCTTTGTCTCTCCAGGCAGGCCAGTCACGATCCGGCCGCACCTTGAGTGCGTGCGCCTTCAACTCCTGGTAGTTTTTCAAAAACGGCCATTCGACAAACTGGTTCCAGATCAAAGTCATTGCGTCGTCGTGTCGAGAGCGGCGGTGATATTCGACGGCGAGAAACTCAACCAGTCGCGAATCGGCTCGCGGAAAAGACTTGATTCCCTGTTCGGCCCAATCGAGCGCCTTGTCGTGCTGGCCAGCCTCGCGATAAATCTCGGCTATCTTAAGGAACGAATAAGCGTCCGAAAGATCACGGCGTTTGATTTCGACTAACGAGTCAGTGTCATCTGATTGTCGCGCGAGCGCTTCCATCATTCTCGTGATGCGAAAGCGCTTGGTGGATCGCACATCTTCTTTGTCTCCTGGGTTAAGTGGTCGAATTTTTGCCCATTCGGATTCGGCTAGCCGACGGTATTCCGCCAAGCCTTCTACGCCGAAGACATCCGTATAGGTCTCTGCCGTTCCATAGAAAATCTCCCAGTCGCTCATCATCTCCCATGCGAACAATCGTCGCGCGAGAGCGCGAGGGTTGGGCCGAGCTTCCAGGCAGGCGCGATGATGTAGATTCTGGAGTTCTGACAGAATGTCGTTCATATAGCCATCCGAGTCGTCCATGTGGCCGATGGCTGTTTCGAGTTGCGCCAGCGCGTATTCCGTCAGTTCGATGACCGCCGGCGCGTGGCCACGGTTAAGCAGAGCCGCAATCGACTCGGTTACTTGAAGAATGCGACGGGAATAGTCGTATGCGGAATGGTAGTCGACAAAGCCGTCGGTCTGCATCGCGCGCGCGATGGATCGACGATACGCCGTTAGGTCTAAGCCGGCGGGATTCGATTGCACAGCTTCAAGGAGCAGGCGATCGCGCAGGTTTCGGTTTTCCGTCGCTTCACGCGCCAGCATGGCGACCAGAGTATCTTTGTCTTGCCGCTCGAGATACGCACGTAAAAAGTCTTTGCTTGCCGTTCGTTTTCGGTTGCCGGGCTGCCCTCTACTCTCCGGAGCTGGATTAAGTGAAGCTAGACCGACGGCGACCAGGTGTTTACAGAATTCACCCTCAAGCCCGATCGGGCAATCACACGAATAGTCAATCTCGTGCTCGGTTGAACTAAGTGTCACCGAATAATCTTCTTGGCCGCTCACGATCGCGGTGCACGTTCCCTCGTGCGCTTAAAGATCATGCACACGACCATCTTTGAAATACGCCTCTCCTCGAGCGAACGAACGGGTGGTAGCCAGTCTCTTTAGTTCGGGAAGATTGATCACTGCCATAAGTATTTCACCTAATTATTAGCAGGGTTGCAACCAGTAACCATGCCTCCCGGTCCAGTGCGACGGGATAGTGCACTTGAGGCGGCGTAGAACCGGTCGTTTAAGTACTTCCGACCCCTAACTATCTTCTCGAGATTTGATTTGTTGCGACCCGCGACATCACAAGCTTACATTGAGAGACAAGGTTAAGAATCTTATACTTTCCAAACGCTGAACGACACCTCATGGCTTACGCTTTTGCGAAACCGGAGAAGGAACATGGCCTCAAACCTGGAAGACCAACTGATTAACAAAGTACGAGCACTGCCACCCAACAAACAACAGGAAGCGCTACGATTGCTTGAAAGTCTTGCCACGAGCCCTAGCTCTGAAGGAACAGGTGTGGATCGCAAACCCGTTTGGCAGGTCGTCGACGAAATCAACGCGGGCTTACCCGCAGACACTTGGGAGAACGTGCCGACCGACGGCTCGATCAATCTTGGTCACTATCTCTACGGAGCGCCGAAGCGCCAGCCGTGACAATGTCCCAACGAACAAAATGTTCGCTCGAACGTAAAACGAAAACCGTGATCGACGAGACACTTCTTAGACGCGCAACAGTGAGCCCCGAGATTTTTGGTGGCAAACCCATCATTCGGGGCATGCGCATCTCTGTCGAACTCATTCTCAGTTTGCTTGCTCAAGGGGAAACTCCTGAGACCATCCTCGCGGACTACTCTGATTTGGTATCTGATGACCTCAGCGCCTGTCTGCTTATGCTCATGCCGTAATCGCGCATAACAAGCTCGACTCGGTCCATATCTCAGGCTAAAAAGATTCTTAATAGACCGTTGCGCTGGCCGACTCCTCGCCGACTGGCTCGGCACGCTAGGACATGTTGTAGTCGAGTCTCGTGAACTCGGGCCTATCCGACTAATGAAATTAACAGCACTTCCTTAAGTCCAACCGCTTTGACCGCTGGCCAATCAAATCCAAAACGAACTCACAGAAAATTGTCCACTGAGCATCTCCGCAAATAGAACCTACCGTCGCATTTGACCACACCCTCGTTTTACCTGCTGTCGCGTTCTGCGTCACCCACATTCCAAAACTACTATCAAATTGGGCCATTGACGTAGATAAACCTGCGGCACAACAGATGCACTGCAACTAATTCGCGTGGTCCGTTCTACGAAAACGCACGCACTTTATCACGGGCTTTGAATGAAGAAATGAAAGCACGAGTTCACCATACGCGCCTGATGCATTTACGCGAACTTCCAACAAGCAAAGTCACCTTGCAAGGGTGCGGCTCTGCGATGTTCCAACTGATTCAGGCGCCGTACATGAGACAATCACCGCCCGCTTCACCAATCATTGTCCCAATCGAACCGCCGGCTTCTCGCTGATCGCACTTGTGAGTGTCTGCGCGATCGCGAGGGTACTTAGACACCTCAGGCAACGGCGTTGCCAAGCGGCGATTGCCGGTGAGTCTTTCGCCTAGTGACATCGGGGCTCGGCCTCGCAATCTCATCCTAAGGAGAATTGGAGTGAAATGGCAGAAACGGAGAATGACCCAGTCGCAAGCGTTATTGAAGATCTCTACCCACTGGCCCAGGTCGCAAAGATCCTGCGCTGTAGTCGAAAGTCGGTTTATCGGCTGATCTCAAGCGGTAGATTGAACGCTGTTCGTTGGGGTCGCAGTTACAGGTTCCGACGAGAGGATATCCAGCGATTTCTTAAGAGCTCAGCCATCAATCGATCTAAAACGCAACCCACTGAAAACAAACGGGTTAGTAGCTATTAGTAGTCCCGATTGTCTTCGTTTGTCCCACTCGTGCCGTAAGTCTCCTTATTAGTTCACTTAGGGTTAACCGAAATTAGTACCACTCGACATGTTATTCACATTCAAGAAGCAGGCGGTAAGTACTAATTCGATCCGAGGTTAGAAAACGAATGAAACCAGCAATGCAAACAACCGAAAAAACGCTTAGGGAAGTTTTCGACACGCTAATTGAACGCGAGTTAATTCCAACCTCTCGCGTTGGTCCACTCAAAACTGCAATCAAACAGTACGCGCTTATTCTCGGTTACAGTGAACCGGCTCAATGTCCATTGTCAGCCTTCCACTTGCCCGATCAGAAGCGAAACGGGTTGATTGAGGAGAGAGCCGATGGCGCAAGATCCAGAAGAGCTGGTGCCTCGGTGCTGGGTCCTCATGCGATTCGGAACTTGAAAAACAACATTAGTTACTTGATTAGAACCGCCATCGATCACGGAATGATCGGCCCTGTATCAGGACCTCTCGCGAGTTCCAAAACAGTCAACAGGATCAAATCCAGAGCAATCACTTCACGGAGGGAGTGGATCAATCCTGGAAAGTACGTCTTGGATCCTGTCCCCGACTCTCTAATTCAAGAACTCTCTGATTATGAGATTTGGAGTACGAAGATAGTTAATCGCGATCGTCCTGATACTTTGAGAAAGCGACCAATTACTTTTTCGTATCACAGGGGTAGCTTACTTCGGACAGCGGGTTTCCTCGTTAAGTTTCGCGGTTTCGAGGCTAAATCAATGTCTCTCTCAATAATCTCAGACCCAGATAATGCTATCGGCTATATCGAGTGGTTCATCCAACAGCAAGGTAGGTTCACAGTCTCAGCAGCTAGGGGCATTGAGGTACTGGTTGCTCTAGCGAGGTATCTGAGCATAACCGCCCAATCATCCGACGAACAGAAGGCATTTGAGCAGCGCGTAGCAGAATTAAAAAGATATAGGAAGAACCTTGGACTGCCGGAGCCAGTCACTGATAAGACCAAGCGTTGGATCAGCTTGCGGAAACTCGAAACGGTTGGGCTTTCGATATACCCTCTCAATGCTCGACGCCTATCAGAACTGGTTCCTTGCGCACGTAACAGAATTCTCAAACACCAAAAAAATGGCTTCAAGAGATATACAAAATACGCATCTATGGTAATGCAATCCCTTCTTATAAGGTTAAGCATCAGACTTCCGCTGCGGCAGAGGAATTTCAGAGAGATGTTATGGAACCCAGAAATACCGGAACAGGGCCGCAACCTATATAGGAAAGAGGGCAAATGGCACGTAAGGTTTCAGTCTGCAGAGTTGAAGATTTCGCACGTCAAAGGAAGAGTGAATCGTGTCGAACATCAGTTTCCTGATGACTTGGTTGATTTACTGGAAGAGTGGCTCGAGCGGTGGCGAGCTATTCTTATTTCGTGCCAGAAGAAGTCCAGAATTGGAGCTGAAAAAGCAGCCGCCGGCCAAGAGTTTGTTTTTCTCAACTGGGTTGGAAAACCATTGACTCAGTCCCAAGTAACGTGGGCATATGAAAGCGCGACTTATAGATTCACTGGCATTGCGATGAATCCTCACATGGTTAGAACAATCTGGGCGACCGAATACATCAAGTCCACAAACAATTTTATCGACGCTGCCTACATGTTAGGAGATAGAGTCGAAACCGTACTTCACAGTTACGCGAACTTGCTAGATGAAGACTGTGGAAAGCGGGCTAGCTCTTGGCTCTCAACAACATTGAAAGATGACCCACCATCGTCGAACGGAAACGGTCTCATCTCCAACGAAAAACTCGTGACGATGCTTCGTAGGATAAAGGCCGATCTGCTCGAAGGAACTTCCGATGAGCAGCAGCTCCTTCGATCGATGAAGGATCTTCTCAAATGAACCGCCTCATAACTAAAGAGTTGGTTTGTCCGTAAACGACGACAACCTGATGGCAGATTGATTGAAGAAGTCGGTAAGCCCGCAAAGTATACCAGGATCAGCCAGTAGACGCTCACAACGAAAGAAATTGAGAGAAGCTTATGCCGCAGAACATCTCTAAGAAACCGAAGACCTTCGACAAGAAATACTTATCCGCTGCTGAGCTTGCGGCTCGCTGGAGTGTCTCGCAAAGCGCGATCTATTCCCGCAAGTGCGGATCGAACGCACTTCGAGCGATTCGATTTGGCAGATCAGTTCGTTTCCTGCGAAGCGAGGTTGAAGCGCTAGAAAGAAAGCGCGAGATTCAAGCAACCTGATCACTATGGCCCATTGACCACGTCAACGCTCCTCGGTCCTCACCAATCCTAGCATTGTGCAATCACAAAGCGTTCTCAACTAGCCAAATAAGGGTAATAATATACTTGACGAATCATCCTACTCACGCTAAAATCCTTACCATTATGGCGAACGAAACAACCCCGAAAACACTGCAAGCGGCAATCGTATATTTCTCGAATCCGCAGAACTGCATTGACTACCTTGTAGCCCGCAGATGGCCCGATGGCGTTATCTGTCCGACTTGTGGTCGTACCGATGTGACGTTCCTTGCCAAACAAAAGAAGTGGCAGTGTAAGAGCACGCATCAGCGCCGACAATTCACGGTCAAGGTCGGAACCATCTTCGAGGATTCGCCGCTCGGTTTGGATAAGTGGCTGATGGCCGTTTGGATGATCACAAACTGCAAGAACGGCGTTAGCTCTTACGAAGTCCACAGAGCTATCGGCGTCACGCAGAAAACCGCGTGGTTCATGGTTCACAGAATCAGGCTTGCGATGCAGACCGGATCGTTTGCAAAGCAGTTGAGCGGGCCGGTTGAAATTGACGAAACATTCATCGGTGGTCTGGCGAGAAACATGCACCGCGCGGACAAGGCGCGGAAGATTCACGGCACTGGCGGCGCGGGAAAAGTCGCCGTGATGGGACTGCTTGAGCGTCACGGCGAAGTGCGGACGATGGTTGTATCGAACACGCGGCGCAAGACTCTCGAAGCACAGGTGCAAACTCACGTCGAGCCGGGATCGATTGTTTACTCTGATGGTCTTGCTTCTTACGATAACCTCGCGCAGAAGTACATCCATCAAGTTATCAATCACGCAGAGAAGTACGTTGAGGGAAACATTCACGTCAACGGCGTGGAAAACTTTTGGTCGCTGCTCAAAAGAGCCATCAAAGGCACGTATGTTTCGGTTGAGCCGTATCACCTGTTTCGATACCTTGACGAACAAACGTTTCGATTCAATAGCCGACACGGAAACGATAGCGAGCGATTTGAAAAAGTGACCGAGCGAATTGCTGGGAAGCGTCTTACCTATGCCGAACTAATCGGCAAAGACCCTGCCAGTAGCAGCACAACGCACTAAGCAACGCGCTTCTTACGGACGGCTGAAACGCGGGAAGCGGGCGAAGTAGCCCGCTTCTTTTTCGCCTTTGCCTTTTGATGCTTTTCTTCTTCCAGTTTCTCTTGTAACTCTGAATACGGCACGGCTAACAGGCCGCGCATTGTTTTATCGAAGTTCTCAAATTCAGTAGACTTGGATTTCATTTGTTTAACCTCGATTACAAAACCTCATTGCGGACGAAGATGCCACATAGAAAGAAGGTCATTATGTTTATCTACTTGCCCGACTCTAACCGACTGCTGAATACAGATCACATTACCGTAGCAAGATGGACTAAACACGCTGGCTCCCCATCGACTGGCGTAATGGCCTCGCTGTTAACCGTCAAGCTATCGGATGGCACCGAAGAACTCTTTAGGGAAAACGCTGAACAGCAGCAGCTTTGGGCTTTTCTTCAGACACTTGCGGAGCAGCAGATTCCGCCGCGTCAAGAATAATTCCAGCGACATATGTCACACTTTCCCGGAGGCTGGCCTGTATCTCCGTGTCGCCATGTGCGCTAACCATTAGCGCACCGCCCCGTTCGTAGACGGCTTTTAATGCTGCATCGAATAACTCACTTACCATTGCTGGTGATCTCCGTTCTATGGCAGAATTCAAACCAGCAAACGATCCGATTCAAGGCTGCGAGATTCTTAGCGGGACTCGCGGCCTATTTCTTTGCGCTCTTGCGCGTCTTACGTGGCCGCCCAACCCTGCGATCCCTTAGCGCGTCTAGGTCTTTCGGATCAATCAACCACAGATTTCCGATTTTTGCGGCCTTCAAACGCTTCGCGGCAATCATTTTCTGTACTCTGCTCTGCGTCACATTCAAACGCTTCGCGGCTTCTGCCGTGGTGATGAATTTCATCGGGTAAAGTATACCATCGCAGTAAATTGTCTAGACGCGTGGATAATTTCCTTGACAAGCGAAATTGCTGTCTTTATAGTGACGCGCACCCGCCAAAAAGAGCGGGCTGGCAAGTGCGTCTAACACTCACCAGCCCTTACACAGCCGACTCCTGATCCGGTTAAGAAAGAGGAATCGACCATGCCGAGTAATGTTATCACGATCACCCGCACGCAGGGTGAAACCGTCACAATCAGAGTAAACCCCAAGGACATTAGACCGCGAGATTGGGCCTTTCTGCGCGATTGGGCCACGAAGCTTGGCGTCTCGATTGGAGTTTTGCTCAAGCGCATATTGATCGCCGGAATCGAAGGTTCACATTACGCCGAACACATTCCCGAAAATTGAGTTTCAGATAGCCTCATGCGGTCATCGTGTCTCCTGTGACGCATGAGGCTCGGGGCGTTCGAGCGTTGCTCACCACATAGTGACCTCACCACATGCGCGCATCGACGCCCCACAGTTAGCGTTGTCGATCCCACAAAAGGCCGGTGAAATCGGCGACGCGGTAAAGGGCGCTAGGAGCCTTTGGCGGGTGTCTTAGCGCCCTTGCTATGTTTATTGCCTTCATGGCAACGCCTCAATCGCAGCATCAAGCTGAATAATCGCGCTCAATGAAGCGTTGAATAGTGAAAACGCTTCGTTGCCATCCAGTATATCTTCAGGATGAATGATCGGGTTTCTGTAAAATGTCCTCATGTGATCTAGGTATCCGATCACGCTCGCATCTGCGTTGTGCGCCCTCAGCACTCTAATGTAAGCGCCCCAGTTGCGATTCTTTAACCCGTAAGACTTCCCAGTCACTTTTTCAACGTACTTAATGATTAGTCTCTCGACTGCGCGCAGGACGTGATAACCGCTTGCTGTGTGACAATCGAGAACCAAACATTTGCCTGCGTCTCTAATGTCCCGCGCAGCCTCCGCTGATAGTCTCGCCCTCACCGTTGGTGGCAGGTTGTCTTCCGCGCGTTGCATCAAATCCAACTGGGCGTGTGTCCCTGTTTGCGAAACGACAAAGATCGCGAGATCTTGCGATTCTTCCGCAAAGACTTTCTCAAACGCATCTAGCAGTTCATCAAGTAAGGTAGGGTGGTCGCACGATAGCGGGCTGTCCCATTCTAGATCTCTTGGCGGAAAAGCGTCCGTCTGTCGCTTAAGTTGTGCCAATACTTTATCTAAGGAACGTCGTGACGATTTAAGAGAGACATAGGACGCATCATCCATGAATCGCTCTATGACCTTAGCGGCGTTGAGCATGCCGACGAAGTAATCGACTTGGGTGATGCCTGATCGAAGTTCTCGGAGCCTTCCGATCAGGGTGCCGAATTCATAGAACGCGTATTGATTAACCTTTTCCATGCGGGTATTGGCAATCGGCCTAAACCACCACTTGCTTCTCCATGCGGCAGACGAGGGAAGTCGCCGTGATATAACAGATCTAGACGAAATCATGGCAGAGACCCCCATGATTCGTCAAGTATATTATTGCCCAAATAAGAGCGGTCTGCAACCTCTGCAAACATGAGACAGCTTAAAAGCAAGAAACGAGCAAAAGGCGCTGCACAGATAAGAAAGGAGAAGCGCAACGGTGCAGAGCGCTGGGGATACGACGTCTGGATTCGACAATCGGATGCTACTCGAAAACGTTATCGAGACTTCACCTTTGCTACCAAAGCCGAAGCCACGCAGGCTTTAGCTATTTTGAGAACAACTGGCTGGAAAGCGCGCTACGGTTTGAAGGAGCCCGGAAACGCAAGACACACTACAATCAGAGAAGCGATTGAAAGCTATTTAAAACTAGCCAAAGCGAATCTCCTCGCGAACAAGACTGACGACACTACTTGTTGGCGTGAGATGCCTAGCCCGTTGCGAACTCTTGTACGGTGGGGGGAGTTCATTGGACCCGACCGGCATGTTAGTTCAGTCACAAAAGATGATTTCGTCTTTTGGGTCGCTGCAGAAACCGAGCGTGGTAAAGCGAATGGGAGACCGCTGAAAAAATCCTCGATCAGAAGAGGGCTTAACACTATCAAGGCGGCTTTGAACCATGCAGTTGGAATGTTCCCGGATCTAAAGTCCTTTCAAGTACCTCGCAGTCCTCTTACAAAGAAAGTTGAAGAAGAACGCGATCGCGTTCTTTCCGATGAAGAAATCGCACAGATTTCGGAAGTCTTATCGAACCCTGAATGGGTCGAGGCTCTATTCTTCTTCCAGCTAGCACTAATAACAGCCGGTCGCATGGCAGAGCTACGACGCATGCGTAGGGAGGAATGCAATGTTCGTTTCGGAACTGTAAAACTATATTCTTCAAAAACCAAGAAATGGCGGACCATCAAAGCTCCGGCTGCTGCGACATTGGTAACGAGTCAGAAGTCAGCGGGCAAAGGTGGCACCACTCGCATACTCACACGTCCCGATCATTGGTATCGCGACGCTTTAAAAAGGGCGTCTGAGAGTGTTGGAATTCGCTATGGACAGAAAGTACCTGGCGGATGGACCATCCACGATCTACGTCACACCTGCTTAACGAATCTTGCTATGGCTGGCGTGCCAATAAATGGGATTAAGGAATACGCTGGCCACGCCTCCATAGTGGAAACTCAAAAGTATCTGAAATTCATGCCCCAATCGATCGACCTGGCCGCAAGTGTTTCCAACAGACTGGCCACTCTCGCCAACGTTGGAAACGGCTCAAGCCATGGCGACTAACAAACCAGCCACATTACCTCAACACCGATTCCTAATGCCCTATGAGGCAAGCAACAATAAGTTCGCGCGGAGGTGTTCCAAATCGAGCGCCGTTTGTTTCAGGCGGTTTCAAGCGCGTCAGCAAAAGACGCCCATGCCGAATTTGTGGCAAACCCACTTACTGCGGCTTTTCAACCGACGAACGCGTTTCCATCTGCATGCGCGTAAGCACCGGCTCCCGTGGACCATCCCGCAACGGTGGAAACATACATGTTCACTGCGACATTCCATTCACTGGCGCTCGACAAGAGGTTGTCCCTAACCCTGCCTCAACTCCCTTGGCTCCGTTGGAAATTAGAGACGCTGTCTTTCGGGAATTGATAAGGATTTCTCCCGCTTCTAGTTACCGAGAGGAACTTCTCGCTGGCCCAAGTGGTCTACTGTCGCGAGGACTGCTCAAAGAGCACGCGCTTAACTACGGCGCGCTGCCGCCGACAAAACGTCAACGTGCAATACTCGCGAATGTCTTAAGAGGCTTTGTGCGAAAACACTTTCACGATCACGCAAAACTTTATTCCGCTGGAGTAATCGGCATACCGGGTTTTTGGCAGGAGGCTTCTGGTTTGGTCCATCTCTGGAAGCCACGCGACTATCTCATGCCGATGCTTGTAATACCCTACAAGGAGGCAAACGGACTTATCCAAGCCTGTCAGATCAGACTGCACGCAAATGATCTCTCTGTTGGCGAAAAACGATACCGCTGGCTGTCGTCGGCGCTAGAGCGGACTGGTACTAGTTCCGGAACACCGATACATTTTACTTTTGCGCACCAGAGGCTTTCCGCCGGCGAAACAGTAGTTATCACAGAGGGCGCTCTAAAGGCTGATGCCCTGGTACGGTTTAGGCCAAAAGCCCGCGTGATCGCTACGAGTGGAGTGAGCTGCTCTCATAGTGAGATCGTCGAAACAGCTCGACCATATAACGCACTAATCGCTTTTGACGCAGATCACAGAATTAATCCTGCCGTGTGTCGGCAGCTCGCGCGATTGATCCTCCAACGTCACAAAGATTCCAGAGAACACGGACTATCTGTTTCAACCAAAATTCTCTCTTGGAACGGACCAAAAGGAATCGATGACGCAGTGCGCGCGAATATGAAACTAAGCGCGCTGACGGTTTCAGAATGGTATGACACGCTCGAGAATGAACCTCTCGAAGAAGTAAACCGATTTTGGAACGAGGCGGGTTTCAAGTCTTAAGGAATGGTCTACTAGAGCAAACTGCAGTGCGTTAACCTCCATTCCGCTCCCCTTCAACCGACATTCCTCAACACAACCATAAGAAAAAAAATAGGCGGATACCGAGTCGGTGATTTCACTAAGATCTCCAAAAGGAACCCGTCGTAATGAGATTTTTACTTGGCGTTCTCGTTGGTTACACCTTACGAGGAAAACAGAAACTGCTTATCAGATTTCTTGTGACGCTGGCGCTGGTTGTGTACGTCGTTATACCGGCAATTGCGCTTTTGGGGCTGAGTATTGACGTCCAACGTGAGCGCCGGTCCAGACCAGTTCAAACCAAGGTGCCGGCGCTTAAAGGACTGACCTACGAAGTCGCCGAGGAGAAGCTTCACGCCGCTACCTTGAACATTCGTCTGCTGGCGACACGTTACGATTCGGCCCTTCAACCAGGATTGATTATTGACCAAACTCCCGCACCTGGGGAGGAAGTAATTGTCGGCTACTCAGTTGGAGTTACCCTCAGCAAAAAGGATTTCGCCGGTCCTGGTCCATAAAGTCAAAGCTAAATGCACTGGACCAGATAAGCCACACGCTGCGCTTTTGGCGTATCCCAGCCTCCCTGTCTCTCAATCGAATTGACACTACAAATGGTTTTCTAGAGACACGGAGGCTTCACGTAATCATTTCCTCCGAGGTTGCTAACATGAAAAATGTTTTCTCTCTTCGCAAGCGTTCATTCCTCTCGCCTGTCTCAACCGGCTTTACGTCGCATATCTTCGCTGAAGTTGAATCCTCCAACGAAGGCGAATACAGGTGGGGACACAACATGCTTACCATTGCCGACTGCCGGCGCCGAGTCCAGATTGAATTCTTCTTGGGTACTAAGCGAGAGCGCCGCCGATCTCTCGCTAAGATCAATTTGCTCATCACCATTCTCACGCGCTTTCGTGACGCGCTCGCCAAAGAGATCACGTTAATCGAGAAGGCCAAAGCGAAATAGGTCTGGAAAACGATCGCGGTCCAACTTACAGCTTTAAGCTAGTCATATTCTGGCAGTGAGTTGGACCGCGATTTCTTCTGCGCGAGAGGAAGGAGAGGCAACTAATGCCAACGACTAAACATGAACTGCTCGACTGGTTAATGGATGTGCCAGAAGATGCAGAAATAGGAACTGACGGAGCTGGACTAGCGTTGCTCGCAATTCTTGGCACCAACGTTCACTTGATAGAGATCGGTCACATTCCAAATGCGGACGAACTCTATGCTGAGGCGATCAATCAGGCAATGATGGAACGACTGCGCCGGATTGATGCAGCAGGTGGAGAAACGGAGACTGGGGTAATAATAGTGACATTTCAAGGTTACATATCAGGCATTCCGAATCTGTTCTCTACTGACTTCAATACGGCATTCATATTCAAGAATACAGAACAGGCGGAGGCCTTTCTCACAGAATTCGCGGACGAGCTACACAATCCGCAGATTCTCGATTGCCCGTGACGCTACAAGCAGATAATTTGCCTTGATTGGGTACGCGCCAGTCACTAGCAACGAAAGTGTGAAACATTGGCTTAGGAGACAATCGTGATCAGCGAGTCTATATCGTGCCCTTATTGCGGCAAGAACATTCCTTTTAGCGAAGCGATTTCCCGCGAAATCGAGGCCAAACTTGACGAGGAACTGCACCTTCGCGAGGGTAATCTTATGAAAAAGTATCAGGCTGATCTCGCGACGGCTGTTCAGAAGGCGTCGCGTTTGGCGATGGCCACTGCGACAACCGAACTCGCTTTCGAGGTTGAGACATTAAAAGATCAATTACTGGAAACGGAAGGAAAGTTGACCCAGGCCCGAGGAATTGAAATTAAGCTGCGCCAAGAGCGGCAACGATTGGAAGAAGAGAAAGCAGAAGTTGAGCTTCGCGTTGCCAGAGAAATCGACGAGAAGCGAAAAGAGATCGTGGAGACAACACGCAAGAATACGGCTGAAGAACAGAATCTCATTCTTCGCGAGAAGGATCACTTGCTGGAGCAAATGAAAAAGCAGATCGAGGACTTGAAGCGTAGAGCCGAGCAAGGGTCACAGCAATTACAGGGTGAAGTACTCGAGCTCGATCTGGAGGACCGTCTTAACTCAATGTTCCCGCTGGATAACCTTAAGCCAGTTCCCAAAGGGGTAACCGGCGCAGATTTGATTCAGGAGGTTTGTGATCGTGCTGGGGAAGTTTGCGGACTGATCTTATGGGAGACCAAAAGGACAAAGAACTGGTCAGACGGATGGGTAGGAAAGCTCAAAGCCGATCAGTTGGCCGCCAAAGCCGACGTGGCCCTTCTGTTGACGCAATCTCTCCCTAGTGGCTGTGAACGATTCCAGCAGATCGACGGCCTTTGGGTAACCAGTCATGCGTGTGCCTTCGATCTGGTCCTGGTGCTCAGGAAGGGCCTCATTGAACTTGCAAGGGTCCGCCGGACCGTCCGAGGCAAGAACGAGAAGATGGAGATAGTGTACGACTACCTTTCCAGCCCACTTTTCGGAACTCGCGTAGAGTCAGTCTTGAACGTGCTCGTCTCGTTGAAAAGCGATCTTGAGGTTGAGAAGAGAGCGTTTTCAAAAATCTGGGCCAAGCGTCAGAATCAGATCGAAGGAGTAATCATAAGCATGGCCCATATAGTAGGTGACCTAGAGGCTATTGGCGATTTATCCTTGGCCGAGATCAAGAATTTGGACCTTACATTGGCCGTAGATGGGAAGGTCGAGACCCTTCTCCTACAGAAGGGTGAAGCTCAGATCGGAAAACACAAAACTCCGTCATGAGAGCTTCAAAGGTCAAAAGCTCGGAGTAGAGTAGTCTAATCAGACGGCAGCAAAGTTCACCGCTATTGATTGCCGGTAGGGTTGTGTGGTGTCAGAATCACGGCGAGAATCAACTGGTGTCATAGGGTTGGTCGAGTTCGTTTGAGTACCATTGAAGAATACTCGAAGCGGCTCCGAATGAATAAATGCGAGAGCTAGCTCTCTATATTTATCGAGTGAGTTGAGGTAAGCCAGACGTGTCTGCAGCGCTATTACTCTCTCAGCTGTTCAAGAGTGATGACCCTATGATGGTCCACCTGCGGAACCAGGTGCGGGGAGATTGCGCGAACACCAGGACTCGTGGCAGTCCTCATTGAGGGACCGGCTACACTAAACGACGATGGCACGAGCTTTAGCAATGGCTCGTGTCCTATCAATGATCGATTCGCAATATCATCGGTTCACTATGGAGCGTGCCGCGCGAGAAGTTCGGCAAGGCGCGGCCCTGAGAAGGTATCGGGATATTTCTTTAGCCGGTCTAACTGAAACGCAATCTCTTCGGACTCGAGATTATCCGCTTCCATTGTAGATGAGGCATCGCGGGCTCCCCTGCGAAAATTGCTCCAGCCGGCACGGAACTAGTAACAAACGACCTACCCGATAATAGGCGCACGATCGCCAATGGCCAGAGGGCGGCGAATTCCAACCTGGGCCCCAAATTCGACAACCGGGTCCTATCGTCTTAGATCCAGAAATGCCGCACTCGCCAATAATAACCGTATCGTCCTCGATTCGAACGTTATGACGCCACCCAACCGGCGGTCACCATCGACATCGCTATTGGTTTCGGTCCCGGAGGCGGACGAGTGGCGGAGCCGGTGGAAACTGAAGGAAGTTCTCCTTCTTGTCTTGCGAACTTACGTCTGTGAGCGTAAGTTTGAATGAGAATCAGAATTCTTATGATCAAACAGAATTGCTTGTTTAAGATCTTGCTGGTTTTTCATCCTGAGGTACAGTCGATTTGCATTCAAAGTCAAGGCTATGGCTAAGAGAAAAGTTTCAACGGACAGTGTGGAATCAGGGAAATCGAACCTTCGACCGAGGTTTCCCGGTCAAACGCATTTTCCAGAACTCTCGCCTCCTCTCGGACTTCGCACAGTCATCGCGCTTTTCGTCCTCGCGCTTGTTGCGTCCTTTCTTGTCTGGTGGTTGAAGAGTTGACGGTCCGTAGAATGTCCGTTCTCAAAATCACGATATCTCTAATACCCCCATTCGGCAGGGCTATTTCAAAGCAGACGTGTCCGGGGCAGGCTCCGTTAAGCAGATGTCTTCTGCTCTCGTTTCTCTGATTCAGTGTTTTGCTTTGTGTATTTTCAGCCATGCCAGATCATAGCGCACCGATTCCATAGGACATGGATAACTCTCAATTGTCGAGCTGCTGAACTCTCGGTTTCTCTGTGATGCCCCGAATGTTACGCCGTCCCGTGTGCGGAATGGCGGCCTCGTCGTGTTTCCTTCTTTCACTGCGAGGGGAAAACACTCGCAAAATCCAAACCAAAAAGAAGGGGCGACGACAATGCAGAAACAACCCAAACCCAAGTGCGGAGCGATGTTTCCGCGTCGGTACTGTTTCGCCACCCCGGAAAACGTCGGACCTCCGAACTAAAGACAACCATCAATGGATCATGAATTTGAGGCTGGCTCCAATTCTTCTACTGCGATAGTGAAGAGCGAGAACTTACGTGTCATCGCTTCCAGACTCGTTGATTCGCCGAAAAGACAAATGCCGAAATATTCGCTTTCCAGCACAGTGGGATCCGAAGCTTGGAATTCACGTGACTTGAAGTCGCGG
>JADMIO011875241.1_pt1 | contig 17378 bp, 5 predicted proteins | sample 8958161 | NCBI WGS metagenome assembly JADMIO01 (sample SAMN16585339, study PRJNA669376) | soil metagenome | isolation source: Crop rotation soil | place: USA: Cullars Rotation, Alabama | collected 2011
CTTTCCCCGGGTCGCTGCCGACGACCGCCTCTCGGTGCTGGCTGCGGATCTGCGCAGCGATGACGGTTGGAAAGAGGCGGTGCAGGGGTGTGACTTCGTCCTGCACGTCGCCTCTCCGTTCCCACCGGCTCAACCGAAGGATCCCGACGAGCTGATCGTCCCGGCGCGAGAGGGAACGCTCCGCGTTCTGAGGGCAGCCCTTGAGGCGGGCGTTAACCGCGTCGTGGTCACATCCTCTGTGGCAGCGGTGCGGGGTGGCGTCAAGCCCTCACCCAAGCCGCTCACCGAGGAGAACTGGACCGACCTTGGCAATCCCAAGCTCTCGCCCTACGTGCGATCGAAGACGATCGCCGAGCAGGCTGCGTGGGACTTCGTCCACGAGCGAGGCGAGGTCGAGAAGCTCGCGGTCGTCAACCCGGGCGCCATCCTCGGCCCCGTGCTGAGCGAGGATCGCTCCTTCTCGCTCGAGGTGATCGAGCGACTGCTCAATGGAACGCCCGGCGTGCCGAAAATCGGATTCAGCTTCGTCGACGTCCGCGACGTCGCCGACCTGCAGATCACCGCACTGACCTCCCCCGCAGCAGGCGGCGAGCGTTTCATCGCGGTGGAGAGGTTCCTGTGGATGTCGGAGGTCGCAGAGATGTTGCGCGCGGGCCTCGGTGAGGGAGCCGCGAAGGTGTCCAACCGCACCGTTCCAAACCTGGCCGTCCGAGCGATGGGGATCTTCGATCCTGGAATCCGCTCGATTACGAATCAGCTCAGCGAGAAGGTCGAACTGTCGAGCGAAAAGGCCAAAACCCTGCTCGAATGGTCGCCCCGCCCGAGCCAAGAGACGATCGTCGAGTGCGCCCAGAGCCTGATCAGCGAGGGCGTAGTCAGCTCTTGATCAGTGGTGGTGACGCTTATGCCGCTTTTGCTTGGCGTTCTTGCGAGCGTTCGAGCAAGCCCCCTTCAGCGGCATCCTCTGATTGAGCGTCTTGCCGCTTTGGGCGGTGTAGGAGACGACCGAGACCGGGTGGGAGACGCAGATATTGGTCGTATTGACCAAATAGCCCTGTTTGCCGCCGAAGAGGGTGAAGGAGAAGTGGCCGATCGGCGCATCGGGGACGACTGGGACGGTGGTGCGGAGACGCCCGCCTTTGACCGTTGCCGCATCCGCCCTCGGAATCAGCATCACCTGACCGTTGAGGATGAATGCCAGCCTCGGCAGCCTGCCTGAGCCGGAGACGGCATAGACGGGACCGGAGAGCGGCTGGTCGAGCAGCGGCGTCGTCGTGGTCGCCATCCCAATCGCCTGGCGACCGGCGCACTGTTTGGAGGCGAGCTCGGTCTCGGTGCAGATGTTGCCGAGGTGGCGTTGGTCGATCTGGAAGTCGGTTGGCAAGGTCACTGCGAGCGACTCAATGTTGGCATCGCCGGGACGGGTGTCGAGGTCGATCCGCATGCTGGGATTGGCCGAGCGTCCTGATCCTCCGGCCATTTTGGTCATCGTCATCTTCGGCTTAAACGGCAAGGTGGCGCAGTTGACCGCGTTGAAGTAGGAGGAGAAGTCGGTGACAGTGCCTTGGTCGCCGATTCCCTGGGAGTCGACTGAGAGCGTCGAGCAGTTGGTCGGGTTGATCGTGAAGTTGGGCTTGTCGATGTTGACCTGGATCGAGCGCATCCGGATCGGGATGCCGCCGACGATCAGGGGCACCGTGTCTGAGACCGCAGTCACCTGGGCTGTGAGCGGGTCGACGTGAAGGGCGACCCGTACGACGATCGTGCCGTAGTCATAGGGACCAGCAAGGGCGGGAGTGATTACCACGAGGGAAAGCGGCGCGCCTTTAAAGGGCCCGGCCAGATACATCTTGCCGATCGCGTGGAAGGGGTGAGTACCTGGGCCAGCGGCGACGTTTGAAGTTCCGATCTGGCTATCAGTCGGGCAACTTGGAATCGCCTGTTCAGTCAGACCGGGGTTATTGGCGGCGTTTGTTATCGAGGCCTCGGGGCAATAGCCGATCCCCTTCAGGGAGCCGGTAAAGCCGGGGGGCATCTTGAAGTTGAGGTCGCGGATGAACTGGTCGCCGTCATCGCGGTCGAGCTTCAGATGGAAGCTCGAGAAAGAACCGGCGTTGGCGTTTGAGGTGCCGGCGATGAGGCGGGGGTGGAAGGGACGGGTGGCCGCCGGGCAGGGGGTCGCATTGGGGCCTGAGTCAAGGCTGAAGAACTGCACCGAAGTTTGATCGGCAAGCGTTGTGTTCCAGGGGAAGAACTGAGCGGAAACCGGATAGAGCGTGCAGTGGGTCGGGGTCGCCATCAGACCGCGGTCAGAGGCGAAGAGGTGCATCTGGATCGAGTCGAAGGGCACCTGGGGCAGATCGGTGAGGTAGACGGTGAGCTGACCGGTGATCAGGTCGGGGCGCACCTCGGCTTGCAGCTTTGCGTGGACGCCGAAGCCGTCTGCGACCAGGAAGAGGCGGTACTGGTCGCCGGGCTTGGGCTGGCCGATGTAGATCGAGCCGTCGAGGGTCCCGTCGAGGGCCACCGTGTGCAGGGCAAAGGTGCCGATTTTGGCGTTGTCGGGACAGTTGGCGGGGCCCTCGGTGCCGAAGTTTGCCTGCGCGTCGGCGCAGGAGCGCTGGCCGTCGGCGGCGTCGGGGTTGATCGTCAGGCCGTCGGGCAGGCGCACAATTGCCGAGCGGATTTCCGAGGGGGCGGCGGCTCGCGTCAGGAACTGGGGGCTGACCAGGTCGATGTTGAGGCCCGAGGGGGCGTCGGTCTCCTTGGTCGTCGTGTTCATGTAGAGGACGGGACGGAAGACCTCGTGCTCACAGCCCGTGGTCGCCGGGTAGGTGCCGTCGGCGTGGGAGAGATGAGTGGGGTCCTGGTAGGTCTGGACCTCGAGGCTGGTCGGGAGGGGCTGGCCGGTGCAGACGGTGGGGTTAATAGTCAGCGGCGACTCTGGCGTGCCAGACAAAACGGGAGTGGGACTGCAACTCGTATCAGCCAATCCAGGACAGCCAGCAGGGTCCCCGGGAGAACCAATCGGAAACCGTTGATCGTCGTTCGCATCAGAGGCTGGAGTTCCCCAAAACGTTAGTTCAGCACCTGCCAAGGGCATGCTTTGCGAAATCTCCGACACCGTGAAGCGAAGCCCATAATCCGAGTCCGTACGCACGGTCACTGGGATCTGGATCGGGATATTTAACGTTGGCACGATGAAGGCAAAGAGTGCGGTCTGGTTTTCCCCCGGGAGCACCGAAAACATTGGCGCTGTGCCTAGTAGGTAATTTGGATTTCCCGCGTAATTAGCCCGAACAGTGACTATTCCAACTTGAGAAGTAGGAGGACATTGCGTGAGCGCGAAATCCAGCGGAGTACACTGCTGTACCGCACTAGGATTGCCAAATAGCCCTTCGGGGGCATCAAATACTACGGTCCGTGGTGATTCGGGCGTACCAGGGCTATCAAACGTAAAGCTAGTGGTCAGATCAGGATGTTGGCCAGCCTCCGCCGTCGATGCACTCGTATTAAACGACGCGATCCCCTCGGCTGCCGCTGCCGACTCAACCCAACCATTGCCAAGAATCAAGTAGAGCGCAGCGCATGCTAGCCAAACGGTGACTCCGACGCATGTGCTGAAACCAGCCCGTGTGCCATTCACCGTCTTCTCCATATCTTTTGCAATTTCGGAGCGCATCATCTTCACCGTGCGCTCTTTCGATGTCTGGCTCGGCATCTCCGCACCACATTCTTGGCGTGCTTGGCTGCGCGAGCCTGTCTCTTTGCCTGAACTCGCAGACGCCTTGCCAGTTTGGTGTCACCGCGGTCGGCAGCGCTTTGAGCAGCTCGACGCAGCCGCTTCACCTCCAACGATGCGCGATGCGCCTTGCGTGACAAACTCGTCGGGCTACACCGCACCGGTGCCAGGTACTGACCTGATTTTCCTGCGAGCGTGCTGACGTCGGGAAAACCGGCAGCTTGGGTTCCTGGGCCATGACATTCATCCGATGCCACGCATGATGCTGGCGGCGGAACGATGAAAAATCCACCCCGCTCCCGAGCATCGTAAATCTTGACACGCGGACCGTTGTGGTCTGCTTTGACCAATGTGTCACGCGTAAAGAAATAAGCGTCTGTGCCGTTGGCGCTTACACCGAGCAAGCTGGAGCCGGCTTCGCTCGTCCCGCTCGACACAAGCTGGATATCGCCATTACTCCATTCGTATGCATCGTTTTCGTGATTTAGATCCCTTGGAACCAGCGGAGATCCCGACGTGAAGAACACCCTTCCATCATCAGCGACGCTAAGCCCGTTGGACGCAATAGAAGCGTCCGCTGTCGCTTTGACATTTGTAACGGGACACGACACACAGTGATATCCGTTATCAGCCAGATTGGTTACGTAGATTTCGTAGTGGCCGTTATTTACGTAGTCCGTTAACTGTAGGACTGTCGCAAACACCGCGTGCTGGCCATTCGGTGTGATCTGAAAGTCACTGGTGTGACGCGTGCTTGACTCACGGACGCTATCAATGACCAACGGGCTATCGTAGGCTGTATTTTTAGGAGTTGGACCACGGTTATATTCCAGGATATTTCCATCCGCATCGTTGGAGGTCACCACGCGTCCCGCGTACGCCGACACACCTACCGATCCAGGAGACCCAGAGATCTCTGAAGCTCCAAAAGTCTCGTTGACCTGGTGTAGGTTTTGATCATATTCAACGATCTCATTACCTCGATCGACATAGATGTGATCGTTTGTGGGATCGACCGTAACTCCATTCGAAGGATGAGGATCAAGGGTTCCGATTGGCGATCCAGTTGCCCCATCGTAGATGTCAGTCGAAGTTGCTTTCGCGACAAATACCCTCCCTGTTGAATCGACCGCTATTGCTCGAGGTTGAGCAGAGAATCCGCCGACCGAAAATGTCCCGGGGCCTGTTGGATTTCCATTGGCGTCATACTCGAACACACCTGTGAGCAAATCCACTGCGTATACGGTGCCATTCACTGGGCTTACAGCAACCCCCATCGTCGCGAGGCCGGCCGGAAGATCGGTGGCCCCGGAGCTTGGAGCGCCTCCGTCAGGACTAAACTTTTTCACCGTCCCAGGACCAAACGGGGAGTCGATGACATAGAGATCCCCCGAAGAACTGCTGGTTGAATTGTCTACCGCAATCTGAGTGGGAGTGCCAGTTGGTATGCCGAGCAGTGAACCACCTGTACCAGTAAAGCCACTCAAAATGCTGTTAGTTCCAAAGCTCATATCCGGGTTGCCAGCTGAGTCAAGCTTTTGAACAAATATCGGTCCACCGAAAGATCCGGCACTGTTGAGATCCATGACGTATGTGCTGCCATCTTGTCCATCGATTGCGACGCCTCTCGGCTGGTCGAAGGTGCCAAACCCACGAGTGAACTGATATGACCCCAATTCGAGCGGAGTCGTCGCACTCGACTCCAACGTTGCGACAAACTCTGGGCTTGAGCTTGGCTGCGCCACGAATAGATTAGGCGCCCCTGCAACGCCATTGCCGTCCAGCCGCTCGGGCGAGAGAAAGTAGGCCGTGCCGCTACTCGAAGCGACCCCTCCCCCTCCGCCAACCGCCACCACGGAGCAGTCGGTCGGCCCACCGGGGACGACATTCCAGTTCTCGGAATTGAAGCTGTTCGCTGTCGGATCGCAAGAGTCGGTATCGCCCGCTCCTGTGCCGGTCGACACTCTTACAAGAGTCATAGCGCCGTTTTCAGCTATATCAGCACGGTAAAGGTCAGAGCTCGTGTCATTGTCAGAGGCAAGCGGATCGGGCGTAGTGAAGTAAACCTGACTTGCGTCGGAGGTCATCCCTGCATATAGCGCTCCCGAGGTCGTCCCCGGCGTGAGATCGATCGACTCCGGGGTGCCCGCAATATGCAGGTAAAGATGGTGGTAGTCATTGCCAGTTGCATCCGTTGAGACGCGATCGCCGAAAACGACGCGAGACCCGTTGGCCGAAACGTCGAGTGCCGCAAGGTTATCCCCATCGGCGATTGGCGCCCCCGAGGGATTGGTGGAAACTACCTCGGTTGTTCCCGCTTTCAGGTTGCGTGAGTAAATTGTCGCGTCGGTCCCGGAGCTATTGCCTTCGGGCTCAAACTGTTGCATTGAGCTAAACAGGAAATGAGAACCATCATCGGAGAAATGCTTGAACACTCCTCCTGCGGACATCGGATTCGACACGTCGATCGAACCGACCATGCCCTGAATCAGGGAGCCGTCTGGCCTATGGATCGGAATTCCCGTACTGCCGTCATCAAAGCAGGGATTGCAAAAGTCAGAGCCTCCAAAGGCGAAGTTTTCAAGGCCTGAGTCTGCTCCAAGCAGAGAAGATGCGAATGGCGCACTCGATGGAGCCGTCGACGGAATCCCTACATATTCTGTGTTCCAACGCTGATCTGCTTCATCACGTGTAGCGACGAAGGCATCTACGCCTTTGTTGGGTGGGTCACCCGTATTTGGGATGCCGCCGTTGTGCACGCCATAGAGAACTCTGTTCTCTGCTTGCGGATAATCCGCAAAGGGCATCTGGCCCGGGAGTAGATTGGATTCGACGTCATAACCACTGGTATCCGAAGCGGAGACGAGTTCATAAGCTCGGCAGTCGAGCAAGAAGGTGGCGCCACTTTGCTGACGAGCAAGCGCATTAGGACACGTATCTTCAAGGAAGGGGATGCTGGAAAAGGTAGTGAAAGTAGCGTCGGCCGACGTTACGGTGTCACCAACGGTATTCGCCGTAACGACCCGGAAATGATACTGCGTTGCAGCAGTGAGATCGTCTAGATCAGCTGTAAGCGTTTTTTCGCCGAATCGGCCTTCAATGACACTTGTGGGAGTTGTTTTGCAACCGCCCAAATTACAGTCGGCAGTACCGTATTCAACGTAGTAGGATGCGTTTCCGCCTACAGGGTTTATGTGGAAGCTAACTGTCGCCTTAGTAGTACTTACACTGTCGGCAGTTAGTTGCGTAGCTACTGGAGGTGGTGACGGTTTATATATATGCACACGGCTATCAGATTGCGCCGCTACGTACGCTTGATCCGCGCTTTCGTCTACCGCAATGGCTGTAAAGGACTGGAACCCAGTTGGCAGACCAGTGGCAAATCTATCTTGTAGTGCAAAGGTAGGGCCGAGTTGATCGACGTAACTTCCGCTGGAAAACCCCCCACCATGCGCGACGAACAAGCTGTCGTTCGACCTGTCGAACTCAACTGCGAGTACCTCTGTGTCGCCAAAGCCCTCTTTATGGATCTGCGTATGCGTGTCATAGTTTGGAGCGTCGATCTTCCACAGATTGGCTCTGCTTTGATCGCTGAAGACGATGTTGTCGTGAGAATCGAAGTCGAACCAGCAAGGCCTGTCAGCCCAGGATGCATCGACAGTGTTCAGTAAATTGCCACTGGAGTCGAACTCACGGAATACCTCGTTAACTTGATCCGCCAGCCAGATATGCCCGTGAGAATCCACACTTACGTCGCGTGTGTATGCCTGAACTACGCTGTAATCCGAGCTGTTTATTGGAAAGCCGGGAAGCAGGTTGCCATTGGCGTCGTAGCCGACCAATATCCCGCTTCCAGCGACGTATATGTTGCCGTCAGTTGAAAGACCGCTGTTGTCTACGGCAACCCTAGGATCATTTTGAATCTGACCTCCCGCTGGAGGTGAGATTGGGAAGTTTCCTCCCAAAGGCGTATACGTTCCCGAAGTCGAAATATCGTACCCATACAGCTTGCCGCTTGCGGCGGACCCGTCATAGATATACGCACGCCGATTACCTTGGTCGATTGCTGCACCTTGCACAGAGCTGAACGTGGTCGCTGTCGTGCCATCGTTGCCGAAATAGCCAATCTCCTGACGGGCTGAAGCCGATTGCACCATGAGGAGCATCCCGCTCACCACTGCACACGCAGTCGCAACCGTCAACTTCACGCGACGTCTCGTGACTCTCCTGTGGCTTTCTGCTGTCGACTTGGCGGCCATGGTCTGCGGTGTCCTGCTAACGTTTCCGTACATCACCTAAGCCGCCTTTCGGGATCGAAGGACACGGGCTGCTCGATGACCGTGCTTGCGCCTGTTCTTGCCACACGGAGGATGTATGGCGACCTTTTGATCGGCGCTTCGGCCGTTTTGGCCGTCGATCTGGGCGATTGCCGGGCCGATGTGTTGGCAAATGTCGGAGTTGTTGACGATCAGGCCTTTACCCGCTCCCAAGAGGTGGAGGCTGAAGCTGGTGACAGGGACGTCTGGAACGATCTGGAAGGTCGTCCGCAAGCCGCCGTTTTTGGTCGTGTCGATCACCCCATGCAGATCGATGGAGAACTGGCCCCGCAGCGCCATCACCAAGTCTGGCAATGGATTGCCCGCCGAGACCAGATAGATGGTGCCCTGGAGCGGCTGGTCAAGCAGCGGGGTGGATGCCGTCGCTGAGCCTAGGATCGAGTTGTCAGGACATTGGTCTGCAGCGAACTGGGCCCTGGTGCAAGAAGAGCCGATGCGGGCGTTATCGATCTGCTCGGTGGGAGGAAGGGCGACCGAGACGCGCTTGGTGTTGGCGTCTCCTGCTATTGGGTCAAAAGTGGCGCGAAGGGCTGGATGACCGTTTCTTTTTGTGCCCCCCTTCAGCTTGATCGAGAGACTCGGCCCAAAGCCCAGATTGGCGCAGTTGGCAACCTGGAAGTGGGCGCTGCGGGTAACGCTAGCCCCCTCTGCGCCTGAGATTGTTGCCTCGGTTGAGAGGGAGTCGCAGTTGGTCGGGTTGAGGGCAAAGTCTTTGCGGTCGAGGTTGACCCGCAGCAAGCGGGTCCTGAGCGGGATGCCTTCGACGACCTGGGGGAGGGGATCGGAGACTGTGCTCACCTGAGCGGTGATCGGATCGACGTTGATCGCCGCTCTGACCGCGATGTTGCCAAGGTCATAGGGGCCTGAGACGGCCGGGACGACGGCAACCAGGCTGAGCGGGGCGCCTTTATAGGGTCCGGCGAGGTAGGCCTTGCCGTCAACGTAGAGGGGCTTCGAGCCCGCTCCCGCCCCCGCCGCCACTGTGCCGATTTGACTGGCCTGCGGGCAGGCTGAGGTGGCGAGCTCGGTGGCGCCTGAGTAGAGGGAGTTCTTCAGCTGGTAGATGGCCGACTGGGGGCAATAGGGGATGCCTTTCAGAGACGCCGAAAAGCCCGGCGGGGTGGTGACGGTGAGGCCGCTTAGGAACTGATCGCCATCAGCTCTGTTCAGCTCAATCGAGAAGGGGGTATGGATGCCAGCGGTGTTGCCAACCGAGCCTGCGTCAAAGGTGGGATTGAAGGGACGTGGGGAACTTGGGCAGGGGGTGCCGCTGGGGCCGGAGTCGATGGTGAAGAGCTGGGTAGCACTCTGACTGGGAAGAGCGCCATCCCACGGCGTAAACCTGCTGTGAACGGCATAGGCTCCACACTGTGTCGGAGTTGTCAGTGAGCCCCTTTCGGCACCAAAGATATGCATCTTGAATTCCTCGAATGGTGTCTGAGGCAGATCGGTAAAGGAGATGGCCAGCTGCCCGGTAGCCGGATCGGGTTTAATCGTCCCCGCCAGCTTCACGTGGGTGTTGAAGCCATCGGCTACTAGGAAGATTCGGTACCGATTGCCCGACTGTGGCTCGCCGAGATATACATAGCCGAGCAGTGGACCGGGCAAGACCGCGCTATCGATCTCCAAGGAGCCGATCTTCGATAGCTCCGGACACTGAGCAGCATCGAGAGTGCCAAAGCGAGCTTGGGTATCCGTACAGGCTGTCTTGCCGTCGGCTGCACTGGCATTGATAGTGAAGCCCTCCGGAAGAGTTACTGTGACGGCACGAATGGATGATGGAGACGGTGTGGTAGGACTCTGGTATTGAGGCACTGTGAGGTCTATGTCAACCCCCGATGGCGAGTCCCCTTCCGTTGTCGTCGGCCTTGCCGCAAGGCTCGGATTGAAGCTCAGTAGATCGCAACCTGTAAGTGCTGGATAAGGAGCCGTTCCCGTTGTGGTGGTGCCGTCATAGGAAAAAACATCCAGCGAACTTGACAAACCACTTTCGCAGGTGGTTGGACTTTGAATAAATGGAGTAAGCGGGCTATTTGAACCAGCGCCTATTTGCTCTACGGCTGGACCAACGTTTTGGCACGGTTTGACAACTGAATCAGGACCAGATGGCGCACCATACGGAGTGGTAGTGCTGGGTGAGGCCGGGACCCCATCTTGATTGCAAACCTGTACTAGGAGAGCTCCGTATCCCTTTTCGAACTTGAAGCGAAGCGGATCATGGACTGGGTCCGCCGGAACTCCCCAGAAAACTTGATCGAAATACGCTAGAGGGAGGCCGTTCCAAACAGATATTTCAGCATCCAATCCGTAGTCGCTTCCAGTTCTCGCTGAAAAGACCTCCGAGACCGGTGCACCAAGAGCTAGGAACGCCATCAGACCTGCTTGTCCCTCACGGGGAATCACATTGAATATTGGCGATGTTACAAACACCGGTGCTGGCGGATCTATCGCGGCCAATGAAAGGCCAACCTGCACCACACCCACCTGGGACTCAACTGGACACGTTACAGTCGCAAACTGCGCGGCGGTACAGCGTGGTGTAGCGTGTGGATTGGCAACCTGCCCTGGAGGGGCATGCACTGTGGTAATGCGAGCATTTTCACAGTCGCATGGTGTATTGAGTCCGTCTTGAGCCTGCTGATCCTTACCGTTTCTAAGCGCCGCAGCAATCTGTAGATCAGGGTGCCCGCCGGCTTGAGTGTCTCCAGGAAGGATTCCGAAACTCACTACCGGCACCTCTGCCTGGGCTTTGGGTGCTGACCAGGCGGTTGTACCCACCACCAGTGCAGTCCAAATACACGCCATCAGTCCAAATCCCTGGAAAATTGGCCTACCCGCGATTCTCGATGGTCTCATCGCCCTGCCCCCCCTGTGTGACCGGCTTGTCGCACATGGCGACAGTGCTTAGCCTTCAACTGCTGATGGCGAGACTCGCGGAGAATTTTGGTCGCACGATGACGCAAGCCAGCCGCACGACTGTGTCCACTGTGCTTGGCTTTTCGGCGAAGCGCATTTGCTCGCCGAACTGCCTGCTGGGTCCGGTGACCCAATATCGCGCAGCGTCCTTCTCTGGCATTGCCACCTGAGAGCTCTGCGGTGGTTCCAAACAACGCCGACGGCGAACCCTGCGAGCTAGGTCCATGACACTCATCAGCCGCTTTGCACGGCGGCACTGGTGGATTGAAGGGAAATCCACCGTTAGTGCGGGCATCGTAGAACTTCAATGCGTTCCCATTTCGGTCTTGACCAACGAGTGTGTCGGTGGTCCCAAAGTAGACATCTACTCCATCTCCACTCACTCCATATAAACCAGGCACACTTTCGCTCGTAAATCCGAAACCAGATCCACCTATACCTGTACCTGTGGTAATTAACTGCGGACGCCCATCGACGTACTCATAGACATCTCGTGACCCATTGGAGTCTCTAGGATCGAGTGGCTCGGCTGTATCAAAGAACACTCGGCCATCATCGGTAATGAATCTCCCCCCCATGCTGCCAAACACCTCTGAGGTAGGACTCTCACCAGATGGGCGGCACGAAACACACACAAGATGACGACTGTCGGCGTCATACCGATACATTTCAGCGAATCCATGGTTGTCATATGTGGTTAGTTGAGTTGTCGTGATGAATGCTGCAAACCTGCCATTAGGTGTGACCTGCAGCCTCCCCACGGATCCATTGAGGCATTGCTTGACACTAACCGCACAGTGTCTGGCACCGACCCCGAAGTCGCCACCGAGGGCTGTGCCATCACTGCACTTGCCAGGCCTTTGGCCAAACTCTGCACCCTCTATGCAGTACGGATCGTCCTGGAGGGTTGCAACATGCTGAATCTGCCCCTGCCTGAAAACGTAAAGATTGATCTGACTGGGAGCTCCTCGACCAGCCTCGAGCTGATCGGGGGAGTAGAAATAAACATCGCCGCTATCAGCCGCAACTGCGTTATCCGTGTGTCCTGGATTTGTATCGTTTTGAAACCAGCTTCCCAGACCCCCGAGGTTGCCTGGTGCGCTCGCAATCTCTGAATCGTTGAACGGCTCAACATCACATTTCGTCGTCCATGTCGTAACGCAGTTGTCCGAATTTCCTCTGCCACCGCTGCCCGCTGAGACACGTGTGATCTCACCGCCTGATGGAGTTTCCCGCCACATGTAGAGATCCACACTGGAATCGGTGTCATCGGGAGTTAGCCGACTCACCGTGCTGAAATAGACCCTTGAGCCATCTGGGGTCATATTCCAAAATTTGACAGCAATTCCATCCGATACGTCATACGTAACCGACCGATTTACGCGCATATATAGGTGGGTAGGCTGATTGATGATCGGACAGCTGGCATCATCAGGCCCCAGACCAAGGTAATCTTCCACACATTGAGGATGAATAGCCGTTCCCATCAGGATGTGAGAGCCATCTGCTGACACCCCTGGAAACTGAATGAGTTCGGTGGGATCTGGACTTCCCAACGCATCCTCGTTATTGGGATCCTGCGGAATCGGCCCCCCACTCGGCAGCTCCGATATAAGGGCTAGTGTGTTATTTACCGTGTCGTTGTCATAGGCAGACCCGGGAGCTGAAGTAAGACCACCACCTCCATACAAGCCAGACTGCGTCGAGAAGACGAAGTGGTTGAGATCACCTGAAGCCGTGACATGTGTCGTACAGGTTTCTGCGACTGGCTGGCTATTGCCGTTTTGTGGACACGCAAAATCATCAGCGGAGCCGGGAACGTCGCCAACTTCGGTTGGCCAGCGATCCATGAACTGTCCTGTTGCATTCCAAACGTATGGAGCGTTTGACCCCACTGCAGCGGTATTGAGGTCATTGAAGCCCAGGTCTTCGAAAAGGCCGCGAACGCATGCCACCGGGTTTCCAAGGTTCCAATCGATGATCCGATCGAGACTCTGAGTCGCGAAGACATCGTTCTGATCGGTTGTCGGGTACCCAGTATGGGTGGTAATTGGCCGACCCCCCGCACATCCCGCTTCCGCAGGCGAGGGCCCGATGTACTTGGTGCTCCATGCGGTATCGCTCCGGGTAGCGATATACAAATCGCCTATGGTGTTGATTGGAGCGCCGGCTCCAGGAATTTCCCCGAACTGACCGGCGAATGCTAGTCGAGGGGGATTTGTGGCATAGGCGCTCTGCGGACCACCGGTGTAGAGCGTTGTGCCGGCGGCATTCTCTGGAGAGACCAGTTCATAGCCTCGACAGTCCGGCAAGTATGCGGCGTTAGTCTGCTGGCGAACTGTGTTATTGGGGCAATTAGGCGGGTAAAAGTTAAACGTTTGGTCACTGCTTTTCACAGTTCCAAGTGCGTTTGTGGCTTCAGCTTGGAAGTGGTAAGTGGTGCTCTGCAAATTGTCGATAGGAACTGCAATGGTCTGCGGAGAAAGGGAGCTTCCAATTCCTTGGCTGGGGACAGGAGCCACCTGCCCATACGAATCAATCGGCCCAAAATTGAAATGGACAGTCGTGTCCGTTCCCTGCGGGTTAACACTTGCGTGAAGTACCGCTGAATGAGAGGTGACATCACTAGCCCAAACCGAATTAATCTCGGGGGGAGCGGGTAGCGTCGTGAACGAGGTCGCGAACGTTTTAGTCGAGACGAACGGCTTCCTCACGATTACGCGTGCGTCGTAGAGTGTATTTGAAGTAAGGCCACCAATGTCTACTTGAAAGGACACCGGAGATGTGCCGCGACCGACTGGATTTTCCGGCGTATAAGTCGTCCAAGTCGATTCGAACTGCTTTTTATACTCAAGTACATACTGTGTATCTGCGGTGTAGGGAAAGGTGATGCCAGGCCCGTTTGGATTAATCGTTCCCCTCACCGTGGCGCTGGTCTGGGTTGGAATCGAAGTATCAAAGACCAAACTTGGATCCGCTCCTGTCGTGCCAAACAGCAACACTCGACCTGGCCCACTCGCGTTTAACAAGTAGGGCTGGCCACTAGCGGCGTTCAAGGCGAGGGCATTGGAGGGAGCGGCGGCAGTGCTCAGCGTGGTCGCGGGAGTTGCGGCGTGATCGGGCGAGCACGCTTCACTACTATCGACGAGCGTCGTTCCGTCCGTGCTGTACTCCTGCACGCGGGTTTCAGCCGGGGAAGGGGTCCCGTCGGGGCAGGTTGTGGCGTCAGCAGGGAATCTGCGTTGGACGTACACCTGATCGCTGGAGCCAATGGCGACCCCGGTTGGGGAATCAGCATCGACCGTGCCGCTCGGTCCCCACAGTGATGGCGTCAGATTTAGGCCTCCTGCGGGAGAGAACTTTTGCATTCGCCGCGGTGCACCCGGGCCTTCCACGGTGTATATGGAACTGCTCGAGTCAACGGCTACACCGACAAGTGTAGAGCTGAACTGACCCGTTCCTGTTCCGCTCGTTCCCGGCTTGCAAGCACTAGAAGCCGTGCACACCTCATATGCCCCACCTTCAGTCGGTGTGGTCACAGACACAGACTTGCTCCCACTGGACACGGTCAGCCCTGAGACCGAGGAGGTCATCTGCGAGACATCGTCTCCTCCCAAGGTGCCACCAAAGGTCACCGTGTAGGGTCCGCCGGGAGAGCCGCTGACTGAGACGGATCCCCCGACGCCCCCGATTGTCGACAGGGCGTTGAGAGCCTCCTCGACGCTATCGACTACACCCGGCGTTCCTGGATCTGTTGCTGGCGCGTTGTACGCGATGCTATCGGCGTTGAGAGTCTGCTCGGTTCCGGACCCACCCGAGGTAGGTGCAGCGGAAATATCAAGCGTGTGATTAGCATTGTCTACCGCGGTGATCGTCGTGCCGGCCGGGATACCTGCGCCACTGATCACCTGTCCAACCTCAAATGAACCGGCTGACGTATTCACGTTTGTGATGGTTTGGCTCGCTGGACTGCTAGCTACCCTTCCAGTTCCAGTGGCTCCAGTAGTTGCGTCGTTGAACTGAAGCGAGAATTCGCCGCCGGTGGTGTTTGAGTCCAGAGTAACCAGTTGCTGCTCGTTGGAGCTGCTGTCGCCCGGTCCCGACGCGACCACGTCCTGACCAAAAGCGCGAACAAAGTCTCCGTCGTCGGTGAACTCCTCCACGCGACGATTCCCTGGATCAGTCGCGACGACGTCTCCGTTTGGTGCTATAGCGAGAGCCTTGGGTCCGTTTATTGAATCGAATGCAGCTCCGCTGCCACTCGTTGCGTATTTACAGACATCGACAGGAGTGTTACAAATCTCCATCCCACCACCCTCGGTGACCTCGCCTGTGGTTACCGAGCTCGAGCCCAGAGAGTTGGTCAGGCCGCCGCTCAGAGCGGAGCCTGCAGATGCCGAAAGCGGCGGTGCGACATCGCCCGAGAAAGAACCGCCAAAAGTAATTAAGTACGGATTGGATCCGGAAGCCTCGCCGGGACCACCAGTAACGGAAACTTTCCCGCCGACAGTGGTGATTGCGGCAAGACTGTTGAGCGCTGCTCCGACAGCTCCGGGAGTAGCGTCGAAAGGTATCGGAGCAGTTGTTGACTGATTACAGGTAGGGCAAGAGCTGTTGACCGTTAGGGTGAAGGCCCCGCCGTTGGCCTTGACGGTGACCGAACGCACGGCATCATTGCTGCTGTCGTCGGGCCCCGAGGCGACAACATCGTAGCCGAAGGCGCGCACGAACTGCCCGGTTCCAGTGTATTGATCGATGCGATTGCCGATGTTTCCATCAGCTGCATAGACATCACCGGTGGACTGGTTGACGGTCAAGCTCTCAGGATCCAGAATTGGGCCGCCAAGGCTATTACCAAGTGCTTGGGGAACTTCATTGGTAGAGCCCTGACAGGTGTCACCATTGTTGGGCTCGCATACCTCGAATCCGGTCTTCCCTTGCACATCTGTCAGCACCCAGCCTTCTCCTGACAGTGAAGATGTATCAATGTGCATCAGCGGTTCGTTTAGTCCAGACTCATCGCCGGTAAAGGTCACGAGATAAGGCTGCGTGCCTGCTGCATTTCCGGGACCACCGGCGACTATGACGTTGCCCGAACCAATTGAGTCGAGGTCCTCCAGCGCATTCTGTACGTCTCCAGCAGTTGCATCCCAGCTGAGTGGCGATGTCGTCTTGCCACCGAAAGACAACGTGAAGGTTCCTGCGGTTGCTTTGACCATGACCTGCTGGGTCTCACTGGAATCGTCCGGCCCTTTTGCAACCACGTCCCGGCCCCACAGCCGAATGAAGTCTCCAGCGGTGGAGAATTGACTGATTCGCCCTCCTCGAGCGTTTGAACCATCGTCGGCTACATAGAGATCTCCCGCAGAAGCCCCCCCGGTGCCACCGGCATTAACGGCAATTGCATCCGCTTGGTCAAAGCGTCCTGCTGCCCCAGGATTTGTAGTACCAAAGCTGTTTACGTCAAACGGATAGGTGCCGACTACGCTGCGTTCCGCGCTCGCGACTGGAGTAAAGATAAGCGCGGCTATGAAAAGGATGGTCACCGGCAGGAGACCAAAAGAGGCACTGTGATCGAGTCGATTGGCCAGAGCGCTAAACCCGCTACTAACGCACTGAGCCGATCTCGCGAACCGCGATCCCGCGTTTCTCACTCGCTGTCCTCTCTCCAATTCGGGCCGATCCCTTGTCCTGATCCGCGAGTCCCATCTCGGGGATCCCCTGGCGGGGGTCGTGCTTGTCCCTGTGACGTTCCCTGCCCGTCCCAACGGGCTTTAGGTCTGGCGAGAACCATAAACCCTCGCCTTCATTACGTCAAGGTAAAATTTTATGAGAAAAAAGAAGAAGTTTGCAGCGTAGGCGAATGCCCTGCAAAACACGCACTGAGAATGCGTCAAAAGCCGCCAAATCCCGGTCCTTTACGGACCCGTTCTCAGATGGGTACGAGAGCGAATGCGAACCCGGCGATCTCCGTTTCGAGACCGCGAAAGGACGAGATCAGAGCCTCGGCCCTACTTGCTGCCCCACCCTGCTCAGCCCCTGTGATGCCGCTTGTGCTTCGCGTGTTTGCGCGCTTTGGCGCAGGCAGGGGACCTGAGCGGCAGTTTTTGGGTCAGGGTCGTCCCGTTCTGGGCGACGTAGGAGACGCTCGAGACCGGCGGGACGGCGCAAAGAGAGCGGGTGTTGGCCAGGTAGCCTGCTTTGCCGCCGAAGAGGGTGAAGCTGAAGTGGCCGATCGGGGCGTCGGGGACGACCGGAACCGTCGTTTGCAGACGGCCTTTGACGGTCTTCGCGTCGGCCCGTGGGACCAGGTTCACCTGGCCATTGAGCTTTCCAGCACATTGGGATCCTAAGCTTAGAATTCCACGTGGACAAGTTGTCGC
>JADMIO010607238.1_pt1 | contig 17377 bp, 9 predicted proteins | sample 8958161 | NCBI WGS metagenome assembly JADMIO01 (sample SAMN16585339, study PRJNA669376) | soil metagenome | isolation source: Crop rotation soil | place: USA: Cullars Rotation, Alabama | collected 2011
CGTACCGGGATGATGTCTGAACGTCTCGTCCTGAATTCATCTCGTACCGGGATGACGTCTGGACGTCTCATCCTGAATTCATCTCGTACCGGGATGATGTCTGGACGTCTCGTTCTGAATTCATCTCGTACCGGGATGATGTCTGCCCGTTTCGTCTTGAATTCATTTGCAAACGCAGGTAGCACTGTTTAAAAATTAAACTGCAAAGAACGTTAGCTTGCGCTTTTACCTTAGTATGCTTTGCTTACAACACCGGGCGTCTTACACTCTTGCATTTTACTTTGCTCTTAAGACCTGTTACCGGGGTAATGCAGGCGTAAAATGTTGTGTTGTAATTGCTGTGTGTGTAATTAACGCAGGCTTATTTGCAGATGTTGTGCAGCCTTATGCAATTTGGCTTTTTTTGTATTTTACCCGTGTAAAAACAAGCTCAACATTTAAAATTTGCTAAAATAAAAAAGCCCTTACCGTTAAAAAACAGGAAGGGCTTTTATATAAGAAGCAATTAGTTTAAACAGTTTTTATACCAAACAAAGTTTGCCACAAAGCCGGTGTTACAATACCATCTGCCGCAATTTTCTGACTTGCCTGGTAATTCTTTACAGCAGTTTCTGTATTGTTGCCAAACTTTCCATCAACACCCTGCGTATTAAAACCAAGTGCAGTTAATTTTTCCTGCAGCGCAACCACTTTATCAAAATAAGTAAGTGACTTTGAAATTGTTTTTAGGCCGGCAAGGTTCCAGAGATCTGTAAGTGTTCCGTAAAAATAATCAGAGTCTACAGGACTTATTCCGGCAAAATTTCCTTGCGGAGAGTATTGCCAGATGCTGATCTTTTGCCAGCCTCCAAAAACTGCGGGTGGTGTGCTTGAATATTTTGCAACCCATAAGGGAGAATCTGTAAAGAGTGCGGAATTGCCCAGGTAGGTTTTCCAGAAAGGACCGCCGGTATAAATTACGGGTCTTACACCAAATGCGGCGGCAACCGTATCTAACCAGGTCTTTACATTGGCAACATATGTTTGCACGTTTACAGAGGCGTCAGACGTTTCAATATCAAGCATAGGCGGCAGGTCTTTTCCACTTACGGGTTTAACGGTATTTATAAAAAATTCTGCCTGCGCTTTAGGATCTTGTGCGGGTCTGAAAAAATGGTAGGCCCCTTTCATAACAGAAGTTTTGCCAACACCTGCCCATTGAGCAGCAAATGCGGTTGAAACAAGTGTGGTGCCGTCTGTTGCTTTTATATAACAAAAGGCAAGGCCCGATGAATTAAAGGGCGAATAATCTTTTACGTTCTGGTAGCGCGATATGTCAATTCCTTGTAGCATAGGTTTTTGATTTTTAACGTTACTATTATTTTAAAATAAATTTTAAACCTGATGCATTTTTTATAAGACAACTGATTCATCTAAACAATCAGCGCCTCTGCTTCAGGTTATTATTTTTTATCCTGTTTTACAAAACACAATCTCATTACCACCCTCTTTTTATAACAGCTTCATTAATTGCACGGCTTATGTGCTCAATGTAGTCCGGGTTTTTTGAAATAATTGCATTAGACTCTGCAGCTGCAGTTGAAATTCTGACGGCATAGTTATCTTTAATAAGACAGATCCATATTATACCCGGAATTAATAAAAGCAACCCTGCTCCATACGCAATGAGAAAAATACAGCCTAATACAATTAACCAAACAGGTCCGCTTCTTGATTTGCGGAGTTTTATAGTACGAATAGAAGTAATACCGGCCATTGGATACGTAGCGGTACCAGCAATAAACCTTGTGTTTGTAACACGTACCCCATAATTATCTGTATAATAAACAATTTCTTCATTTGCCGGCTGCCCTGTCTTTTTTCCGGAATTATCAATAATAATGGTTTGGTTCTGTAATGGCGGATTAACAGCTTCGGCCTGCGGCACAGAAGGCGCCGCAATAACAGGTTGGGCAACTACGCCAAATTCAAAACCACACTCCTGGCAAGAGGGAGAATTTAAATCTGCCTCCATATCACACTCCGGGCACTTTATTTTTTTTTGATTTGCTGCAGCGCCGCATTTAGGGCACTGTGTTGCTTTATCGCTTATTTGATGAGAACAATTTGTACAGGGTATTAACGCCATATAATATAATTAAAAGTAAAACAATACAGGTATCCGCATTCAAACGTATAAAAATCAACCTCTCTTACGTACAACTTTGCTGTCTATCCATTTATCAAAACGCACCAGCTCGTGGCCGTAAGGTTTCCAGGCAAGTTCTCCTTCTCCTTCCTTTAACAATTTAATAAGATTGCTTTGCTCGCGGCGGATCTTGTCAAAATCAAAACGCGATGCGGCCAGGTTTTTCATAATACCACAAACAATTAAAAGCCTTTTATCCGTATGCTCAAAATATTTTGCGCTGCGGTAAAAGAATTTTCTTAGGGCCTCTGAGCGCATGTTCAGGATCTCCCATTTCTGTTGTTCTGCAATGCACATTATATTAAGCACAATGCTGTACACCTCCTGGCAGCAATGCGGCTTACGGCTGAATTTTATTTCTGCCAGCGATTTTTCTGCGGCGGCGTATTGCGAAGAAAAGAACAGGGCCGTTGCTTTAAAATAATTCCATTTAAATTTAAGAAAAGCATTTTCTTTAAGCGCAGAAGAGAACGAAATGGTGAGCAAAATGGTATTGAGCTTTTCGGGCAAAGAGCAATGCAGGGCAGAAACAAAAATATTTTCAAGAATAAAAAAATCATCAACGGCGCATTTTTTTATTTCTTCTTCGCTTAAGCTGCCCAGTATTTTTTGCGCGGCGTTCTTTTGCCCCTCAAGTATTTTTACCAGCGCGTTACAGGCTTTTACATTGCCAGAAAGAAAATCATCATCAAACACCTTATTATTTAAAAGCGCTTTGTTTAGTTCTGAAATATACAAAAGCACTTTGCGCGTATCTGAGCGGTACAGGGCAATGTGCAGCCTGGCCAGGTGATAATAATACTCTACCCTTTCTGAATTTATTTTTTTTCTCTTGCGGTCAATGGCTCCCGCCATTAGCTCCCACTCTTCCAGCTGGGCTTTTGACGGAAGCACACCACTTAAGCCCGGTTTTCTTGTTTCGTAAAAAAGCATTTTAACGGTGGTAAAGAGCTGCATTTTTTCCATGCACACTTTCATCTTTTCCATTACCACCCCAAAATCTTTTCCGTAAAACCCGTTGCCCAGTATGTATTGCTCGCACACAATAAACTGCTCTGCAAAAAGCTCGTTGCGTTCGGCAATTTTCATGGCTTTCATACCGGTTACGCCCGCTTCTTTGAACATGTTTTTACCCACCAGGTGTATCATCTGAATTACCAGCTTACGGCAGGACTCAGATTCTTTTAAAAAATCTTTTCCCGAATGATTTTCTGTTTGCAGGTGAATGGAATGCAAAGAATTATCCTTAGAACGGATAGTTGAATTAAGGATTCCGGCAATACCGTCATCTTTACCCTGCTTTTTAGAGCCGGCAGCGGTAATTTCCTTTTCTTTTAAGGAATTGAGCGGTTTTTTGGCGGACAGAACCTTCTTTTTTGCATAGCGGTCTTCCATGATCTCTCTTATCTTCTTTTCAGGATCATGCGCCCGGTCGGCAATTTTGGTCAGATTCCTCATTTCTCTTTCTAAGGCAATTATATAAACGAAAAAACCCGATCTGTGCCATGAATCTATCAGATCCGGGCACAGAACGGGTGGTTCGAGAGCTAAAATAGCATTTATTTTCTAATCCGGATTTTTTTTTGAGCAATTCTGCTGCATTTTTTAATTTTTTGGGAGTATCAAACGTTAATTTCCCAGGCCCTTATTTTATCCGGAATATGTTTAAAACCACTGTAATTATTAATTACTGGCCCCTATCTTTTAAAATGTTTCTTTAATTTAAAACCAATTCAAAAATTTATTTTATCTTTGTACTATAAAATAAACGCTTGTTCTTTTCTTAACCTTAATTATTCAGTTACTTAAAATAATGTACGCAGGGGCGCAAGCCCGTAAACCACCCGTACAGGTACAATGCCCGGTTCGCCGGGCATTTGTATTTTTAGTAATACCAAAGCCCGCCCTTAATTTATTAAATTCATATCTTAGCAGGTAAATCACCCCATCTTAATTTTCATGTAAAAAAGAAAATGAGTTGGGGATTTTTATTGTTAACCTTTATATGAAGCCAGGCCTGCAAAGATTTTACTTTATTATGTACCGGGCTTTTATTTCTTTTCTTCTTGTTTTTTCTTTTCCTGTAAAAGCCCAGCAATTGGTTTTAAAGAACTACGGGGTAAAAAACGGTTTACCCAGTTCTGAGATCTACTGCACTTTCCAGGACTCTAAAGGTTTTATATGGTTTGGGTCTGACGATGGTGTAAGCCGTTTTGACGGGTATACGTTTAAGAATTACACAACAGAAGACGGCCTTGCAGACAATGTGATTTTTGAAATATTTGAAGACCGGCACAAACGCCTCTGGTTCCGTTCGCTCTCGGGCAAGCTGTGCTACCTGCAAAACGATTCTATCTACAGAGCGGGCGCAAACGAGATCATTTTTGGACAAATGAAAAATTCTATCATGGTCTCGCTTTATGTAGATAGCGGAGATACTGTTTGGTGCGGATTAAGATTTAATGACGGGTTTATTAAGCTATTGCCCGGTTATGACAGCGCAGGTTTTCAAAAAATCCCGGTCAACCCGGGCCCTTATGCAATGGAAATTGAGGACGGGCATTTAATTTCGGGCAGCGGAATTTCGGGCCAGTTAAAAAAGCGTATCACTTATTTTTCTCTCTTTAAAAAGCAACGCTTTATAAAAAACACGGAAGTGCCGGATATTGACCCCACGCATGTATTTTACTGCATGCCGGCGCCTGACACTTTGCTTATAGCCGATAAGCAAAAACTTTTCCTGCTTCAAAAAAACAGCATTAGCCTGTTGCTCAGCAGCCACCAGCTTTCTGAGGCGCAAACGCTCTTTTTAAAACAAAGAGGAGATTATACCTGGCTGGGCCTGTATGGCAAAGGAGTGCTGAGGTGCAGTAAAGATGATCTTTTAAGCTGGAAAAATACTACCCGCATACTGGATGGTTTTTCTGTAACAGATGTTTTGTACGACCGCGAGGGCGGAACATGGTTTACCACGCTTGAGAACGGGGTGTACTACTCTTCGCCGGCGCGTTTTATCTCTTACCAGAAAACAAATGAACTTATTGCTCAAAAAAAATATAACATAGAAAAAATAGGCGCAGACCATATTGTTATCAGCACAAAAATAAACACGCTCGACATTGCGTCTCCGGGCCGGCTTATACGCAATGTAAGCATAACAGATAAAAAGGTAAGTGAGGTTTTTGAAAACTCAGGCGTTTCACCTGCACTTATTGCAACAGGCAACCCATCTGTGCCCGACAGTTTTATGGCATACCTGTGGCAAAAAGAAAAACATGCATTCAAGAAAATACGTTATACCGAAAACGGGCCCTTCGTTCCTCTTTTTTTCTCAGCAGATACCGTAAACAAAAAAAGTTATTTTCTTGACCGGTACTGGATAGCTACATTGGATGATACGGACGACTATGTTAAAACTCTTTCCTCACTTCCGTCAAGAACATTTTCTTTTTACAGGGATGCCAAAGGAATAATATGGCTGGGTTGCTTAAATGGTTTATGGAGCTATGAAAAAAATAAATTCACTTATCACGGCAACGAAAATGAATATTTAAAAACCGCTATAGAGGATATTAAAGAAGGTGCGGACGGCACGCGTTTTTTTGCAACCAGGGGAAACGGAATAATCATTTGCAAAGACGGTAAGTATTCTAAACTAACAACCGCCAACGGGCTGGCATCTAACAATTGCAAATGCATATATATTGATAAGGATGGCACCCTGTGGGTAGGATCAAAGAACGGAATATGCAAAGTAAAAAAAAGCAGCGAGGGCTGGCAGGTGCTTAAATTTGACCTTACAGATAACGAATTCAGCTTTGAAGTATTTAAGATAGAAAAAACACAAAACACGCTCTGGCTTTTTACCAACCGGGGCTTGCTGAGCTACGAGTTAAGCAGTAACGATGCTGAGGTTGAGCCGCAGATATATATAACACAGTTTTCTGTAAATGAAATTTCTCATAGCAAAGACAGTATACGCAGTTTTGCCTGCAATGAAAATTACGTAAGAATATCGTACACCGGTCTCTCGTTTCAAAGTTTAGGAAAACTGTATTACACCTATAAGCTTGACGGGCTTGATACCGCCTGGCACGCTACGCAAAGCACCTCTCTGCAATACCCTTTTTTACCGCCGGGCAATTATACGTTTTATGTAAAGGCCATTTCATTTGGCGGCACGCAAAGCAAGAACAGCGCTGTAATAAGTTTCAGCATTCATAAACCGTTCTGGAAAACCGCCTGGTTCATTACACTTTTAATTGTTGTTACAGGAGCCGCTGTTTACCTGCTGTTTTATTACCGCTTAAAAGGCATTCAAAGAAAAGAAGAAGAAAAAACAATTTTTAATAAACAGCTGGCAGAACTTGAAATGAAATCGCTGCGCTCTCAAATGAACCCGCATTTTATTTTTAATGCCATTAACTCTATACAAAATTATATTGTAAAGAGCGACAGCCGCACCGCGCAGGATTACCTGGCAAAATTTGCGCGGCTCATCCGCTACGTGCTCGAAAACTCTAAAAAAGAAACCATTGCGCTTAGTAATGAATTAGAGACCCTGCAGCTGTATGTAGAATTAGAGCAGCTAAGGGCGCCCGGCAAATTTATTTTTAAGCTTAATATGCAAGCCGGCCTGCAGGCAACTACCATTTTTATTCCGCCATTAATTCTGCAGCCTTATATTGAGAACGCAATTCTGCACGGTTTAATGCCGCTTAACGGTGTAATGGGAGAGCTTTGCGTAAGCATTGAAAAAAAAGATGAGCTGCCCGGCGGACAGGCAGGAAAACTTATCTGTACTATTGATGATAATGGAATAGGAAGAAAAAAAGCCGCAGAGCTCAAACAAAAAAAACAATTGCTGCACAGCTCTATAGGTTTGTCTGTTACAGAAGAAAGAATAAAAATGGCGGGCTTGCAAAAAAACGGGTCAGGCATTACGGTTGAAGATAAAACAGACAGCCAGGGCAGGGCCTGCGGTACAAGGATCTGTATTTTTATTGCCTTAGATAAATAATTAAAAAACACAATAGTATGATGAAAGCGATAATTGTAGATGATGAAATAAACGGGGTAGAATTACTTCAGCACCTTATCAGCGAAAACTGTGCGGGCCTTTCTGTAATTGCTGCAGAAACCTCTCCGCATAAAGGAATTGAGCTGATAGAAAAACTGCGGCCCGATGTGGTTTTCCTGGATATTGAAATGCCCGAAATGAGTGGTTTTGAATTGCTCGAAAAACTTAAACACCTGTCGTTCCAGGTAATTTTTACAACTGCTTTTGATAATTATGCTTTAAAGGCTTTTAAATACAATACCATAGATTATTTATTAAAGCCGGTTATTGTGGCAGAACTGGTGGCTGCAGTAAATAAGCTGGAGTCTAAAACAAAAAACAATACAGGCAATATTGGCGAATTGCTTGAGACCATACGCAGGGTACAAAACACGGGGCGCCTGACCATAAGCAGCCAGAACGAAATTTTGTATATAGAAACAGAAAAAATTCTGCGGCTCGAAGCAGACTCTAATTACACCAACGTAATATTAACTGACGGAAAAAAGATCACCTCAACAAAAACACTTAAAGATTACGAGAGTTTACTTAACCCGCACAATTTTTTCAGAACACACAAAGCCTTTATCATAAACCTTGACCACGTAGAAAAATTTGTTAAGTCAGACGGCGGGTATATTGTTATGAAAGACAACGCACAGATCCCCGTATCGCGCGAAAAAAGGCAGGCGCTTATTACTGCGCTTTCGCTGTAATAAAATTTATTTTTCCTGATCATTTCTTTTACCTCTCATTTTTTATCCGCTAAACGGATAAGTGTGTTTCGCTAAATTTCAAACACGATTCAAAACGCAGAGTCTTCGCACTCAATCTTTTATTGTCTTGCAAATTGGGAAAATATATTTTTCTGAATTTTTTTCCTTTTTCATCCGCCATACGGATAAGTGCATTTCACTAAATTTTAGCTGCAGTTTAAGACTAAAAGTTTACCGTACAATAAAACTCAGGCGAGGTAAAATTTGTTTGCAATAGTTTTACAAAAAAACAGCCAAAATGAAAACATCTATTTTAAACTTAAACGTAGCAAAAGTTGCAGTGCCAGCTTTTGTTTTTTTTGCACAGGTAAATTTTGCGCAAAATATTACGGCCGGAACGCCCATCACAACAAATTACATCCCCATGTTCAGTTCCACTACCACCATTAAAAACTCGCAGCTCTACGATAACGGGTCGGCAGTTATTTATGGAGGAACAGCCCCTATAAGCGGCGAACATTTTTCTATTCAAAAAAACCAGAACGCTGCAACCTTTCAGCGCATTTACAACAACACCTCAGGTACAGCGGCCAGCACAATTTACATTGGAACAACAAACGCAGGAAGCATGAGCATGGCTTCTTATAACAGCTCTTTCACCACCTCAGGAATATACGGTGCAGGATTAGGCGTGCTGTCAACTAACTTAACCAACGGAATGCACATTGGCACCACCAATTCTGCAGATGTTTCTTTCTGGACAAACAATACACAAAAAATGACACTGACCAGCGGCGGGCTTTTAGGTCTTAATGTAACTGCGCCCTCGCAAATGCTGCATATGAACAACGGCGCCATACTGGTGCAGGGTACCGTATCAGGCGTTGGCGGTGCAAACATTTTAATTGGAGGAACAGTGGGTACAAATTTGTACGGACAATACGGAATTGAATATGAAACAGCAGCAGATGTTGGTTACACTTACGGCGGATTAAATTTCTGGAAACCTTTTTTATCTACAGGCGCTGCCGGTACAAACAACATACTTTTTTTAAATGACAACGGAAAAGTGGGTGTTAACACAGCAAACCCTACGGCAAACCTTACAGTAAACGGAACAACACTCATCGGAGATCCGGCTTCAGTTACATTACCAAGCGGTTACAAACTTTATGTGCAAACCGGTATTTTAACTGAAAAAGTAAAAGTGGCGCTTATTAACACAACAGACTGGGCAGATTATGTTTTTGATAAAAATTATAAACTGAAACCCTTGAGCGAAGTAAAAAATTATGTGGAAGAAAATAAACATTTGCCCGGCGTACCTTCTGCACAGGAGTTAAAAGAGCAGGGAGGCATTGATCTTTCGCAAATGGCTGCAAAGCAAATGGAAAAAATAGAAGAATTAACGCTTTATCTTATACAATTAGAAAAACAAAACAAAGAACTCAACGAACGTTTGTTAAAGTTAGAAGGCACGAAGTAATTTATTTAGTTTGAAAATCTCTAAAACAACAACGTTATGTTACATAAAATAAAAACCAAGATCTCTCTTTTGCTTTTTGCTGCTGCCTGTTCTGTGCACAGCCAAAACGGCAACTGGGGTTTTGTTGGACCAGTGTCCAATAACAACCTTACGGGAAGCGAATTTGAAACCGCGCAGCTAAATAAAATAGTGATCGATCCTGCAAATCCCAACCACTTGTTTACAGGCGGACCTTTTGGCGGTTTGTGGGAATGCACAAGCACAGATCATATTAATTACAACTGGCAGCCTGTTAATACAAACCCCTGCGGTTTTAACGGCGTGCTCGGCCTTGCGTTTCAAAATTCCACCACGCTTATTGTAGGCAACTACCACATGGGTTACAATCCCGGAACCGGTGGTATGGATTATTCCAGCGGTGTTTGCCTTTACAATTTTTCTACCCAAACATGGTCAAGCCTTTCGCCTTTACCGGTATCGCAAACTTACCTTATAAAAAATGTGGCCATTCTTCCAAACAATCCATCCGTAATATTTGTATGCACCTCAATAGGTTTATTCAGAAGTTCTAATGGGGGTGTAACCTGGGCACAACCCATTACAAATAATTACGTAGAGAATATTGTGTTTGTACAAAAAAGCAACGGCACAAATTATTTTTGCTATGCGGCAGGTTCCAAAACAATAGGGCTTAACTGGGGCGAACCTGTTGGCGCAGCATTGGTAATGGAATCGTCTGACGATGGTGTTACTTTTCCAACAGATCTTTCCTCTATGGTAACTGTTGGCTGCAATCCCACCACCTACAGGCAACATTGTATGGCATGCCTTGGCCAGCAAGGAAGCATGTCAGGCCAGCGCGATGTCTTTATCCTGTCTACCCAAACACCGGGTACACCACAAGGCTGGGATCCTTACGGCTGGGACAATTATGCAGGTCAGTTGTTTCTTGACAAGATCTCAAAAAACATAAACACATTAGCTGTTACAAGTACTGCGCTTGCACCCTCCTGCTCAACAAGTTTTGCGGGGTACGGAGGCACACGTATGGCACTTGGTTTTGATCCTTATAATAACTGGGTATGGTTCGGATCTACTTATATGAATTATTATGACCTGACCACCAGCACTGTCAGCTCATATGTGGCGGCAAGTTTTCACAGCACAGGCGGCGGCATACATAACGATATGCATGACATTGCAGTGCAATCATACGGAGGGCAATATGAAATGTATGTTGCGCATGACGGTGGTGTAGTAAGAACTTCTCTTTCTACAGGCACAGTACCATACTTTAACCGCCTTAACAACGGGTTAAATGTTTGCCTCACCAATGGTTTTTCAGGTTCAGAAGATCATCCTGAAATTTATGCAGTAGGTGGCGGCGATATTGTAAATACAGATATTTACGATGCAAATTTACAGCGGAATAAATATACGCAGCCAACCTGGGAAAACGACGGGGCACTCATTGATAAATTCAATGATCAGAATATTATTCTTGACCTGAGCAATTATAGTTGCTCGTATGCCACTTCTATAGACGGAGGGCAAACCATTTCGGGCGGCACTTCTTTTTACAACCCTGCTGCAGGAAGCACATTTGCATTGGGCGCGGTTGAAGCTACGCAGAACGGGCAAGGCTTTACCACAAGACAATATTACCAGGATCCCTACAGGCCCGGCAGAATTTATTATGGCAAGGGCTGGAGCTATCTCAACTGGGGAGGCACCGACCACGGAGTTGGATTGTGCCAGTATGATTTTTCAACAAGAAAATTCATTAACAAACTTATTCCCTGCCTGCTTCAACCGGGCGGATACGTAAGTGGCGGTGGTACATGGGTTACAGAAGGTGCGCCTATAAGAGGCATGTCTTTTTCTCCGCAAACACCAAACAGTTTTCACTGCATAGTAAGCGCTTCGGGATGGCCCTATAGCTCAAGCCCCGCAATCATTAAATACATCGGTAATAATTTTGATGATGTTTGGGTAGGCCATAACGATGCTTACAATACAAGCAGCCCGCAGTGGGCCAATGTTGCTCCAAACTTTACTACGCTTTCTTCTATGACAAACTGCGGCTCCTGCAATAATGTAACGGGCACCAATCTCTACGGCGTAGATTTTAAAGATATAGAGACCAGCCCATGGAACAAAGATGTAATTTATGTTTCTGTTTACATACCCAACAACCCCGGCGTAATTATTTTAAAATACGACGGAACAAACTGGAGCAATTACAGCAATGGTTTACCTGCCGGAGATTATCCTTTTTCTATGATCATGGACCATGCAAGTAACGATGGTATTTATATTGGAACAGATTACGGAGTTTATTACCGCGATGCAAGCATGAGCAGCTGGATACCCTACAACAATAATTTGCCCATTATGATAAGCAAGCAGCTGGAAATAAATTATAAGGAAAATACGGTAAGGGCTGGCCTTGCCGGAAGAGGTATCTGGAAATCATCTTTAAGCTGTCCTACCTTAAGCACCCTTAATTTAACCACACCCATTGCTGCAAACTTTTATGAGGCTACAAATGTAACGGCAAGCAGTAATGCAACCATGCTTACAAAACCAACTGTGCTAAGAGGTACCAACTCTGTTACACTGAATCCGGGTTTTGTTGCAACCGGCACCAGCACAGCCAATACCTACCTGTTTGCGTTTATACACGGTTGTTCAGGCGGCAGTACAAGTTCTTACCAGTATTACAGAACAACTTATGCTGATGCGTTGCCTAAAGATATTATTGAGGCAGCAGCAGAACTCAAAGAAACAATAAGAGTATACCCCAATCCAAACGAAGGTAAGTTTACCGTTGCGTTTTATAACGAAGAAGAGGAAGAAGAAAGAGAGAGACATTCGGGGAAAGAAAAAGAAAGAGAAGCTTCGGTTTATATTTACAGCTTAACTGGTAATAAGATTTTTGTAAAAGAAGGTATTAAAGAAGATCACATTACCATTGATATAAGCGCACAGCCAAAAGGCGTTTACATGCTTAAATGCATTGCAGACGGAAAAGTATCTAATGTAAAAGTGATAAATGAATAATTAAAATTTCTGAAAGTAAATTTCAAAGGCGCCTTAAAATTTAAGGCGCTTTTGTTTTGTATGTGTTTGCTGCGTACTTAAAAAGTATACCGGTTAGCAAATCTTTTACGCTTAAGTATGTTTTGGCCAACAGGCATTTCATAAACAAACCCCTGCGTTCATAAATAAAAAAAGGCCTCATTGCTGAGACCTTTTCCCCCTCAACTACTCAACCAACCATTACATTTTAATGATAATGAATTCTGTTCTGCGGTTTTCCTGGTGCTGCTCTTCTGTACAGGCAGATTTTACAGTTCCCTCGCAAGCGCAATCGTTTTTAAGTTTAGACTCTCCATATCCTTTACCCGAAATACGCTCGGGATTGGTGATGCGTTTTTTTACATACTCTGCAGATGCTTTTGCGCGGTTGTCAGACAGCTTTGTGTTTGCCGCGGCAGTGCCCCTGCAATCTGTATGTGAGCCAAGCTCTATTACCATAGTAGGATTTTCATTCATTACCTTAACAATTTTTTCAAGCTCGGTAGAAGCTTCTTTCCTGATCGTGTATTTGCCAAGATCAAAATAAATAGGTTTTATATTGATCAGTTTTGCAAGATCAGTTCCCACCGCAATTTTATCGAGTGACAGGTCCATTTCACTTTGTATGTTGTATTGCCCTTCTTTGTCAAGCGATTTATTGTAGGTAACCGTTTTTGTAAGGTAACCGTCTTTTTCTAAAACAATATTGTAGCTTACACGGTCGTTCAGTTTATTTTCTGAAAGCACTTTTCTGAAATCTCCGCCGGCAGGGGTAACTATCTTTTCTTCTTTTCCGGTAATGTTGTTAACCAGTTTTATTTTTACTCCTTCTATTGGCGTGCTCGTTCCTTTTTCAGTTATAAGCGCATACAAACTAAGTCCCGGATCTTTTTCAAGCACAACATCTGCCGTTATTACATCTTCTTTGCTTTCTGTAGAAACCGCGGTGCTTCCGTCAAAATAAGTGGTTTTGCTGCCGTTCAGCTTAAATTTTTTATCGGCTTCGGTTTCAAAAGAAAAAGAACCGTCAGCTCCTGTGGTAATTGTTCCGGTTTCTTTTCCACCATCGTCAGTTAATTTTATAAGCGCGCCGGCAAGTATATTTCCGTTTTTATCTTTTGCAGTTCCTTTAATTGTTTTTCCGAATTTAAAGGGCTTAAGCAAATTAAAAGCGTAAATATCATCATCGCCTTTTCCACCCTCCCTGTTAGAAGAAAAATACCCGGCTTTCATCTGCTTATCCAGTATCAGCGAAAAATCGTCACGGCTGCTGTTTACCGGTGCGCCTAAATTTTTTATTGCGCCAAAACCTGTTGGTTTAATTTGTGCCAGAAAAACATCAAGGCCTCCTAAGCCCACATGCCCGTCTGAGGCAAAAAATAAAATACCTGACGAATGAATAAAGGGGAACATTTCATTTCCTTCCGTATTAATTTCTTTTCCTAAATTTTCGGGTTTCCCCCAGCTGTTATCTGCCTGCTTAAGCGCTCTGTAAATATCAGTGCCGCCAAATCCGCCGGGCATGTTAGACACAAAGTATAAAGTTTTTCCGTCGGCAGATAAAGAAGGGTGGCCAACAGAATACTCGTTGTTATTAAATGGCAATGCCCGCTCGTTCTTCCATTTTCCGTCTTTAAATTCTTCAGAAAAAAGCTGCAGGTTGTTTGTGCCGTCGGCCGCTTTGCCGTGGTAGTTGTTGCGTGTGCAGATCATCAGTGTTCCGTCTTCAGAAAAAGCAGCGGGCCCTTCATGAAACTTTTTGTTTACTTTTTTGGTGAGCGATACGGGCTCAGAAATTTGTCCCTTCTCTCCTATTGCGCCAACATACACATCTAAAAATGGCAGGCCGTTGCCGTTCCACCTTCTCTCTACAGACTTAACGCCTTCTCTTGACGAAGCAAAAACCAGCTTGCCCCCGTAATAGGCCGGACCAAAATCTTCCTGTGCAGAATTTATAGTAAGGTTGCTTATTTCATAACGCCCCTCATCTTTCATTAGCTTTTGTTCTGCATGCGGATTTAAAACGTATTCAGAAACCCTTGAGTCTCCTGCTTTTTTTTCTCCGTACTTTTTCATCCAGTTCTCAGACTCGGTATATTTTCCGTTCACTCTTAAAATAGAACTGTACCTGTAAAGATCTTCTGCTTTGGCATCTGCTGCCTCTACTATTAATGCATAATAGCTTTCTGCTTTGGCGGTGTTGCCTGAGATATAATAGCTTTCTGCCAGCTGCCTTTTTGCGTCTGTTGTTTTTTCGCCGGCAGATTCATAATCAACAATTGCTTTTGAATAAGAAAAGCGCTCGTAATCTTTTTTGCCTTTTTTTATTTTAGCAGTCTGCGCATCCAGTAAACCTGTACTGAAACAAAGCGCTGCAATGGTAAAATAGTAATTAACTTTCATTAGTTCTTGTTTTATCCGCCTCGTCACGTTTTTCAACGTGACGAGGCGGGTTTTATTAAAAATATCTTGGCGAACGGATGCGTCCTTTGTCTTTAAAAATAAAATCGTAGCGCAGCACAATCTCATGGCTGCCGGTATTGTATTTAAACGTTTTGTTTCCGTACGACCAGTCGAAAGAATAGCCTGCATAAAATTGTTCTGAAATATTAAAACCAACCTGTGCGCCCAAAGCATCTCCGGTACGGAACATGGCGCCTGCCAGTAAACGTTTATTAAAAATAAATGCGGCGGTAACATCTGCTTCTACAGGAGCGCCCGGGGTTACTTTTACCAAAGCGGTAGGCTTAAACTCAAGCGTTTCTTTTATTTTTACCTGCGTACCCATAATTAAAAAATAATGGCGCTGCTCTTTAGAGAATTGTGTTGAGCCCGAACTTTCATTTGTTTTAAAATTATTCTCAAGAAGTTTTGGCGTAGAGATGCCCGCATAAAAACGATCCCTGTAATAATACATTCCAAAACCAAAGTTAGGAAGCATCTGGCTTGAGATATTACTTTGAAAAACCGGGTCGGCGCCGTTATCAAGCGCAAGCGTATTCAGCCTTATCTGCATCATATTCATTCCGCCTTTTAAACCAAAAGACAAATGAGATTTCTGCGTAAGCTTTAAGATATAGGCAAAATCTACATACAAAGCTGTAGTTTTCATTGGCCCTATCTGGTCGTTTACAGCAGAAAAACCCAAACCTATTTTGCGGCTTTTAAGCGGCGTGTGCAAAGTAAACGTTTGCGTTACAGGCGCTCCTTTAAAATCAAGCCACTGTGAGCGGTGCAATAAAGTTGCCGTTAAAGCTTCTCTTGTGCCTGCATAGGCCGGATTTACAGAAAGCGTATTGTACATGTAATGCGTATACATTGCTTCTTGCTGCGCTTTCATCTGGTAACTGCTTATTACAGGTATGCAGATAAGCAGTATTCTTTTTAATGTTTTCATGCGTGTTTTTGTTTTACCGGAATCTTAAAAATTATCTGTTCAAATAAATATATCCTTTAATGATGCCTGATCCGTCTCCCAGGTCAAGAACGTAAAAATAAGTTCCGGCCGGTAATTGATTTGTTCCCACCATAATTCCGAACTGGCTCGTACCATCCCAAGTGTTCTGGTAAGGCTTGGCTTCGTAAACCCTGTTGCCCCAGCGGTTAAATATGGTAAACGTGTTCTTCGGATAATTATCAATTCCTCTTATAACATACAGGTCATTTATTCCGTCTCCGTTTGGTGAGAAACCTTCAGGAATAAAAAGATCTGTTACTGTTACAGCACTGTCGCAGGCAACATCAATATAGATCCATGCAGTTGCGCACAACGATGGTAAACTGTTATCGCAGGCCTGGTAAGCAAAACTATCCAACCCGCAATAACCCGGATCAGGCGTGTAAGAATAATCTCCGTTAGGTAAAATAATTACCGTACCGTGTGTTGGCGCAATAACCGGAATGGTATCTGCAGTAAGCGAAGAACCAAAGTCATTAGACAATGCATTTCCGCTGTAAGTAGTTCCTCCGTTGTTACTTGTTCCGTTGTCATTGTTTGCATCAGGGTACACGGTAATAAATACAGTGTCGTTTATACAAACACCGCCGTAGCAAACCTGCACTATTAATGTATCGTAACCGCTAAAGCCCGGATCAGGTGTGTAAACAAAAGTTCCGCTTGTGGTATCAATAACAACAGTTCCGTTATTAGTGCTGTCAACAATGCCACCAAGCGTTGAACCCGCCGGGGTATCGTTAGAAAGAATATTTCCTGTTATAGGATTTCCTGTGGTGCCCGAAACATTTTCGTTGGTAACAGATGGTCCGTTTGTAATGGTAATGAAAATAGTATCGGTAGAACATAAGGGCGGCACACTTGCATCGCACACCGTTACAATTACCGTATCGTTACCTGTATAACCTGCATCAGGCGTATAAGTAAAGGTTCCGTCAGAATTTATAACAATGGTACCATGGTTGGGTCCGCTAACAGGACTTGTTCCGTAAACCAAACCGGTTCCTGAATCGTTGCTTGCGGTTGTACCGTTGTAGCTTCCGCCTGATGTAACGCTTATTGTTTCGTTATTGATATCAGGATACACAGTTATATAAAGTGTATCCGGTATACAAACTCCGCCGTAGCAAACCTGCACTATCAAAGTATCGTAACCGCTGAAACCCGGATCAGGTGTATACACAAAAGATCCGTCAGAATTCAGCACCGTTGTTCCGTTATTGGTGCTGTCAAGAACTGATCCTAAAGTTGTTCCTGCCGGAGAATCGTTGGTAAGAACGTTTCCTGTAATAGGGTTTCCGGTTGTTCCTGAAACATTCTCATTTACAACAACAGGCTCTTTCCAGCACATTGGGATCCTAAGCTTAGAATTCCACGTGGACAAGTTGTCGCG